>Ga0209660_1001945_pt1 | contig 10453 bp, 6 predicted proteins | sample SaaInlV_100m_DNA_2_FD_184659 | JGI IMG/M metagenome (GOLD analysis project Ga0209660, IMG submission 184659) | Marine microbial communities from expanding oxygen minimum zones in the Saanich Inlet - SI072_LV_100m_DNA (SPAdes) (version 2) | ecosystem: Environmental > Aquatic > Marine > Intertidal... | reverse complement strand
AGTATAAAAAATACACAAAATCACCCAAGGCGGAACTGGAACGTTATTTTCAAAGTATCCCGTTTGGATGGCTTCAATTAGATAAGAATGACGTCATTTCCCGAATTCCGAAGAATGCCTCCTATTCAGATAGTTTTCGGGCGGTGCTGGAGACCGATGCCACACGGCACGGAAAAACGGCTTGGGGGGACAAAACCCCTGCCCACTGGATAGCCGTCAAGAACATCCGAAAACATTTCCCGGATGCGGTCATTATAAACCTTGTACGTGATCCAAGAGACGTGGTTGCATCGCTCTTGAGGGTTCCGTGGGGGTCTCCTTCTTTTGTAATGAATTCAATCTACACGGAATGGACACTTCGACATTTGCGCAAACAGGTCGATGTCCATCATCTTCGACTGGAGGATTTGCTGGGAAACCCGGAAAAGGTTTTACGTTTTATTTTGAAACAGATCGACCTCCCCTGGGACGATCGCCTTCTTCAACATGATAGATATTCTGTCAACGACGTCGGCGGTATCCCCTGGTTAGCCCAAGCTTACAAGCCTTTAAAACCCTACGCCCCCAAAAGAAGCCTGCCTCCACACCAGGAAGCGTGGGTTGAATGGCTTTGTCGTTCGGCGTTCGTACATTTTGGCTATAAGAAATACGCTACACAGTTGTCATTCAAGGCTTTGGTCTTTGACCTCCCCTTGTTTTTCAAGTCCCTCATCCACATGATGAAGATTTTTTTCTTTCCAGATCCTGTCCGTGAAAAAGAATTGAAACGATGGCTTTCGCACAACCCCAAAGCATTTAATCATTACCCCGAATGCGATAGCGAAAAAGCCACTAAAGCGAGCTTCGAATAACAGCGGTATCACCATTGTGGTTCTGCACAGGGTAGAAGCCATCGCTTATTTTAATGCCGGATGCGCCATACTTTGAAGAATGCCGAACACATTTCCCATAAATCAATGTGTGTTTTCATCTCCAGCCTGATCTTTAGAAGCTTTTCCGATGAAATGGAACACAGGTAATACTCGCTGCCCTGTCTCCCATGAACCCATGTGGGCGTGGATTCATCGCTACACTATTCACACGTTTTGGAGAATCTACATAAAAGTTCACAGCGACAGAATCTAACCCTTCGGGGCCTATTGTAGGAGGTCATTGTTTCTGTTGCCAATATACCTATTAAACAATCCCCTCCTTGGATTGGATCATATTTTTCTTGAATACTTTAACTTTTTTACATGGGTTTTCCGTAACCATGAAAAGACGTAACTTCCTCAAAACCTCCGCGGCCGCCACGCTTGCCGCTCCAGCAATTATTCCTTCCTCCGTTCTCGGGGCTGACGCTCCAAGCAAACAAATCACCCTTGGTCTCATCGGGTGTGGTGGCCAAGGTACAGGAGTCCTTCGAGGTCTAATGAATCAGCAGGGAACACGCGCCCTGGCTGTTTGTGACCCGGACAAGAACAACATGAACCGGGCCAAGACCCATGTTGAAAGGCAATACGCCAAGGACAAGGAAAGTGGAAAATACAAGGGCTGTGATACTTTTTCAGACTTTCGCGAACTTTGTGCCCGCAAAGATATAGATGCCGTCATTGTTGGCACCCCTGACCACTGGCATGCCCTTGCCACCCTTGAAGCGTTGCGTAACGGTAAGGACGTATACTGCGAAAAGCCGATTACCCACCTCTTTGCCGAGGGACAGGCAGTCTACAAGGAGGCCGCCAAGCAGAAAGCCATCTTTCAGGTCGGTTCACAACAACGTTCCAGCACCCGTATGCGAATTGCTGCGGAAGTTGTGATGAACGGACTGTTGGGGAAAATTAAAGAGGTCAATGTGGGCCTTCCCACCGGACGTTCCAGCAATGAGGACGGCAAGGTTGCGAAGCCGATCCCCTCCCATCTTGACTATGACCTTTGGTGTGGCCCCAGTCGCGTTTTACCTTTTCATCCAGGACGTTTGCACTTCAACTGGCGCTGGTGTCTGGACTATGGTGGAGGCCAACTGATGGACTGGATCGGTCATCATAATGATATTGCTCATTGGGGACTCGAGATGGACAAGAGCGGACCAATCAAGGTTGAAGCCAAGGGATTCCGATATCCTGAGAAGGGCTTGTATGACAATCCAGTTGATTACTCTGTGGTTTCCGAGTATGCAGGTGGTTATACCGTGACTATTTCCAACCGGCATAAGATGGGACCCGATAAACGTAACATGGGCACCGAGTGGATCGGTGAAAATGGTTGGGTCTACGTCGACCGTGGCCGTATCGCTGCCTCCAACCGCGAGTGGATCGTTGAGAAGACCGATCGTGGACCAAAGAAGGCCTATAAATCAAACAGCCATCATCGTAATTTTATTGAGGGTGTGCGTTCCCGGGAGGAATGTATTTGTCCTGCAGAGACCGGGCATCGTTCCGCAACCCCGGGGCACATTGCCTATGTTTCCGACAAGCTTGGCCGTGCAATCCAGTGGGACCCGGAAAGAGAGGAGTGCATTGGTGACAAGGAAGCCGAAAAACTCTTGAAAACGCTCAATTACCGGGGCGACTGGAAGATCAGTTGATTCCCTTTAGAGGATAAGCCTCGAAAGCTATCCATATCCAAGCATCTCATCAGTTGGATGTTTGTCGGTTGATTTGTGCTTACTTCAATTCAAGAGTTTTCAAATCTTTATATTTTCCAGCGGTGAAAAATTTATATCTTCCATACTACCTTCTGGTTCTCTCCAAAATTTTTAATCCTGGAGTTTTGGATGGGGCTCATGAGTTGCATCGGAGGGTGGCTTGGCGCGATGATTTACAGTCCACTCAATACCTATCCCTTGGCGCCAATAATGGTTCTTACAGCGTATCGGATGGGTACCCTGATTTTGCCCCGGTAGGCGCCCTTTATGATGCCAGTGGAACTCTGGGGACTGGAACCCTTGTTGCCTCGCAATGGGTAATCACGGCCGCTCACGTATTGAAGGATAATAAGACCGCCCCGGAGCCCGTTCCTGCCAACTGGTCCTTCATTCTCGGTGTGGATTATGATTCCACATCCGCAACCACTTATGAAGTTGAGGCCATATATATTCATCCTGCATGGGAGGCGAATCTCCCGTCATCCCCACCTTCTGATGAATTCTACGAGGGGGATGAATTGGGTGTAGATATTGCGTTGGTAAAGCTTAAGACGCCGGTTACGGGTGTCAGTCCTGCACCTTTAAATCGCAGTCATTCGGAGACGGTGGGAGAACTCGTTTATTTTGCAGGGTTTGGCAATTCCGGTAATGGAGCCACCGGTGCAACAAATACAGAGAGCACCCTGCGATACGCTGGTGTCAATACATTGGACCGAGTGGTTGCCAATGTCGCTCTTACAAATCAGCCGGCAGTTTATCCCAACCTCCTTGGCGGACTCCTTGGTATCGACTTTGATTCACCACTGAATAGTTCAAATGCCCTTGGGGCAACGGAGGAAGAGGTGGGCCTGCTTGGACCTGGTACCAGTTCCCCTGAACCCCTTGATATGGAAGGTACAACCGCAAGTGGAGATAGTGGATGTGCCGCATTTCTAAAGATTGACGGGGTATGGACAGTCATCGGTGTGAATTCCTACGGGATCACGAATTCCACTTATGGCGATGTGGCGGTATTTACCCGTACAGCCAATTTCAAGGATTGGCTGGATACCCTTGTCCCCATCTCGACTCAATTCCCGGTTCCATTTTCTGGCGCCACCGAGATTGGATCGAATTGGTATTCACTTGGTTGGTTGGGATATTTTTACAAAACAAATAGCAGCTGGGTTTACCACTACGAGCTTGGGTGGGTTTATGTCACGGGTACCGATGCATCATCCATTTGGCTCTATAATGAATCCCTTGGTTGGCTTTGGACCAGCTCCACTCTTTACCCTTATCTTTACCGGAGTACTGGATCGTCATGGTTGTGGTATTCCAAAGGAAATTCGCCTACTGCTTTATATGATTATTCCCAAGGTGGGTGGTTCATATTTTCTGGCTGAGCCCTCTCTGGCTTCAGGTCGCTTTAAAGTCACTGGCCTTCTTACAGGTGCATGCTTTTATAGATGTCGGCAATTTTCTGGATGGCCAATCCAAATGCAGCGGTACGCAGATCCTTGATCTTGTCATTGGAAAGAAGTAGTTCGCGGATTTCTCTATAGGCTTCGCGCATGGTGTCATCCAGACCGGATCGAACCAGAGTCAGTTCACTGGGGCCTACCATCAAGCTGTCCCGGGCAGGACCCGAAACCGGTTTGCCCAAAGCTTCCTCCAGTACATCTAGGATTGCCTTCCCTTGGGCTTCCTCATAGCGGCGGTCGAGGCGCCCGAACCGGACGTGGGAAAGGTTCTTGAGCCACTCAAAATATGAAACAGTTACGCCACCTGCATTGAGATATGCGTCCGGTATGATGGCAACTCCCCGCTCACGGAGTATGTTGTCTGCCTCAAAGGTAACCGGCCCATTGGCCGCTTCAGCAATAATTCTGGTGCGGATTCTCTCTGCATTATCCTGATGGATCACGCCTTCCATCGCAGCCGGGATCAGGATATCGCATTCCTTTTCCAGGAGGGTTGCCCCATCCTCAAAATATTCCGCGCCTGGAAAATCCTTCACTCCACCGGTCTCCAATAAATGGGCGGCAACTGTCTCCACATCCAGACCGTTGTCGTTTACAATGGCCCCGTCACGTTCCAGGATCGCAGTGATCTTTGCCCCGTCCTCCTCTTGAAGGAATTTAGCCGCATGATAACCGACGTTGCCAAGGCCCTGCATGACGATACTTTTGCCCTCAAGACTTCCCTCGAGGCCGGCTTTCCGAACATCCTCAGGATGACGGAAAAATTCCTGCAGGCCAAACTGTACACCCCGGCCGGTGGCTTCCGTCCTTCCCTGGATTCCTCCGAAATTGACAGGCTTTCCCGTGACACACCCGCGGGCGTTGATGTCATTTGGGTGAAGCTTTTGGTATTCGTCGGCGATCCATGACATCATTTGCTGACCCGTTCCCATGTCGGGGGCGGGTACGTTCAGACCCGGGCCGATAAAGCCACGTTTGTCAAGTTCCTGGGTGAAACGTCGCGTGATGCGTTCCAGTTCCTCTTCGTTGTATTTCCTTGGATCAATTTTGAGGGCGCCTTTGGAACCGCCATAGGGAACATTCACGATTGCACACTTGTAGGTCATGAGGGCCGCAAGAGCCTCCACTTCCTGCTGGTCGGCGAAGGTGGCGTAGCGAATGCCTCCTTTCACGGGGAGGACATGTTCGCTGTGGGTGGCTCGCCATCCGGTGAAAACCTCATATCGACCACGAAGCTTGACCCCGAACTTCACCTCACAAATGGCGTTGCAAGTGCGGATTTGCTGGCACAGGCCATCTGGCAGATCCAAGGCTTTAGCGGCCCGGTCAAAGGATAGGTTTACATTCTCGAGGAAGGAGGTTTTAGAGGATGTGCTCATGGAGGATCTGCTTGTTTATGGAGATGTAGATTATTTGATTTTGTTGGTTAGAGTACGGTGCCGTCTACTGCCGTCCATGAAAAACTCTTACGTTCTTTTGATGAGATTACTGGGTGGAAGCAATTACGTGGGTTCCGGCTTCTGTCTCTTTATATTCATTAACTACAGGCATACCTCATAGCCTCTAGTTTTAACATCGGCTTGCATATTTCTACATATTAACAATGGTTTTGATTTTCAGGAAATCAGGAGGGCACCCATGCAAAATTTTAATTTCATCCTAATAATCATTTGTCTGGTCAGCGTCTCTTGCCAAATGGGAAACAGGCGCGGTTTTGTTTCCATGCGCTGGGTTGAAAAACCTGTGTATTCGGAACAAATGCAGGACGTTCCTGAGGAGAAACGTCTGCATTTTACCAAGGTTGGCGCTTTTACGGTGGGGCAGGAGGGTTTTTCCAAGGTGATGCAGGGGTTGCGTGAAGGCGATGTTATCGCATACCACATGACTGCCAAGGATGTCAGGCGTGATGTGTCAAAAGGTCGTTTGAATGTTATCAGTTACAGTGTGTTGGATTATGGGCATCTGGCCATATTAACCCATGTTGAGGGAAATGACACCTTAAGGTTATTGTCCAGTGAGGCATTCAAGGGGCCCAATACAGGAGAGGATATCCACAGCCTGAAAGAGAAAAGCTTCGATGTTTATCGACTCAATCAATGGGACAAGGTGGACAAGGACCGCTTCCATGAATTTGTAAAAAAATCCCAGGAAAAAGCAGGGAACTGGATCGGCTATGACTTCTCCGGAATGTTCGGGGTCTGGAACTCCAATCTGCGTCCGGACGAGGCGAAGGCTATTGGCCATGATTATATTTGCTCCACGGTGGTTGCTGCTGCCCTGTACTACGCTGGTGCTGACATGATGGTATCCGCTCGTAAAGGGTGGTTGGACCTCGTCAGTCCAAGACAGGTGGTGACAAGTCATGGCTATCTTCGAGATTTAAAGGCCCCTGTGGTTAAGGATCGGTAACCGACCTTTCGTTATTCTCTCACCCTGTCCTCCCGTGTTACCGTTTTAACGGGAAAATTCTTGGATTAATCTAAAGTCGGGGTTCTTATGGTAGGGGACCCCACGTCACAAATGAATGAATCCTTTTATTATTAATGATTAAGCGCCGGTATTTAAATTTTGCGCTACTTTTTCCAACGGTACTCACCCTTGTTTATTTTCTGATCCTGGATGGTCAGTCAACCTGGGTCCAGAACTGTACTTACGGTCTTGGGAAAATCATTCAATTTGGCCTGCCGACATGGCTTGTATGGCGAATTAACCGAACATCCCTGAGGATTTATAAGCCTGGATTGGTCGGTCTTCTTCCCGGAATTGTTTTTGGTGTATCTGTTTTTTGCCTGATTATTTTGTTCTATCAATACTTCTTGAAACCCAGCCCCGGGATTTTCATTCCTCTCTCCGAACAGATTCAAACCAAAGTGGATGGGTTTCAACTCAACAACCCCTCCGCATATCTGGGGCTCTCCCTCTTTTACTGTCTACTACATTCCGGCATGGAGGAGTATTACTGGCGCTGGTTTATCTTCAGGCGATTGTTGCCTCATACCACATTGGGCAGGGCAATTGTTATTTCTAGCTTGGGATTCATGGCACATCATGTAGTGCTCCTTGGAACCTTCTTTGGGTTCGACAACCCGTTCACTTATCTCTTCTCGGCAGGCGTTGCCCTGGGCGGTGCGGTTTGGGCCGGCCTCTATCATCGCAGTGGTAATATTTATGCACCCTGGCTAAGCCATGCGCTGATTGATGCAGCGATTTTTTGGGTCGGCTACGATATATTGTTTTCAACTCCCTAGGGAGGCCCATCTTCAGGTTGCATCTATGGCCTGGCTGGATTGGTCTTTTTTGCGAATGATTTCTTCCGCTACATGGAACGGGATATGGAACGGAAACGAGTCAGGCGAGAATGCCATTCACCACTTCTCCGGCCACATCTGTCAAGCGAAAGTCCCGGCCGGAGTAGCGGTAGGTAAGTTTCGTGTGGTCAAGTCCGAGTTGGTGGAGGAGAGTTGCGTGGAGATCGTGAACGTGGACGCGGTTTTCGACTGCGTGCATACCCAATTCATCGGTGGCACCGTAGGTCAGTCCACCTTTTATACCGCCTCCGGCAAGGAACATGGAAAACCCGGTGTGGTGATGGTCGCGACCGGCTTTTGCCTTGTCCTTGTTTTTACTGATTTGAGAGTATGGCGTGCGTCCAAATTCGCCTCCCCAGACGACAAGGGTTTCATCGAGTAGTCCGCGGTCTTTAAGGTCACCTAGCAGGGCAGAAGTTGCCTTGTCACTATTGGCGCAGAGGGATCGGTGCTTGTTATTGTTGTTGTCGTGTGTGTCCCAGGGTTGCTTACTATTTTTTTCAACGTAATATGCTTGAACGAAACGTACACCGGCTTCACTCAGGCGCCGGGCGAGCAGGCAGCTTTGCCCGAATTTTGAGGGGCCGTATCGTTCGCGGGTGGCTTCGGTTTCCCGACCAATATCGAAGGCCTCCGAGGCCTCCGCCTGCATGGAGTAGGCGAGTTCCATTGCTCGGATTTGAGAATCGAGCTTGGCTTCGTGTTCGCGCTGGGCGAGGTGAATCTTGTTGAGAGCGCCGACCAGGTCGAGTTGTTTTCGCTGGCTGGCGCGGTTGAGATGGGGGTGACGGAGATTGGCGATCAGCTTGTCCACGGCCATGTTGTTGGTGTCAACAGCCGTGGCCTGATGCTCTCCGGGAAGGAATCCGTTGGACCATAACTGGGGTCCAACCACCGGTCGGCCCGCTGAAAGCGCGACATAACTAGGCAGGTTTTGATTCTCGCTGCCGAGACCGTAGGAGACCCAGCTGCCCAGGGAGGGGCGGATGGGCTGGGGATTGCCCGAGTGCATGATTAGGAGGCCGGGTTCGTGATTCGGTTGGTCCGTGTACATCGAACGGATGACGCAGAGGTCGTCCGCATGCCTGGCGAGGTTGGGAAACAACTCACTCATGACGACGCCGCTTTGTCCGTGTGCGGAAAAAGCGAAGGGGCTGGGCATGAAGCCGGAGGTTTTCTTTTTGCGGGCCGCCTGTTCCTCGGGGACCCGGCCTTCATGCTTTGCAAGTGCCGGCTTGGGGTCGAAGGTGTCAACATGGGACGGTGCCCCGTTCATGAAGAGAAATATGACGCGCTTGGCTCTTGGAGCAAAGTGAGTGAGAGGGGAGGCCAGCAGGTTCGCTTGTCCCAAGGCTCCCGCAAGGCCTAATGCACCAAAGCCGCCGCCGAGACAAGAGATTGCCTCACGGCGGGTGAATAGTTGCGGCATTTTGGAAGGCGTTTTCATGGGGAATCAGTCGAGCCAAAAAAATTCATTTGTGTTGAGAAGGGCCTGGGTGTAATCGCGCAAGTCATTTTCCTCCAGAAAACGGCTACCCAGGGCCAGTTCTTCTTTCTCCGGGTTTCGGGCGAAGAGAATTTCATAGGCTCGTTTGACGCTCCTCTCCACGTTTAATGGATCTGTATTTTTTCCGATGTGTGCCACAAGGGCTTCCGCCTGTTTGGCTACCAGCGGGTTGTTCATGAGGAAGAGCTTTTGCAGGGGCGTGGTGGTCTCCACCCGGCTAGCGCTGTGGAGGTTGGGATCGGGAAAATCGAAGAGGGCGAGCAGGGGGTCGAGCTGAAGCCTGCTTACATGGGCATACACGGCGCGTCGATTTGACTTCGGGTCGCTGGCCTTAAAGGACCGTCCCCCGATTGATCGGTCCAGGGTGCCGGATGCGGAGTACAGGGCGTCCCTCCACATTTCAATGCTGAGGCGACGACGGTTCATGCGCCAGAGAAGCTTGTTGTCTGGATCTTCAGCTACCTTTGCGGGAAAGGCTTCACTACTTTGACGGTAGGTCGAGGAGAGGATGATCTCACGCACCAGCCACTTGAGAGACCATTTTCCATCCTCCATGAAACGGACGGACAAGTCGTCCAGCAGGTCCGGATGCGTGGGTTTTTCACCCAAGGCGCCGAAGTTACTTGGTGTGGCCACCAGCGGTTGCCCAAAAAGCTCCGCCCAGACACGGTTCACCCACACGCGGGCTGTCAGTGGATTTTCACGACTTACCAGGGCTTCCGCAAGATCCAGCCGGCCACTGGTCTTCGGATCGAATTGCAGACGTTTGCCGTCGCTGGCCAAAACAGTAAGGAACCCGCGGGGCACTTTCTTCCCGGGAGCCTTCACGTCACCACGCTCGTACACGGGAAGATTTCGCATGGACTTGGCTTCCCGAACTATATGGGAGGCATCGGCTGGCTTTTTTGCCTGTTTACCATCCCCTTGCTGCTTTTTATCGAGCGGTTTGTTGAACATTTCCGTACTGGCAAAAACCCCGGCCAGAGCATAATAGTCTTCTGATGGGATGGGGTCGAAAAAGTGGTCATGGCAACGGGAACAGGCCACCGTAAGTCCCAATACGCCGCGGGTGAGTGTGTCCACACGATCCTCCCATTCATCAGCCATGACGGCGAGGTCACCTCTACGATAATATTTGGGTCCAAGTCCCATGAACCCCAGTGCAGGGAACTCTTTCTTTTCATCCGGGAATATCAGGTCGGTGGCGAGTTGCCGGCGCAGGAAATCGTCATAGGGAAGATCCTTGTTGAAGGCGTCGATAACCCAGTCGCGGTACATCCAGGCGTTGGGGTAGGTGAGTGAGGCGTTGTCGCCGACGATGTGGGCCTGGTCTTCTGCGAAACGTGCTACGTCAAGCCACAGGCGGGCCCATCGTTCGCCGAAGTGGGGAGATGTCAGTAGTTGCTCCACGAATTTCTCGTAGGAAACACCATTGATCTGTTCAGAATCGGGTGGTAACCCGGTGAGATCAAAACTGACGCGACGTTTCAGTACCCGGTCGTCTGCGGAGGGATTGGGACTGAGGTTTGCATTTTCTAATCTGGCCAGC
>Ga0209660_1001928_pt1 | contig 10524 bp, 10 predicted proteins | sample SaaInlV_100m_DNA_2_FD_184659 | JGI IMG/M metagenome (GOLD analysis project Ga0209660, IMG submission 184659) | Marine microbial communities from expanding oxygen minimum zones in the Saanich Inlet - SI072_LV_100m_DNA (SPAdes) (version 2) | ecosystem: Environmental > Aquatic > Marine > Intertidal... | reverse complement strand
GTTTATATCAATTTTATCCATTTTGTTAATTCTCCCTACTATTTTTAACCTATAAAATTAAATTCTAGTCTTATTTGCTAAAATATAAATACATTTAAGTATTTTATTGAAACAGGTAATCACATGGTAGTTAAACAATTCAGAATCGAGAAGGATAGTTTGGGTGAAGTTAAGGTCTCCAAAAAAGTGTTATGGGGTGCTCAAACACAAAGAGCCGTGAACAATTTCCCCGTTAGTGGTATTTCAATGAACTTTCCCTTTACCAACGCTTTTATTTTATCGCTGGGTGTTATTAAAGATGCAGCAGCAAAAGCAAATAAAAATTTGGGATTATTAGAAGCTAAAAAACAAAGAGCCATATCCAAAGCAGCAAAAGAAGTTTGGCAGAATAAGCACGGCGCTCAATTTCCAATCGATGTTTTTCAAACCGGTTCTGGTACTAGCACCAACATGAACGCCAATGAAGTCATTGCTAATTTAGCAACTAAGTACGCGGGTGAAAAAATTGACCCAAATGATCACGTTAACATGAGTCAAAGTTCAAATGATGTAATTCCAACGGCCATTAATATTTCTTGTCACATGGACATGACCAACAAACTCATGCCTGCACTGACAAAATTAATTGATATTATTGATGCTAAGGCATTGAGTGTAAAAGGGACGGTAAAAACTGGACGAACTCATTTAATGGATGCAATGCCAATTGATCTAGCTCAAGAACTTTCTGCTTGGTCTTCGCAGTTATCAACATCTCAAGCCACCCTTAACGACTGCATAGAAAAATTACTTTATATGCCACAAGGAGGTACGGCTATAGGAACCGGCATAAACGCGCATCCAAGATTTGCCAAAGAATTTTGTAAGGAAGTTTCCAAATTAGACAGCGATTGCAAGGTGAAGCCGAGTGACAATTTTTTTAATAGCTTGAGTGCTCAAGACACTGCCGTTCAACTTTCTGGTGAGCTTAAAAATCTAGCCGTTATCCTGATGAAGGTCTCTAATGATTTAAGGTGGATGAACAGTGGACCTTTAGCAGGCCTAGGAGAAATAGAACTGCAGGCTCTTCAACCCGGAAGCAGCATTATGCCCGGTAAGGTTAACCCGGTTATACCCGAGGCTGTTGCCATGGTTTGTGCTGATGTCATAGGCAATGACGTGAGTGTTACGGTCGGAGCGCAATCCGGCAACTTCCAGCTAAACGTGATGTTGCCAGTCATTGCTTATAACGTTCTAAAGAGTGTCAATCTTCTAGCAGGCGCCATGAACATATTGGGTCCTAAGGCGATTAAAACTTTTAAAGTTAATCATGACAATATTGAGCGATCTTTGGAAAGAAACCCCATTCTTGTGACTGCACTTAATCCTGTGATTGGATACGCAAAGGCAGCAGAAATAGCCAAGAAAGCTTACAAAGAGAACAGGCCAGTATTAGATGTTGCGATAGAAGAAACAGATTTAAGCAAAGCACAATTAAAGAAATTATTGGACCCTAAGAAATTAACTTCTGGTGGTATAAAAAAATAAGATGGAAGAGTTGACCAAACAAAAGTGCGTTGCATGTCGAGCGGATGCTCCTCGTGTAACTGATGACGAATTGCCTGGGTTAATAAAACAAATACCGGATTGGCAACCGGTCTCCAATGATTCCGTTCTCCAATTAACAAGAGAGTTTAAATTTAATGATTACGTTTCGTCTCTTAGTTTTACTAATGCGATAGCCAATTTAGCTGAAGCAGAAGATCACCATCCAGCAATATTATTGGAATGGGGAAAAGTTCAAGTGACCTGGTGGACACACAAAATCGGCGGTCTGCACAAGAATGATTTCATAGCCGCAGCTAAAACTGACCTTATTTATCAAGACAAGTAGATTCTCATGACAAAGATAATTGTCGTTTACTCGGGAGGTCTGGATTCTTTCACTCTTCTTAATGAAGCTATTCGTTCCGGTAAAGACGTTTCTGCTCTGTCTTTTGACTACGGACAAAAGCACAACAAAGAACTGCATTTTGTTGAAAAATTTTGTGCGCAAGAATCCATAGATAGCAAGATCGTCGACGTTTCTTCCATAAAGGAGCTTTTTCAGGGTTCCTCATTGACGGATGAGATTGATATTCCAAAAGGGCATTATGAGGATGATTCCATGAAATCCACCGTAGTGCCGAACAGAAACATGATTCTAATTTCTTTGGCTTTAGGGTATGCCGTTACCAAGGAAGCAGAAGAGGTTTGGTTTGGAGCGCATGCAGGCGATCATGCTATTTACCCTGATTGCAGACCAGAATTTGTGGAAAAAATGGACGCGGTGGCAAGGATTGCTAATTATTCTCCTATAGCGGTAAAAGCACCTTACATTGCAATGAGCAAAACTGAAATCTTAGCAATTGGTCTAAACATGCAATTAGATTACGGTCTAACTTGGACTTGTTACGAAGGCAAAGAGTTGGCTTGCGGTTCCTGCGGTGCATGTCATGAAAGACTTGAATCTTTTGCTGCTAATAACGTCATTGATCCAATAAAATACTCTTAAAGGCATGTATCAAATAAAAGAAATGTATTACACCCTTCAAGGTGAAGGGGCTAGAGCAGGAAGGCCATCAGTTTTCTGCAGATTCACGGGATGCAACTTGTGGTCAGGAAGAGAAAAAGATCGATCTGAAGCAGTCTGTAATTTTTGTGACACGGATTTTGTTGGAGTGGATGGCCCTGGTGGAGGTAAGTTTGCAGACGCGTTAGAGTTATCAAACGCCATCAAGTCCTTATGGCCAAGAAATGAACCAAATAAATACGTGGTTTTTACTGGCGGCGAGCCCGGATTACAATTAAATGATGCAATTGTTGATCAATTGCACTTAAACGGTTTTGAAATTGCAGTTGAAACCAATGGTACATTGGATTTACCCGATAAAATAGATTGGCTGACAGTAAGCCCAAAAGCAGATTCCAGTCTAAAAATACAAGCGGGCAATGAACTGAAACTAGTTTACCCTCAAGTAAATGCCTCTCCCCAATCTTATGAAGGTTTGGATTTTGAAAATTTCTACTTGCAACCCATGGACGATGCAGACAAAGACAAGAACACTCAAAAGACCATTCAATATTGTTTGGAGAACCCCAAATGGAAATTAAGTTTACAAACTCATAAATACATGGGTATTGCTTAAAAAAAAGATTCTATTTAAAACCACAATACTCTAGTATCGCTTCTTTTTTCATTTGATATAAAGGAAAGGATGGAGCTTATAACAGAAAGACCGCAGTGGTTTAAGGATGCCTTAGAGGTTGAACATAAAAGTTCTAAAGTAAACATTAATGGAGCTGATATCCACTTCTTGGAATGGGGAGATCCACAAAATCAGAGCGTCATCATGTTGCACGGTAATCACGCGCATGCTCATTGGTTTCAATTTATAGGCGCCTTGTTGTCCGACAAATATCATTTTGTCGTGATGAGTTTCAGCGGCATGGGGGAAAGCGACTGGCGCTCCAGTTACGAGAGAGACACTTTCATGGAAGATGTTTGGGGTGTTGTCACCGCAACCAAGATGGAAAAACCCATCGTTGTTGGCCACAGTTTCGGAGGAATGGTTTCGTTGGTAACCGCAGGGAAATACAGTTCTCTTATGCAAGGACTCTTACTGGTTGATTTTATAGTCTATCCCCCTGAAGAAAGCGCCGAATGGTTTCACGGTCACCCAAAATCCAGGCCTCCACAAATACGAGATCAAAAAGAAGATTTTACCAAACGATTCAGACTGATGCCTGCTCAAGAATGCGTTAATCAGTTCTTAATAGACTTCATAGCAGACAAGTCAATTAGAGAAACCGAGGACGGTTGGAGTTGGACTTTTGATCCTTCTACCTACGATACCTTAAGGATTGGTTCTGATCATGCTGAGATCTTAAGTAATCTGGAATGTCCGGTAGGTTTCTTTTATGGCGAACACACGGTTGAGTTCAATTCTCGCAGCGGTGTTTCTGGAATGAAAGATCTTTTACCCGAAGGATCTCCTATAGTTGCTTTAGAGGATTCTCAGCATCATCTAATGCTCGATAAGCCATTGGAATTTGTGGAAGAATTAGATAAATTTATTCAATTTTTTATTGAACAAAAGGCTTAAACTTCTTCTGGAACAGGTTCTGTTAATCTCAAGAACCATATCAAAATAATAGCAACACAAAGCAAAGACGTTAAAAACACGAAAGCGACTTGATAATCCCCGTATGATTGATAGAGCAGGGCCGCCAACGGTGTTCCTCCTGCTTGAAATAACGCAATGACGGGCTGAGCAAGGCCCCTGGCTCTTCCAAAACTTTTAGGGGTGTAAGTTTTGGCGTACAAGATATTGCTTAAAGGCAGTGCCGCCCCTCCACCAAATCCAAATAAAGCAATGATGGCTGCAAGCTGATAAGGGGTATTAGCACTCATGATAAGAATAATACCCAAACCTTGTAATAGCAATGAAATGGAAACGGCTATTCTAGGATCAAGTTTTTTCTCTACAAGCCAACCAAAAATGATTTTACTCAGCATGGCAGGTATGGCGTACATACTAAAAATTAATGCCGCTTGCGAAGCCCAACCTTTTTCGGAAGCAAATAATGTGATGTGGCTAAGAACAGCCATCATAGCCGAGAATTGCAGAGCAAAAACAAATGACAATACCCAGAAATTCTTATCTCTTATAAGCATTGCTACGGCCCAGTCTTTACCTTCCTCTTCTTTGACTTCATCATTTACAGACGGTTTGCCGTCAGGCATTTGACCCACGTCTTTTGGATGATTAATGATGCCTATCCAAACTAAAGGCGTGATAACAAATATCATAAAGATTCCAAAACTCAGATAAACCTCTCGCCAAGACAAGGAAAAAATATCCATTAATAAATATTGAGTCATCAAGGGAAGCACAAAACCTGCAAAAGAAACACCAACAGCAGCAATTCCTAGGGCTCTACCGGTTTGTGCATTAAACCATTGAGAAACCAACTTTGAAGTCGATAAGTTACCAAAAAGACTCGCCCCTAATGCCAAAGGAACGGCAAAAATTAGAATAAATCCTAGGTAATTGTTCGTGAAATATAAGGATATAAGACTAAGGCCATATATCAATCCACCAATGCACAAAACATTCTTGATAGGAAAGCTGTCCAAAAGTTTTCCAACAATCGGGTATAAAGCAGCAGAACAAACCATAAATATCGGCAAGGTCAATGTTGTCATTACCCTGGATAATTCCAATTCCTGTTCAAGTTGCAGTTGGATAACCGGATAGCTTTGGAAGGCAAAGCCGACAGCAAAAAAATCAACAGCCATCGCGATGGCTACCATTCGCCATCCAAAGAAGGAATTAGTTGAAGTTGTTTGCATAGGGTAGAACTATGATTTTAACTCAGTTAACTGTTATGACTAAGAAAATATCTTATATAGTTTCTGCTATTGTTTTTTCAGTAACTTCCCATAAACGAGATGCTTCTTCTGTGTCGATTGCCCATTCCGCAACGCCAACGTAACGAGCCGCAGGACCTTCTTCTTGAATGGGTGCAATATCGCAGTTTTCGCAATAAACTCCACCCATGCCATCAAGCTGTGGGCTGGTGGCACACCAGAGACTTGTCGAAGCTCCTTGAGTGGGTGTCTTAAAACCTTTAGCAGCCATTTCAGACAGCTCTCCATCCTCACCAAGCCACCCTAAAGCTATCATTTCTTCTTTTTCTAAATGCCTTTGAAGCGGAGTAAAGATACCACCAGGATGAACTCCAAAGGCTCTTACGCCTTTATCTTTCATTCGTGAATCCAATTCAATGGCGAGTAGACTCGCGGCTGTTTTTGATTGACCGTATGACTGCCATTTATCGTAAGAATCTTTGAAGTGGATATCATCCCACCGAATTCCAGACATCTTATGGGCCGTGGAAGACAAAGCAACAACTCTGGCATTTCCGGATTCACTAAGCGCAGGCAGAAGACCTTTGGTTAAAATAAAATGACCGATATGATTGACCGCAAATTGCAAATCCCATCCTTCTTTGGTTGGGTTCTCTGGACAAGCCATCATAGCCGCGTTGTTTATTAGAATATCTACGGTCAGTCCTGTTTTGATGAAATCATCTACAAATGCAACAGTGGAATTTTGATCTTCAAGGTCTAAAGGCAGTATATCTTCTTCATTTACTATTCCTTTCAATTCATTTTTGGCTACATCGACTCGCCTTGCAGGAACAATGACACGAGCACCTGAGTCGGATAAAGCTCTGGAAGTTTCTAGACCAATTCCAGAATAGCCTCCTGTAACTATTGCCGTCTTACCCGTTAAATCAATACCATCTAATACTTCATGTGGTTCACTTTTAGCACCAAATCCTGAATTGAGAGGTTTTTGAGATTCTGAAATCATAATTTTTCCTTAATATTTAATAGATGTAAGTGTACAACTTAGGGCGGAGTTTATGTCAATATTATTAGATGAGGTTGACGGTCATCCAAATTAAAAGAATGATGGAGACAAACCACATTAAAGATCTGATAACTTGAGGTTCGTAACTTGATCCTTCTTTAGCCGGTTGTTTTCCTATTCCAGTCGTGTACAAAACAGCAAATATCACTCTACTTATTAGCCAATACAGAGCTAAAGAAGTATTTTCTTCAATTTCAAGAACTATTGATAATATAGCTAGAGCAAAAAATACTGCGAGAGACTCCCCCAAATTATTGAGTGCTTTTGATGCTCTGTCTCTTTCGCCACTGGCTTCTTTTAAGAATAAAGGTAGCAAAAGCTGAATTAAATATACCAAAGCGGTTGCTGCAATTACGTTGATCATGATTTTTTCCTATATGAATTAATCGAAATATTGAAAGCACGTTAGAGCTTACGGTAAATTATGTAAAGTTATTTAAGGCTTAAATCTTCGAGCTATTTATAAATATATACAGTTCTGTATAATTTAAAGATGTTACGTTTATCTAATACAGCACTTACCTTTGACGATGTCCTTCTAGTTCCTGATTACTCAGAAATTTTGCCTAAGGACGTCGACCTTAAAACCCAACTTACGAATTCTCTCAGTTTAAATATACCGCTCGTCTCTGCGGCAATGGACACCGTTACTGAATCAAGAATGGGTATCGCTTTAAGTGAGCAGGGCGGAATAGGAATTATTCATAAAAATTTGTCCAGTGAAGCGCAAGCTTCAGAAGTGAAAAGGGTAAAAAAATACGAAAGTGGAATCGTAAGAGATCCCATAACGATTCGTTCAGATAAACTGGTCGGCGAGCTTATTCAGTTAACCAATGAATTAAAAATTTCAGGAATGCCCGTCGTTGATGACGGTCAACTTGTAGGTATTGTCACGAGTAGAGATTTTAGAAATGAACAAAATGCTTCGGCAAAGGTTGCTGAAATAATGACGCCTAAAGATAAGCTGGTCACTGCGAAAGAAGGTGAAAAACTTGAGGTGATTAAACGCCTTTTACAAGACAACCGCATAGAAAAGATATTGCTGGTGGATTCGAATTTTACTTTAACCGGACTGGTCACCCTCAAAGACATTAATAAGTCTTTGGATTTTCCTAACGCTGCAAGGGATGAAGAGGGCAGGCTGTTGATCGGCGCAGCAATAGGAACAAAAAAAGACACCATGGAAAGAGCCGAAGGACTTATCAATGCTGGTGTTGATGTGCTTGTGGTTGACAGTGCTCATGGTCATTCCGAAGGGGTTCTGGAGCAAATCAGACAAATTAAATCTCATTACAGAGACATTCAAATCATAGGCGGAAATATTGCAACGGCCGAAGGGGCTTTGGCGCTAGTAAAAGCCGGCGTTGATGCTGTAAAAGTGGGTATTGGCCCTGGTTCAATATGCACGACTCGAATAGTCACCGGGGTCGGAGTTCCGCAAATTACAGCCATAGCGGATGTGTCCGAAGCCCTAAAAAATAAAGGCGTACCCGTGATAGCAGACGGAGGCATACGTTTCTCAGGAGATCTTGCTAAAGCCATTGCTGCGGGAGGGCATTCTGTTATGTTGGGCAGTGCGCTTGCAGGAACAGAAGAGGCTCCTGGAGAAGTGGAGTTGTATCAAGGAAGAAGTTACAAATCATACAGAGGCATGGGTTCGATCGGAGCTATGTCCGGTGATCAAGGTTCCAGCGATCGCTATTTTCAAGACAGTGCCGATGCGAATGAAAAGTTAGTTCCCGAAGGAATCGAAGGAAGAGTTCCTTATAAGGGTTGGATGGAAGCGGTGGTTCATCAGATGATGGGGGGTCTGCGTCAAAGCATGGGTTACACGGGTTCAAAAGACATCGAAACCATGAGGACCAAACCCAAGTTTGTTCAAATAACTACCGCGGGAGTTAACGAGAGTCACGTTCATGACGTTAGTGTTACGAAGGAAGCACCCAATTACAGAGTAAGTTAATTAAGCTATGGCAAAGAACATTCTTGCCCATAAGATTCTAATCATTGATTTTGGATCACAATACACTCAGTTAATAGCAAGACGAGTAAGAGAACTGGGGGTGTATTGTGAAATTTATTCTCACCAGTCCAATCTAAAATCCATTAAGGATTTTGATGCAAAAGGAATCATTCTTTCTGGGGGACCTGAGACCGTAAAACAAAAAGGATCGCCAAAAGTTCCCATTGGAATGTTTGATCTTGGAATACCAATACTTGGAATCTGCTACGGCATGCAGACAATCACCAAACAGCTAGGCGGTAAGGTTGAACTCGCAAGCAAGAGAGAATTTGGTCATGCTAACTTAAAGATATCCAATCAAGGCGGACGTCTCTTTAAGAACATCAAAGACAAAACTACTTCCGTATGGATGAGTCACGGAGATCACGTAACCGATTTGCCTGAAGGTTTTAAAATTATCGCGAAGAGTACTAACAGTCCGATAGCAGCATTTTTTGATCCTAAAAAGAAAATTTATGGATTGCAATTTCATCCTGAAGTTACGCATACTCCTCAAGGCAAAAAAATACTTAAGAATTTCGTGCGAGACATATGCAATTGCCAAGGACTCTGGAATTCTAAAAATATCATAGATAAATCGGTAGCTGAAATACGAGAGAAGGTTGGCAAAGATAAAGTGTTACTCGGATTGTCGGGCGGTGTTGATTCTTCAGTTGTGGCTGCTCTTCTGCACAAAGCCATCGGAGATCAGCTTCATTGCATCTTTGTGGATAATGGCCTTTTAAGGTTGAATGAAGGTGAACAAGTCATGGAAACCTTCGGACGTTCATTTGGCATGAAGGTGGTGAGGGCAAATGCGGAAAAAGCCTTTTTTAAAGATCTTAAAGGAAAGTCCGATCCCGAAGACAAACGCAAAGCAATCGGTAAAACTTTTATCGATGTATTTTTGAAAGAAGCAAAAAAGGACAAGAAAGTTCAATGGTTAGCACAAGGCACTATTTATCCAGATGTTATTGAGTCAGCCGGCAATAAAAATGGAACAGCACACGTCATCAAATCTCATCATAATGTTGGTGGCCTTCCGGACTATTTGAACTTGCCCATCATTGAACCGCTTAGAGAATTGTTTAAAGACGAAGTCAGAAAACTGGGTAAGGCGCTAGGACTATCTGGTGAGTTAGTCGACAGACATCCTTTTCCTGGACCCGGACTTGGTGTTCGGATACTTGGAGAGATAAAACCTAAATACGTTAAAACGTTGCAACTTGCAGACGATATTTTTCTAGAAGAACTAACCAATGCAAATCTTTATCATAAGGTGAGTCAGGCTTTTGCTGTTTTCCTGCCGGTTAAATCCGTAGGAGTGGTGGGAGATGCCAGAAGGTACGAATACGTAATAGCGCTAAGAGCAGTTGAGACGGTTGATTTTATGACGGCAAGAGCAGCTAACCTTCCTCACGCATTTTTAGAAAAAGTTTCTACTAGAATAATTAATGAAATTCCAGAAGTGGCTAGAGTAACTTACGATATTTCCAGCAAACCACCCGCTACTATTGAGTGGGAGTAGCCTAACACTCTCAAAGCATTGATTTATAAGGATTTCTTAGTTACAAAATAGTTACAAAGCTCTTGTATGAATGGCATTCTTACATTATTGTTACAAAGATAGTTACAAACTAAGCGGACAATAGCAGACAATAATGGGATTTTATTTATCAGAACATAAAATGTATGAAGACGAATGTATCGTCTCAAAAACAAAACAGTCTGGTGAAATTTGGCAATGCAGGATTTGGGTAGCACAAGATAAAGCCTACATTCGTAAAAGCTTAAGAACTCGTAATCTAGAAACAGCAAAAGAAAGAGCAAAAAAGCTATATCTTGAAACACAAGGTAATCTAGCTATTGGTAAATCGCCATTTTCATTAACAACCAGAAAAGGAGCAGATGCTTACATACAATACAGAGCAGATGATGTTGGAACTAGAATTGTAAAAGGTAGATTAGTTGTTATTAAAACTCATTTAAGTCATTGGTTAAAATTTATTGGTAAGGATACAAAGCTGAGCGAGTTGGAGCGTAGGAGTTGTTTGGGATATT
>Ga0209660_1001925_pt1 | contig 10537 bp, 11 predicted proteins | sample SaaInlV_100m_DNA_2_FD_184659 | JGI IMG/M metagenome (GOLD analysis project Ga0209660, IMG submission 184659) | Marine microbial communities from expanding oxygen minimum zones in the Saanich Inlet - SI072_LV_100m_DNA (SPAdes) (version 2) | ecosystem: Environmental > Aquatic > Marine > Intertidal... | reverse complement strand
AAATTTGGTATAGAGCAAGTCCATATCTGGAGACGTTCCTATGATACACCGCCTCCAAATGGTGAAAGTCTAAAAGATGTAGTTGATAGAGTATCACCTTATTTTAAGGAAAATATTAAACCTCTTCTGGATCAAAATAAAAATATTTTAATAGCAGCTCATGGAAATTCTTTACGCGCAATGATGATTGAGCTCGGCATGTATAAATCTGAAGAAATTTCTTCAATTGAGCTACCTACAGGATCACCTCTTTGTATCAATTTAGACGATGGTAAATTAGTTGATTTTTATTATTTAGATTAATTTTTTTTATACTTGGAAAAATTAATTACGTTTGAAGATTTTTTATTTTTTACTTTCTTTTTAAAAGGCTTTTTTACTTTTTTGTTTAATGTATTATTTTCACTATCAGATGATTTATTGAATTGATAATTAAGTCCAAAATTTGCAGAAGGGTCTACAAATGAAATTATTGATTTAAAAGATATTTTTAAATCAGTTTTTATATTATTAAATGAAAGTCCTATGTTGAAATAATCTTTTTTTACGGAGAGATGATAATATTCATTTTGAACTACTATTGTCATTTCAGTTGGATATTTTTCTAACAACCACTTAGGTATTGAGTTTCTGGAATTTTTAGTTGTAAAAGTTACATAGAGATGATTAGTTCCGCTAAGTCCATTTGTTTCAATGTTTTTTAATATTTCAATAAATACTTGTAACAAATTTTTATTTAATATATTTTGATAATTAATCATATTAAAACTTGATATACATTTCTTAATTAATAGTTCAATTATCTTAATAAAAAATATAAATAATCAGCATGAATAAAAATATACCAAAATCTTGTAAGGTTGTTGTAATTGGAGGAGGTGTTGCTGGTTGTTCAACAGCTTATCATTTAGCAAAGTTTGGTTGGAAAGATACCGTTTTATTAGAAAGAGATGTTCTTACATCAGGAACAACTTGGCATGCTGCTGGTTTAATTGGTCAGCTTGGATCAAGCGCAACAATTACAAGACTAAGAAATTATTCACTAAATTTATACAAACAGCTTGAGAAAGAAACGGGATTATCTACTGGTTTGAAGCAAAATGGATCTCTTACTGTTGCAACTACATTAGATAGACTTGAGGAACTTAAGAGGCAACTTACTTTTGCTCAAAGATTTGAAATCGAAGCAAGAGAAGTTAATAAAGAAGAGATAAAAGAAATTTATCCGCTCATAAATACAGATGATATTGTTGGCGGTGTTTTTATTACCAAAGATGGGCAAGCTGATCCTGTTGGAGTGGCGAATGTTATGGCTAAAGCTGCAAGACAAAATGGAGTTACAATAATAGAAAAATGTCCTGTTAAAAAAATAATAACAAAAAATAATAAAATAGTAGGCGTTGAGACTAGTTCTGGAAAAATAGAATGTGAATATGTTGTTATGGCTACTGGTATGTGGTCAAGACAAATAGCAAAAGAAATTGGCGTAAGTATACCTTTATATCCAGATGAGCATTTTTATGTATTGAGCGAACCAATAGCAGAGATAGATAGATCATTACCTGTTTTGAGAGATTATAATAATTGTTTATATTTAAAGGAAGATGCTGGTAAATTATTAGTAGGCGTTTTTGAACCAAATGCTAAACCAGCTTTTACAAATAATCATAAAGTGCCTGATGATTTTTCGTTTGGAGAATTACCAGAAGATTTTGATCATTTTGAACCATATTTAATTAATGCAATGAATCGTGTTCCCACTCTTGAAAAATCAGGAATAAGGAAATTTTTTAATGGCCCAGAATCATTTACACCTGATACCAATTATTTACTTGGTGAAACTCCAGAAGTAAAAAATCTATTTATGTGCGGTGGATTCAATAGTATTGGTATTGTTAGTTCAGGTGGAGCAGGGAAAGTAACTGCAGAATGGATGATAAACGGAGAAATGCAAGAAGACATTTTTTCACTTGATATTTCAAGGTTTGAAAAATTTCATTCAGAATTAGATTTTATAACAGAGAGAGTTACAGAGACTTTAGGTAACTTATATGCAATGCATTGGCCCTTTAAACAACATACTACATCGAGAAACCAAAAATTAATGCCTTATCATGATCATTTATTAAAAAGGGGAGCTTGTTTTGGGCAAGCAGCTGCATATGAAAGACCGATGTGGTATGCAATAAACGGCAATGAACCAAAATATAAGTATAGCTATGGATATCAAAATTGGTACGAGTCTGCTGAGTACGAAACTATAAATGCTAGAAAGAATGTGGCTTTATTTGAATTATCACCTTTTGCTAAATTTGAATTAACCGGAAATCAGGCTCATTCATCTTTGCAATATATTTGTTCAAATGATATTAAAAATCAAATAGGAGCCATTACTTACAGCCAAATGCTTAATTCCAAAGGAGGAATTGAATCAGATTTAACAATTACATGTATTGAGGAAAATAAATTTAGAGTTGTAACGGGTTCAGGTGTTCGTATCCATGATAAAAAACATATTTTAAAAAATATAGATCCATCAGTTAATTTTCAAGATATTACAGATGATTTTGCTTGTTTTGGTATTTTTGGACCAAAGAGTAGAGAATTATTAATTGAAATATTTGGTGATTATTTTTCAAACGCTGATTTTAAATTTGGCACAGGAAAAAAAATTATCAAAGATGGCAATGAAATATGGTTTCAACGAATATCTTATGTAGGAGAGCTTGGTTGGGAAATTTATATACCAGTAGAAAAGTCAAAACAGATATATGAGACAATCATTAATACAGAAAAGAAATATTGTTTAGTGCATGCGGGTGCGCACGCAATGGATATTATGAGAATGGAAAAAGGTTACTTGCATTGGGGACACGATATTTCACCAGCAGAAAATTCTTATGAGGCAGGTTTAGAGTTTGCATTAAAACTGAATAAAAAAGAAGATTTTATTGGTAAAGAATTTTTGATTAAAAATAAAAATGTGAAAAAAAAGAAATTATTAATGTTTGTATTAGATGATACCACACCTGGTAACCCACTCTTACTTCATGATGAGCCTATTTATCATAATGGAAAAATAGTTGGGGAGACAACGTCTGGGAATTATTCTTTTATCTACAATAAAAATTTAGCTTTTGGATATGTAAATAATGATCTTCAGCTTGATATGACTAGTACATTTTTTGAAATAGAGGTTGCTAAAAAAAAATATAGGGCTTCTGTTTTAACAAAAGCACTTCACGATCCAGAAAATAAATATACTAAAAACTAAATTAGTCGGGCGTAATTTTATCTAAGATACGGTATCTAAATAGCAAAAGATAAACTTATTAATAAAAATGTAAGTATTTATTTGATTTTTTAAAAAATTGAGACTTTTAAATGTGAGTAATTAAAAAAAAATGAGAGTGTGGAACGAATTCCACACTCTCTGGGAACTTCTGTTGCCCGGTGCCCCAAACCATTTTTAGTTAAGTATAAAAAATTAAATATTAACTGAACTTAATTCCCACACTTGCATACTTTCAATACATTCATCCCAAATAGGTTTTGCTATCGGATTATTGCCTGAAGATAATTCTTTCAAACCATCTTCGTTATGGACAGAGAGTTTAAACATAATGTAACTTTTGTCTGGTGCTACTGCAGGAACTGTTTTTTCAACATGAGCGACACTTTTTCTTACACTCATTCCTTCATCAGACTGCATCCATCCCATAAATTTTTCAAACATTCCGTCTCCCGATTTAAATTTTGCCAATACAAGCATTCCTTTTTCCATAATTCTATCCTTTCTTTTTAATTCTAAAAAGCAATGGGGCGTTATGTTGCCTCAACAATCTACCCTAAGTCGCAGTATACATATCTTTTTTATGAGTGTCTGCTAAAAGTGTCTGCTAAAGTGCGTGCTCATTCAAAATAAAAAAATAAGAGGAAACAAAGGTTATTGATTCAAATGGGGCGTTCTGTAGAACATTCACTACATCATTATTAACAGAAAATAAGGACTTTTGGAAACTTCTTCGTAGAAACTTCGTAGTAAGTTTTCATTATTTATCAGATTTCTTGTTTTGGTTCTTCGTAGAAGTTTGTGATATTTTATTTCAATAGAGTTGTTTTTGAAAATAAACTCTGTTGAAACCTTTTTCAGTCACCTCTCTAATTTTTTTAAAACCTATTTTTTGATACCATAAAATATTTTCAATCATTTTTTCATTTGTATAAAGTTGATAAAAATCAAATTTTTCCTTTATTAAATAATTTTCAATAAAAGAGATAAAGGCAGTTCCTACATTTTTTTGTTGGAGCAAAGGTTCAACTGCTAAATTTTCTAAAAATATATTTCCATCTTTTATTACGAGTATGGCAAATGCTATAATCTTATTTTCTTTTTCACAAACAAAAACGATGTCATTTTTTTGAATATTAGGTCTCATTGGAGCAGATTCCTTCCCCATTCTTTCTATATATTTTTGATATGCTCTTGATGCTATTTGCTTAATTGCATCTTCATCTTTTGAGTTTGCTTTTCTAAAAATCATTTTTTTAATAGAATTTTAAATTTTACGACTATAACTTAATAGTTTCTTAGCATAAAGACTTCGTAGAAACTTCGTAGTAATCTTCGTAGAGGATTTAGGTAAGGTTTGTTGATATATAAAGATTATAAGTTGAAAGAGGGGCGTTCTGTTTCCTAGACTGTCTGCCCTAAGTCGCAGTATACAACGATTTTCTAAAAGTGTATGCAAAAAGTGTATGCTCTGATTTATTGTTTTTGATGATTTTGCGACTTTGGAGTGTATGCAACTATACAAATAGGGAGATTTCAAAGTGGCATTATTGTCTTTGATTGGTTATTTCATATTAAGCAATTGTTCATATTTGAGCACAGTGGCAAATTCATTTTGAAGACTTGCTAGAGAAATTTGATGAACTTCTTCTGAACTAAATCTTTCACCACTTAATCCTTCTTTATCAAAAGTTGCTGTAGCATTTGAAATCACATACGTTTCATATCCAAAATTTCCTGCCATTCTTGTAGTAGTAGATATGCAATGGTCAGTAGTTAAACCTACGATAACTATGGTGCTGCATTTTTCATTATCCAACACTTCTTTTAAGTTTGTTCCTATGAAAGCACTATTAACATTTTTAATTATAACAATTTCGTTATCCAGCGGCGTTACCATCTGATTAAATTCAAAACCTGGATTGTTTTTATGTAATGGGGATTTGGGATTTAGAGAACTGTGTTTGACGTGTATTATTTTAAGATTTAAATCTCTCCATTTTTTAATTAACTTACTACATACTAGTTCTGCATTATTATTATTCCTATTTCCTCCCCAGTGTTTTTCATCTAAAAAACCTTTTTGAACATCCACAACTAATAAAACTGGATTTTTTTTTATAAACTTTTCCATCTTATATAAATTATTATGGGGCGTTCTGTTGCCCGGTGCCCCTAACCGCGCTAGCCTAGAATCTAGGCAGCGATAGTGAATGAGGTATAAAGAGCAACGATTCCCTTTTCTTTTTTCTACAATATTTCTACCACGATATGAGAGAACATGGGATAGTTATTTTTGTCTGAGTGCGACTATAGTGCGATTCCGATTCAGAACCACCGTTTAAGATTCTATATCTCAACGTTGAATCAATTTAAAAAGTTTTTGGATGCAGCCTACCGTAAAAAATTAAATTGATTCAGTGATTCATTTTAGAAATCTTCCACCGATAAAAGATATCAACAGCACCCTTAGATACTTACAAAATTCAACCGTGAGATTTGGGTTTTCTCGGCTACCCCGCCCCCTAAAGTTGGCCGTACTCCGTGAGAGAATGACCTATAGGTAGAGTTTTACTCAAACGAATGATAATATTAAGAATTGAATAGGATATTAAAATGACAGAAAAAAAAGATTACAAAAACATGTCAGAAGAAGAAAAGGCAAAAGAACTAGCTGATGCAAAAGAAATTCTTGCAAAAATAACAAATGAGTTAAAAACAAATAAAGAACTTACAGAAGAAGAAAAAGATGAATTAGAAACTCACTCAGCAAAACTTTCAGGATTATTATTAAGTGGACAATTACAATCTAAAAGCCAGAAAAAAAGGACTTTAATTTCTAGTATAGTTTTTTTAGCTGTTGTTGTTGGTTTAATTGTTTATTTTTTCTTTCTTTAATTACAAGGGCTAGGAGTCCCAGCCCTCAAAAAAATTTATATAAAAATTATAACTTTTAGAATCCTTTGTTTAAAGAAGGTGTTTTAGCGTTCATAGTATCATTAAAATCTTTCAGCTTTTCTTGTAGCCATGTAAATATCCTCCTCCGTAATAAAATTTCAAAATTTCAATTTTGTTATTTGGAAGCTCGATCTTCCCTTCTTTAACCATAATTCTCAATTTCTGTTCTTCTTCTTTCTGTTTTATTCGATCATTAACCTTCTGCTGCTTCTGCTCTTCTCTCATAATTTTTCTAACAACTTGTTGTTGTTTCATGGACAAGGAATTAAACGGTGTTGGTTTAACGTCAAAAATATCGTCTTCTATTTTAGTCATTAATGACCTCCTTTTTATTTTCTGCAAAAGCAAGTAAGTCTGTTGGTGCAGGATTTTTTCCTTGAATGTGCAACCTAAGTTCAAACAACTCTTCTCTGCCACTCCAGTAATCTTTATTTCTTATAGCCCACCAATGTTTTTTACCTGTGTTATCGATATTAATTGGTCTGCCATTTTTTAACGGCTTAGCGTTCAGCATCCCTAACCAGTTATTTAAAACTGGTTCAGTGGCACCGTCAAAAATCCTTTTATAACCTTTGAGGATGCTTGCCTTTTCTTGCTCCCACGCTCTAATGTCATTGATTAATGTTCTCGTATTAATAAAATCACACTTAGATTCAAAGAAAGTACCTCGTTGATTATTTTCAGCAAGATCCAAATAGTAATCTAAATCTAAATATACTTGTGGTCTGCTAAATTTCATCAACCCTTTTCTTGCCTGGTTCTCTAATGGCTCATGAGGATCGTAGCTTTCTGGAATTTTATATACATGAGAATAATAATGATAAAGTAATCTGATATTATTTTTATCGTTAATAAAAGCCCAAAGATCTTTGAAATAATCAGGATCATCTTTTAATATTTCAGACTTTGTTTTTAGTGTCTGATTAAATGAGATCCGTCGATCACGCTCTTCAAGTTTTACAGGAACCTTAGCATTAGAAGATAAGTATAATTTGAAATGACCATGATGATAATTTGTAGGAATAAACTTCTCTTCAATAGGGTGCACTTCTTCAGAGATTAATTCTTTTAATTTATTCATCTTTGACTTAACATCTCTTCCTGTTAATTCAATCTCTGTACACATGATCATGTCAGTTGTTCTTAGATAATTTCTATATCTATCAACCAACATGTCAGATGAAACATGGGCAACATTCTTTTCTCCGTTTAGCTTTTTAATAACGCTAAAAATTATACCCTTACCAACACCTTGTGATGATTGAAGCAACCAACCAGTTGTCCTATTGTAGTTTGGTTTCTGAAGATCATGAGCCATGGTACTTTCAAAGTTTTCTTTTGAAGTTACTGAGCCGTTAAAAATCATCATCAAGTGTTTCGTCCAAGGTTCAATATCTTTTTTTATCGTTTCTGCTTCACTGTGTACTAATGGTTCAAACCTAACTGGATAGTAAGTATTGAGATATTTATCGCCCTCAATTTCAATTATATCTTTACTGATACGCTTAAAAGCTGTTGATCTAATTCTCTGAGGAGAAGAAGCTGCAATAGCATTTGTTGCTAAGCTTTTAACTTCTTTATCAGCTTGATATAATAAATTGATTAAGTCTTTGTGTAACAACCTACGCTGAAAACGATCATAGAATTGTTTACCATTACTATCCTCTATAATAATAAACCTTCTTTGTGCTAAATCCTCTTTAAGATTATTAAAGTATATTGGATCGGCGACATCTTCTGCTGACTCTAATAAAGATTTGTAAGTGTGTTTAGTGTCTTTGGGTAACGGATCAGCAACATCCCACTTCTTAGGAAAGGTATCTGGAACACGAACAGATTTTACTTTGCAGTTTAACTCTTTTTTTAAATAATAAGCTAAGCTCAAAAAACCATTCTGCCCAGATGTATCATTGTCAGGGAATAATATTACTTTTCTATTTTTTAATATTTCCCAATCGGAGTTATTCCAATTACCTGCACCTCCAAGATAACAAGTAGAAATTAACTTAGGATAAAGGATCTCGGCTGCCGAAACAGTTTTCTCTCCTTCAAAAATACCTATTGTATTCTCAGTATCATTTAATATTTTAGGAATATTAAATATTGGTTTATTATATTTCCAATTTAATAGAGTCCTATCATACCCTAATTTTTTATCTTTAGTGTAACCGTAAGCAATAGGAAATTGGCTTTTATCTTCTTCTTCTTTATTGTTTGTTCGATAAGTAACCAGGCACAATCGCCCTTGGTCATCGTACCATTTCCAAATGTGTTTTTTGTCGATATTATTATTGTTACAAACATTATTTACTTTTTGCCATTTATCATCTGGAAAAGGAAAGATATTCTCTGGGTAGTCTAATTGATAATTATTATTCATAGCAGTCCTGTTCTGGGTTGATATTATTAAAGTGAGCGTAGGGATGAGTGCCGTCATGCGCTTGATAAAGCGACAGTTCTCGTTTGGCGTTAAAAAAGTTACGAATCAAATCATCTTTAGATTTTGATGTAATGATTGCGCTTTCTCTCTGTTTTATTTTTGCTGCAAAAACTCGCTTACCGTGTGCCAACAACCACTGATCTAGTTCTTTAGCGATATAATCATTCTTAAAACCACTTATAAGAAGCGTTATAAAATGTCTAATGCAGCCAACAGCGTGAGTATATTCGTCAAAAAGATCATCCGCTAAATCTAATTCAAGGAGTAGATGACGATTGTTTACTTCAGCTTTTGCAGCTCTGTACTCTGACGGTGGAACAGTTCTTAAAGTATTATTAGCTTTAGCAACTTTAATTTGTTCCTTAGCTTTAATTCTATCTAGCGTTCCGTTGTCTTTGAACCGTCTATTAAACCAACCAAGTAATTCTTTTTGATTACAAGTTCCGTCTGTTCCAGAATTGCCACCACCTCCATGTGATTGACAATAGAGAACAACACCTCCTAGATCGCCTGGTGCTATTTTTAGCGATGGTGTTCTGTCTTGATTTTCGTGATTGTAACTTAACGGACACTGACAAACAAATGAACCGTCGTTTAATTGTTTTTTTCGTCCAGTTAAAATATCTACATAATCATCAACCGTTAAAAGTTTGAAATTATAAAGTGATATCTTTTTATCGTCTTTATTCTTACCGTTATATTTGCTATAACAGTTATTAGTTTTAGGATGAATTTTAATAATTCTCATCTTAATTTTCCTGTACTTTCCTGATTACAGATTTAGTGAAGCCGTTTTATAGAACGGCATTCACCAATTTTAGATACTAATTTGAGAAGGAATTTTTTTGTTATTATCCAAAAAAATATTCACATCATCCATGCTGTATCTGACAGTTCGAAGAATTTTTATGAACGGAATCCCCCTATTTCTCTCTCTATCTTTACGCAGTTTCCAGACGGAAACCCTCATGTAATCAGCAAGATCCTTTTCGCTTAGCAAATTATCTGTAACCATTATCTCTCCTTTAGAGATCGTTAAAAAACAAAGCACTAATTGCCTATTTTTATTTTAATAATTGAAAGCAGAGTATTTTTTGGAGAGTCGAAATCTCTGGATGACTCGCATGATATAAAGTTATCATGTAACTATCCGCATTTTATAGCATTAAAACCGACATGGGAGCAACTACTTTATTATCTTTTATTGAGTGTAGCTTTAAGGGACTTGAACCATGTTGCACGAACCCCGTAACATGAGAATAATTCAGAGTAATATTTTAATAATAACTGAAATCTTTTTTCGTGTTCCGTGAAGCGTTAAGAGGTTTCCAATTTGGCTGAAGTTGCTTAACATTAATAGGGAATATATAATTACTTTCTGTTCTTCTCGGATCACGGCTCTCCCTTAACCTCATGTGACCAATCTTTTCTTTCTCTCTAAGTTTTTTTGCTGCTTCTAATACCTCTGCTTCATGTATCTTTTTCTTTCTAGCATTAACTTTTCCTAAAGAATTAGCGTATCGAAAATTTTTTAACATTAAATCTTCGTGCTTTTGTTTTGTCCTCTTTGTCGTGATCTTTTCTACAGTACCACGGACACTCTGAGGTACTGAGTCTAGTTGGTACATGACTCTTCCAGAACCAGTTACAATGTAATCGTAAGCGTCGGTGCTTAAATTTGACGATTTAGTTACACGATGTCGGCGCTTACGAAGAGCATCAGTAGTAATACCTAAAGCTTCTGCAAGAATATTTGGTTTAACTAAAGACATTATTCTTTTTAACAATTTGTGATTCCTGGTGCAACAGGGACGGCATGGAACGGGTTGGAACAGCAGTATAATTTA
>Ga0209660_1001923_pt1 | contig 10550 bp, 4 predicted proteins | sample SaaInlV_100m_DNA_2_FD_184659 | JGI IMG/M metagenome (GOLD analysis project Ga0209660, IMG submission 184659) | Marine microbial communities from expanding oxygen minimum zones in the Saanich Inlet - SI072_LV_100m_DNA (SPAdes) (version 2) | ecosystem: Environmental > Aquatic > Marine > Intertidal... | reverse complement strand
CCCCGCCAACCCCGGCGATTTGTTGGCCCACCATGCCTTGACCATCCATCGCGCCGATGCCAACCTCAGTCAAACAAGGTCTCGTAGAGCCTTGGGATTCATTTTTTATGGTAAAAGCGCTAACCAGGATACTGTAACCCACAAGGCTTACCAAGAAAAGCTTATCGCCGAAATGACTGATGATGGAAAACTCTAAACTGAACCAATGGATGAATCTTAAGCCCTACTTCCAAATGCCTCTCATGGCATTAACAACTACCATCCTCTGCATATCCGGAAAAGTACTTCAGGCTGCGCCAAAGGAAACAAATGTTTTTACTTCAGGGAAAGGCGCTTACCATACCTATCGAATCCCCTCCACAGTGGTTACATCAAAAGGAACACTGCTCGCTTTCTGTGAGGGACGCAAAAAGAGTCGGTCTGACACTGGTGATATTGATCTTGTCCTTCGACGTTCCGTGGATGGCGGAAATACATGGAAACCCATGCAGGTTGTCTGGGATGACGGCCCAAATACCTGTGGCAACCCGTGTCCGGTAGTGGACAGTACCACCGGCACCATATGGCTCCTTTTAACATGGAACTCCGGTTCATTGCATGAAAGCAAAATCAAGCCCGGGTTTGGCAGGGACTCCCGCCGAGTATTCGTGTCCCATTCAACTGATGATGGGAAGACCTGGGCCAAGCCAACGGAAATTACCTCTGCAACCAAGAAAAACGAATGGACTTGGTACGCCACGGGGCCGGGGGCAGGCATACAGCTCGAGAAAAGTAAGCATGCCGGCAGGCTCGTCATCCCCTGCGACCACAAGCTGCAGATAAATGGAGACCGCAGCTTTCGGTCACACGTCATCTATTCCGACGATCACGGAAAGACCTGGGAACTTGGAGGCATTGCGCCAAAGCCAATGGTCAATGAGTGCGAAGTTGTCGAGCTCTCAGACGGACGACTCCTCCTCAACATGAGAAACTATGACAAGGATACCCGTGCGCGTCAGGTCTGTTTCAGCGATGACGGTGGCCTGACATGGCACGACCAACGCCACGACAAGCAACTGATCGAACCCATCTGCCAAGCTAGCATTCGGAGGTATAGCTGGCCCGGAAAAAAGGAGGACGGAGTCATCCTCTTTTCAAATCCGGCCAGTACAAGCCGGCGTGACAAACTCACAGTCCGTGCCAGTTATGACGATGGACAAACATGGAAGCATTCCAAACTCATTTACATAGGTGGAAGCGCATATTCCTGCCTGGTCATACTGGGCGACCAGACAATCGGGAACCTCTACGAAAAGGACGGATACAAGCAGATTGTGTTTGCCCGGTTCGGGCTCGGTTGGATTCAATCCAGTACAAGAAAATAATCTCCGAGCCCAATGGAGAGTTAATTTCTAACCAAGGAATACAAAAATGTGCGGATCACTATCATCAAGGTGGGCATTCGTCGCTGGAATTATATTCCTGTCAGGATTTACTTTTGGGAATGATACAAAACACATCGTAACCTCGAAGATCAGTCGACTGGGAAATACTTTTGAAAACGACCTAGCCTGCGCTCCAAAACCCGATGACGCAAACGAGGAATGTAAAACCAGTTTCGAGAAAATGAAACCCGGGCCGTTTGATCAAATCAAGACCTCGGTCGGAACTTGGACAAAAGGGAACGGTACAGTTGTTATAAACAAAAATTATTCGAAAACAGGGAAACAGTGTCTCCACTTGACCGGAGGGGAAAAATCCACGGTGACCCTAAAGCCCGCAGGGAATTCCCAAGTGCCCAGGGAACTGACCTTCTGGGCAGAACGTTGGACAAGCCGGACTCCCTTTTCCTTCCAAATCTCCGTCGACCGGGGTAATAGCTGGGAAGAGATATATAATGGCGACAAGAAAGTGCGAGTTGGACGAGCGTTCTTGAGCCATGTGAAGGTGACTTTGCCAGTTGGGATAAAAGGATTGCAGTTCAGTTGTTCAAGTCCACCGACAAGAGGCATCCTCATCGATGACGTTCGCATTGGACCCACCCGCCCGCAGAAAATCATCGATGTCGAGGTCATTCCACTATCGCTTCCGGCCTTGGTGGGGACTGATACATCCGCTCTGCTCAAATTAAAGATCGAGACAGACGGCCAACGGGATCCAATTTCATTAACCGAGTTGCACGCCACGCTCTCGGGTTCCACGAATCGTGCTGACATCTTGTCTCTTCAAGTGAGACACAGCACCGAACAAAATCGATTCCTTGCAAGCAGACTGGTTGCAACGCACAAAGTTATGCATTGGCTATCAAATTCATCAGCATCAGTTTTTTCCTACCCTGACCTTAACTGCCAATTGGCTGAAGGCACGAACTACGTCTGGATTTCCTGCCGCCTCAACAAGAAAGCCAACATAGACCATCGAGTAGGGGCTACGTGCCAGAAAGTTAAGTTCTCGAATGGCACAACGTTCAAGCTGAACCATACATCGTCCATCCAACAAATGGGAGTGGCCTTGCGAAATGGTGGTGACGATGGAGTGCACACGTATCGCATCCCCGGTCTGGCGACTACGAACAAAGGAACTCTGATCGGAGTCTATGACGTCCGACGGAGATCGGGTGGAGACCTTCCCGGCGATATCGACGTGGGCATGTCAAGATCAACAGATGGTGGTCGCACGTGGGAACCCATGAAGGTAATCATGGACATGGGGAATGATCCGCGGTGGCGTTATGATGGCATTGGGGACCCGGCCATACTGGTCGATCAAACCACTGGCACAGTTTGGGTCGCTGCCACTTGGAGTCACGGTAATCGTTCGTGGATAGGTTCCGGGCCAGGATTAAAACCGGAGGAAACCGGTCAATTGATGCTAGTACGCAGTGATGACGATGGCGTTTCCTGGTCTGAGCCTATCAATATTACCGAACAGGTGAAGAAACCGGAGTGGTGCTTCATTTTGCAGGGACCTGGGAAGGGGATCACGATGCGCGACGGGACGATCGTATTTGCGGCGCAGTATCAGGATACGCCCGAAAAAAAGAGGCTCCCGCGTTCAACGATCATTTACTCAAAGGATCATGGTATGACATGGAAGGTTGGGACGGGGGCGTTCGACGATACTACGGAAGCACAGGTAGTGGAAACCAAAGCGGGCACACTGATGCTCAATTGCCGGTACAACCGCAAGGCCGTACGGGTTGTGATGACCACGGATGATATGGGGAAAACCTGGAAGAAGCACTCAACTTCGGAACGTTCGTTGATCGAACCACGGGCTTGCATGGCCAGCCTTATTGATCCCGGTATGGAAACCGGAGAGGATTTGGGGGGGTGGTTGCTTTTTTCAAACCCCGACAGCGTGCGAGGCAGGCATCATATAACCATCAAGGCTTCGCCCGACCGAGGCCTGACCTGGCCGAAAGAACATCGCTTGCTGCTAGATGAAGAGACCAGTGCCGGCTACTCCTGTATGTCGATGATCGACGAGAAGACCGTCGGCATCCTCTATGAGGGCAGTCAGGCTCACATGACCTTCCAGCGGATTCCCCTCAGCGATCTGGTGGCTACTAATCGCGAAGAGGCATCCACGGGAAATGACCGGATGGGGAACGCGGTGAAACCGCTGGATGTCTTTGTCCTGACCGGACAGTCCAATTCACTTGGCACAATCGCCCCGGCTGATGGTGCAGATCCGGTACCGCCGGTCTCTGGGCTTGACGCGACTATCCCGTTTTTCTGGTCCAACCGCTCGACCCGGTCAGACGACGGCCCGGCGGTATTGATTGGTGATTCGGGCGGAAGGTTCGTGCCATTGAAAGCCCAGCAGGGGGAAGGAAAGAACCCGGTATTCTGGGGGCCGGAAGTGGGTTTCGCCCGGACGCTTCGATCAGCCGGACACAGGGATTTCGCTATCATCAAGGCCTCGCGAGGCGGAGGAGGCAACAGCTTCTGGCTCAAGGGGTCGCGTGATGACCACATGTATCGGCATATCGTCCGCACGGTCTCGGATGCCGTGCATGTTCTTCCCCGTGGCCGGTCATTTCGCATCCGTGCGGTGCTTTATGTACAGGGCGAAAGTGATAACAAAACGGAGGCTGCAGCATCGGGTGAGCGACTCGAGACACTGTTGGCCAACTTGCGCAGGGACCTTCCCGGAGCCTCAAGGGCACGGTTGATCGTTGGGGGTATCGCTTCCGCAGGAACTCGTCCGAATGTCGTTCGTCGAGAACAGGCAGCGGCCGCGGACCGTAATCCTTCCATTGAATACATCGACAACAGCGATCTGCAGCGCCAGTTATATGATCGATTGCATTTTGATCGTCAAGCCAAGCTGGAGGTCGGCCAACGATTGGCCCAGCGCTGGCTGGACGTCGGATCGACGCCTGTAAGTCAACTAAGTCTTCCGCGCGTTTTCAGCGACCACATGGTCTTGCAGGCAGCCGCTTCGCTTCCGATATGGGGCAAAGCCCGGCCAAGCAGCGTGGTGTCCGTGCAGCTTGGCGAAGACACCTTGACGACAAAGTCCGGCATCCATGGTGATTGGGTTGTCCGGTTCGATCCCCGCCCGGCCAGTGCCGCGCCCATTTCACTCTCGGTTCAGTCCGGAGATGAACAGCTCAAGCGGACCGACATATTGATTGGCGAGGTGTGGGTCTGCGCCGGGCAGTCCAATATGGAATGGATGCTCGCTCAATCCCTCAACGCAGGAAAAGAAATGGCATCGGCGGCGAATCCCAATCTGCGGCTGTTGCATTTGGAAGGGGGTGCTCGCGGGAGTCTCGGGACTTACACACAGCAGCATCTGGCTCGTTTGACCCCGGGGGAGTTCTGTAAGGGCCAATGGGAAACCGCGTCGAGCACATCCGCCGGTAGCTTTTCCGCCGTGGCGTGGCATTTCGGCCGGCAGCTCCAGCGGGAGCTTAAAGTCCCCGTCGGCCTGATCTGTCCAGCGATTGGCGGCACGCCGGCAGAGGCGTGGGTTCCCCGCGAGATGCTTGAGGCAGACCCAGGGTTCAAGGGGATGGTTGCGGGCAACTGGCTCGACAACAAGCGCCTGGGGGAATTCTGCCGGATGCGGGGACAGCAGAATCTTCTCGCAGCGATTCAGTTGGGGCTAACGATTCCGGGTGACTCGTTCGGCCCAAACCATTCGTTCAAGCCGGGTTTCATGTGGGAAGCAGGGATTGAGCCGCTGATTCCCTACGCGATTCGCGGAGCCATCTGGTATCAGGGCGAATCGAATGCTGAAACGCCAACGAGAGTCCGCGAGCACGGACAATTGTTTCCTCTGCTGATCAAGCAATGGCGACAGCAATGGGGACAAGGTGACTTTCCCTTTCTCTTCGTTCAGCTTCCTGCCCTCAATCGTTCCGAATGGCCGTGGTTTCGTGAAGGACAACGTCGTACTCTTGATCAACTCGAGAACATCGGCATGGCCGTCACGATCGACACCGGACATCCAACTGACGTCCACCCCAGGCAAAAGAAACCCGTTGGCGAACGCCTGGCGAAATGGGCTTTGGGTACGACGTACGCACTCAAGAAACATGCGACCTACTCTGGTCCCCTACTCGACGTTTTCGAGCCTGAGGGAGACACACTGCTTGTCTCGTTCAAGCATGTAGGCAAAGGCCTCATCGCATCAAACGGGAAACCGATACGCCACTTTGAGGTTTGCGGTCTGGACGGGATCTTCCACCCGGCGACCGCAAGGATCATCAACAGGCATACTATTTCAGTTTCAAGCCCGAAGGTCGCTGAACCAAGGCATGTGCGTTATGCATGGTCTCCCTATCCAAATCCTCCAGTCAATCTGATCAATGATGCCGGACTACCGGCATCTCCATTCTCGACCGAGAGTGAAGAAACACTTTTTGCGAGAGACCAGTCGGTCGACCCACATGCTTCGAACGCCGATCCTCGACCGAACATCCTGCTGATTGTTGGCGAGGATCACGGATGTGAGTTGTCCTGCTACGGCGATCCGGTTATCAAAACCCCGAACATTGATCGATTGGCCTCCCAAGGGGTGTTGTTCGAAAATGGATACGTCACACAGTCTGTCTGCAGTCCCTCTCGCAGCACAATCTTCACCGGCCTGTACCCTCACCAGAACGGACAACTCGGTCTGGCCACGCATAATTACAGATGGTTCAAGAAGTGGCCCACCACTTATTCCCTGCTGAAGAAGGCCGGGTACCACACAGGCTTGATTGGAAAGACACACGTAATTCCCGCAGAGGCCATCGAGGATTTCGTAGATTTTCGTTATCAAAAATCATCGAACTTCGCCAAGCGAAAGGTCGCGGAATACGCAGTGAAAGCCGGTGAGTTCTTCCGGGACGGAGACGAACCGTTCTTCATGACTGTAAATTACCCGGACGCTCATTGGCCGTTGCAAGGGCGCGTGGACGGGCTTCCGGGCAAGGGTGTCGACCCGAAGCTCGTTAAGGTCATGCCCTATGTCGGCGATGGAACGCCACGCCTGCGCAAGGTCGCCCGCAATTACTATGATTGCATGTTGCGGCTCGACGCCTGTATCGGCCAGTTGCTTAAAGAGCTGGATGAATCAGGTAAGGCAGACAACACGCTTGTCGTTTTCATCGGCGACCATGGCGCCCAGATGGCACGTGGCAAGGTGACGGTTTACGAAGGTGGCCTGCGGGTTCCCTTTATTGTCAGATGGCCCGGTTCCACCAAGCCGAATCATCGTTCCAAGGCTTTGGTCTCGACCATTGACCTCCTCCCGACCTTCATGGACGCATCGGGTACGCCTGTTCCGACAGGATTGCCGGGCAAGTCCTTGCGGTTCGTTTTGAAAGGTGATGACGCATCGGGAGAATCCTTTCGCAAATACTTGGCATGCGAACGCAACTGCGATGCCGCCCGACATACCTTCCCCCAGCGCACGATACGCGATTCGCAATATAAATTGATTCACTCGCCAATTCGTGACAGGGAAGACCCGGCGGCCCGCTATTACCGGAATCATGGAGCCTCCCACTGGGCCGGTTGCTTGACCGATGAGGAACTGACCGGAGCCTCAAAGCAAACAAAGTTGGGTTATGCACGCTGGCTGAAACCACCTGAGTATCAGCTCTATGATTTATCTGCCGACCCACACGAGTGGACAGATCTTTCAAATGACACGAAGCACACAGAGGCAAAGCGCCGACTGCGAACAGCTCTGAAGGAATGGCAGGCAGATACTCGTGACCCTATCTCCGACCGAGAAAAACTGAGCATGCTGATGATAGAGAACGACGCTGTTTTCAAAGCCGGACGAAGGTGGCCCGAGGAAGGCTGGCAATATTTGAAATATCTTGCCCCTAGGGAATCAACATCTTTGCCGATTTTTCGCGCCGGCTCAGACAAGCCCGGCGCGCATAAATACGAGAACTACCGGGAGCCAGTTGTCGTGCGCACCAGCTCAGGACGCCTCATCGTGGGGGTACAGGCCGGTAATCGATTGAGCTGGCCTGAACGCTCGGGCCAAGACCTCGTCATCCGAACCTCAGACGACAATGGCAAGACCTGGAGTCCAATGATCGTAGCCGCCGAACATGGGGATTACTCATGCCAATGTCACGGTCTGGTCTACGATGAGCAAATCAATCGCGTCCTTTTTCTCTACACCGTTTACAACTGGAATTACAAGACGGTCGGCAAAGGTCGGGGAGGTAAATACACCAAACCGGTTTACGAAAAGCTTGCCGTCTCGGGAAAACCCTTTGTTACTTCGTATCTGGTCCACAGCGACGATGAGGGACTGACTTGGAGCAAACCTCTTGACATAACAAAACAGGTGGGAAAACAAGCTCATTTCGGGGCCAGCGAAGGAAGGCAGGTGACTTTGGGGAAACACCAGGGACGCTTGCTCATAGCTGGAAGCCGAATGGATCTCGACGGCAAGGGAAGCATAACGGCCAAGCATCCGGGTGTATGGAAAAGCGATGACCACGGCAAAACGTGGACATTGTCGATGATTCCCCTCGATTCAGAAGTGGCCACGCCCCGAAACGCATCCAGCGAGGCTCGCATCACCGAGCTCCATGACGGACGCCTTTTGTACAATGAAAGAACCCGAAACACGGGTCGGCATCTGGCGTGGAGCAAAGACGGTGGAGAAACTTGGACCAGGACACGCCAAAGCACGGATTTGAGAGTTACGCAATGTAACGGATCCATGGTCACGCTTCACGATGCCGATGGTCGATTGACCAGCAAGGTCCTGTTCAGCATCCCGTCTCCCGGCGGCCGTTCGGAGGGCCTTGTATGCGTTTCCCATAATGGCGGAAAAACATGGCCCAAGACCAAACAGGTAACGCAAGGCTTCTTTGCCTATTCCGCACTGATTCAGCTCGATTTGAAAACAATCGGTCTCTTTTATGAGACCAATCGCTACAAAGACATCCGTTTCGTAGCCTTGCCTTTGAAAAATATAATAAACTAGGACATGAAACTAACAGGTCTCATCGCAGCACCACACACTCCATGCAATACTGACTACTCACTCAATCCGGAAGCAGTGGCCAAACAGGCTTGGCACCTTTCGAATACAGGAGTCAAAGGAGTCTTCGTCGGGGGCACCACGGGCGAGTGCCATTCCTACTCAACGGAAGAGCGCATTGAGCTATTCAAGGCATGGGGAGATGCCGCGAAAGCAAACGATCTTGTGAATATCGCTCACGTCGGCCACAACAATTTGCCTGATGCTCAAGCCTTGGCGGAAGCGGCTCAGGAATCGGGAGCGGATGCCATCGGGGCGATGGCTCCAAATTTTTTCAAACCAGGCTCGGTTAAAGAGCTCCTCGACTGGTTTGCCCTCGTTACGGAAGTGGCCTCGGAACTCCCCTTCTACTTCTACGATATCCCAGGGATGACCGGAGTAAGCCTAGATACGGCAGAGTTTCTTAGAAATGGACGAGACCGCCTCCCCTCCCTAGCCGGCGTCAAGTTCACCAATCCGGACCAAGAATTATTGGCCGAGTGCATGCAGATGGAAAGCGGGTCCTTCGATATTTTGTTCGGGACGGATGAAAAACTAATTGAGGGACTTCAGCTCGGTTGTCACGGAGCCGTTGGAAGTAGCTACAATTTCGCTGCGAATATTTATCATCCGATCCTTGATGCTCATGAACAAGGAGATCTTGAAACCGCCAAGCTCTGGCAGGACCGCTCGATCAAAACGATAGACACCATTGCTGCCCACGGCTACCTGTCGGCCGCAAAAATGGTCATGAAGATGATTGGAGTGGATTGCGGTCCTGCTCGTCCTCCCCTGCCCAGTCTGACCGAACCCGATGGCTCAGCACTGGAGAAGGAGCTTAAAGAAATTGGTTTCTTCGATTGGATCGCATGACCCCGGAGCGACAGCAAGAACTTCTTGCCGTCTATCGTGACGGACTACTCAAGGACACCCTCCCCTTCTGGTTACCAAGAAGTATCGATAAGGAACATGGCGGGTTTCTCCTGATGCGGGATAGGGACGGCTCGGTACTGGATACGGATAAAGGAATGTGGCAGCAATGTCGTTTCACGTGGTTATTGGCAACCCTCCACAATTATATTGATCCCCGTGAAGAATGGCTGAATACAGCCATACATGGTATCAAATTCATTGGCAAAAATGGCTTCGATGACGATGGAAGGATGTGGTTCCATGTGAGTCGTGATGGGAAACCGATACGCAAAAGACGGTACGCATTTACGGAAACCTTTGGAGCAATCGCATATTCAGCCCTGGCAAAGGCCACAGGAAAAAGTGAATTTTCCAACAAGGCCATCGATCTCTTCCATCTTGCCAGGCAACATTTCAAGGACCTCTCGCCTGACAATCCAAAGTTTACGAAAACGCGGCCATCAAAGTCCATCGGTTCCCCGATGATCCAGATGTCGACGGCCCAAGAACTCCGGACCAATCTGGGAGACCAATCTTTCACAACTCATATTGATGAAGCGATCGATGAAATTCGTAACGACTTTGTTAAACCAGACATCGGTTGCGTAATGGAAACGGTTGCCATCGATGGTTCAATCCTTGACCACTTCGATGGACGTACCCTCAATCCTGGGCATGCGATTGAGTGCGCATGGTTTATTCTGGCAGAGGCTCAGTGGCGTAACAATGATCCTGAACTGATACATCTCGGATGCCAGATGATCGACTGGATGTGGGCTCGTGGATGGGATGATGAATACGGGGGTATTTTATATTTCAGGGATATCCATGAAAAACCTGTCCAGGAATACTGGCATGACATGAAATTCTGGTGGCCTCACAATGAAGCAATCATTGCCTCCCTACTGGCCTGGATCCTCACAGGTGATGAGAAGTATGCGAACATGCACAAGAAGGTCCATGATTGGGCCTACAGTCACTTTCCTGATACTGAGCATGGCGAATGGTTCGGTTACCTGCACCGAGATGGCAACCCTTCCGTAACTCTCAAGGGAAATCTATGGAAAGGGCCTTTCCATCTTCCGCGGATGCAACTCGTTTGCTGGCAACTGCTTGAACAATACGCTAGGATAAACCAAGCGCTACTTTAACCTCGCTAAATTTCTCAA
>Ga0209660_1001922_pt1 | contig 10554 bp, 6 predicted proteins | sample SaaInlV_100m_DNA_2_FD_184659 | JGI IMG/M metagenome (GOLD analysis project Ga0209660, IMG submission 184659) | Marine microbial communities from expanding oxygen minimum zones in the Saanich Inlet - SI072_LV_100m_DNA (SPAdes) (version 2) | ecosystem: Environmental > Aquatic > Marine > Intertidal... | reverse complement strand
ACAAGGGCCGCCCTCGTTGGGGAGCAGGTTGGAGCCACATGATAGTCGCTCAGCCAAACCGACTCATTGGCCAACTTGTCTACATTGGGGGTCTTGATCACCGGGTTACCCGTACAACCAAGGTCGCCGTAGCCTTGATCATCTGTTATGACAAGGACTATGTTCGGTTGCCTAGCAGACAGGCTTGTCGTAAAAATCGTAAATAAAAAGAAACAAATGGAATGGATGGATTTATTCATGGTTAAACAAGTGTTGCATAGTCTTCAAATCGCCCGAGGAAGGAAAGTCGACCATTTCTTTACACAATAAAATGAAGGGTAACTCTCGATCTTGACAAAATGCGGATACGGCCCATCATTTGTGACTGAAATTCAAACGATGTTTCGAGTCACAAAAGTCGTTTTATTACTGCCGCCAGCCCTGATTTTGATGGGCGGAGGAATGTTATCGGTGTGCGATCTGCTGTTGCTATCGGGTATGAATCCCCATCACCATGCAGATACGGCTAAATCCGCCGTTATCTGCATAAGTGACTGTGGCCATCACGAGGATTCAGAACGTCAGGAATTTCCCTGCCCTGAGGATTGCCATATACCAGTCCCAGATGCAGAGACGGTCAAGGATACAGGATACGTCTTCGGTGTGCAACCCAGGCTACTACCGTGGACAGATGTAAATGATGGCAACAGGTCATTGAGTAATCGACAAGGCGTTGGCATCCAGAACCGAGCTCCACCGGGGTATCTATCACGGCTTGTGTCTTCGACCCACACCGGGCGTTTTCTCCTCTGATTCTGTTCCCTTCCAGCGGGCGCTGTATTATTAGGCGTAACCCGTTAACGGATATACTGCACCGGCAGATTTATGCCGAACCGCGTCCTCATGCCGGACTTATCAACGTTTAATACCCAAATGCATTTACCCAGACTCATACATTTCATTTTCCCTCTAGTGCTAGCCGGCAGTCTTCTGCAAGGACAAGCACCAGCCCGGGCACTCCAACTTGATGAAGTCATCCGGTTGGCATTGATCAACAATAAGAGCATCGTGCTTTCCTCCCTTGAGATCGAAAGGGCAAAGTCGTTGCTTCGTTGGTCCGGTCGCCTCGATAATCCGGAACTGGAGTTTTCAGGCGGAAAGGACAACCTTGGCCTTAACGAAGGGGAAAATTCATTTAAAATCACATTTGCCCAGAAGTATCCATTCACAACACGCCTGCGCGATGAAAAGAACCTGCGTCGCGCACAAGTTGTGATGGCTGAGGCTAAACTTGTCGAACACCAACGCCAACTGGCAGCCGAGGTTGCAGAAATCTTCCTCAATCAGGTCGCCTCCCAGCGCAGAAACCTGCACCAGCGCGAACATGCCCAACTACAAATCTCAATGGCAAATCTTCTGCGTACATTGGAGAAACGAGGGGAGGCATCCATGCTGGATCTTGCTCAAGCAGAACTTGAAGTCCGCCACATTGAGCAAAAAGGCCTCATATTCGAGGCAGGCTTACATCGTCATCGTCTACAACTTAATCAAATCATGGGACTCAAGCCAGAATCACAGACAACAGTCAACCACTCCTTATCTCTCCCCAGTAAAGCCCCGAACCAACGCATCCCACTTACCAACATACTGCGGCGCAGACCGGATCATGTACTGGCACTCTCCAGCATTGATACCGCTGGCATGGCACTGAATCTGGAAAAAGCCAAAAGATGGGAGGACATAGTCCTGCGTGTATTTGTAGAGAAGGAACGTTCCACTGACGAACCCATCGGGTTGGAAAACAACACGTTTGGAGGCATTGGGTTTTCCATCCCCCTGCCCTTGCGCCAAAAAAACGAAGGAGGCATTGAACAAGCTGAGATTGATGGAAGGATCGCCCAACAGGTCGCCGCCGCATTGCGCTTCAACATACAAGCCGAGTATGAATCAGCCTACAGGCAAAGGCTTGATGCATGGCAAATCGCATTCGATGCGAACAATAAAATACTGCAATTGGCTAAAAAGAATTATGATAATTTTCGTATGGCCTATCTCGACGGTCAAGTGAGCCTGCTCGAAGTACAGCGTGCCCAGGAAAAATTGATGGAACTCGAGCATGATGCCCTCGAGGCCACAATCCAATATCATCAGGCGGAGATCCATCTTCGCAAAGTCACCGGGGATTTTCCCATGCAAGAGACGGCTAATAAACCGGCAAACAAACAATGAAATACTTCACCAATATTTCCATCATTTCCATACTGACGACGACCAGCTTACTGACCGCTGAAGATCGAGCAACCAACACTGTCATCCTCGACGAGACGGGCGTCAAAAACCTCCGCATCGAGACAGAACCCGTCCAGAAGCGCATCTTTGAGACGACAGTATTTACAATCGGCCACCTGAAAGAAATCCCGTCCAGTCGATCAGTGCTATCAACCCGGATTGCCGGTCGTGTGATCAAGCTCAATGCCTATGTGGGAGATGTAGTGGCAAAGGATCAGGTGCTCGTATTGATCGAGAGTCGTCAACCTGGAAACCCTCCGCCAACAATTAAACTCAAAGCCCCGCGAGCCGGAATTGTGATCGACTCACACATCAGCTTGGGACAACCCGTGGAACCCGATGCCGAACTCATGGATATCGCTGATCGCTCCAAACTCTGGGCCCTTGCCCATATTCCCGAACCCGAAGTCCCCAATATTGCTTCCGGGTCACAGGCAAGAATTCGCGTCCCCGCCCTTGGGAACACGATCATCAACAGTAAAATGGACCGGTTTGCAACCGAGGCCAACCACAAGACCAGCACCCTCGACGGCATTTTTGTCATCCCGAATCCCGAAGGAAAACTTCTTCCTGGAATGCGCGCGGAGTTTTCCATCCTTACTGATAGACGGAAGAATGTGATGTCCGTCCCAAACTCCGCCATCCAAGGCAACAAGTCTCGACCAATTGTTTTCGTCAAGGACTTCGAACTCACCAACGCTTTTGTTCGTGCACCCGTTGTCCTGGGCCAGAAGAACGATCAATTCACTGAAGTAGTTAGTGGTCTATTCCCAGGAGATGAGGTGGTATCCAATGGCGCCTACGGGCTAAGTTTCGCCGATGGTGGAAGCGGCATCTCGCTCAAGGAAGCTCTTGATGCAGCACATGGGCACGAGCACAATGAGGACGGTTCTGAGATTACACCCGACCAACGCGCCAATGAAGCCTCTGGAAATTCAGGGATCAAGCAGATACGCGGACAAAAGAACCAAGGGTTTCTTTTATGCATAATAGCCGCGGGTTTTATCCTGCTGGCCATTGCACAACACCGCTGGAACAGGAGCCGGAAAGCCTAGCTCATGCTGAACGCCCTTATCCGCTTCTCCCTTGCACAGCGTGGCCTCATCGTCACGTTGGCACTTGTGCTGCTGGTGCTTGGCGGTCGCAAGCTCACCCAGTTGCCGGTTGAGGTGCTGCCCGACCTTACCAAACCAACCGTCACCATACTCACCGAGGCGCCGGGATTTGCACCGGAGGAAGTTGAGACTCTAGTATCTGTGCCTCTTGAAAACGCACTCATGGGAGTCAACGGAGTAAGCCGGTTGCGCACCGTCAACGACATTTCCCTTTCGCTCATTTTCGTCGAATTCGACTGGGGCACAGACATCTACCAGGCCCGTCAGTTTGTCCAGGAACGTCTGACCGGCGTGACGGAAACCCTTCCCAACGGGGTTCATCCCTACATGACATCCGTGGCCTCACTTATGGGAGAAATTCTATTCATCGGAATCATGGACCCGACCGGCAAGACCTCACCCCGTGAACTTCGAACCCTTGCCGACTGGACACTCGCCCGGCGATTCCAGTCCATCCCCGGAGTGGCAGAGGTCCTTGCCATGGGTGGTGGCGTAAAGCAATTGCAAATCCAACCCCGTCCACAAGCAATGCTGGCCCGAGGCATCTCATTCAACGAACTCCATGATGCCGCAGCCATGGCCGTCAGCAACACCACTGGCGGGTTCCTTACCGAGAATGCCCAGGAAATCATGGTGCGAAACCTCGCCATGACGATCGATCCCGACACCATCGGACAGACCATTGTGGCCCACAAAGATGGTCTACCCGTTTGTATCGCCGATATAGCTAATGTAGCGTGGGGCACCGAGCCAATGCGGGGGGATGCCGGGATGGGGTCGAAGCATTCCAAGGCCACAAAGGGAGGCATGGCCAAAGGTTATCCCGGCGTTATCCTCTCGGTGACAAAGTCACCGGGCTTTGACACCATTCGCCTCACCCGCGAGGTCGAGAATGCCATGCACAAAATGGCAAAAACCCTTCCCGAAGGCGTTGAGATGCTCTCCATCTACAGGCAGGCAGACTACATCCAGCTTGCCATTGGAAACCTGAAGGAAGCGCTCCGGGATGGCGCCATCATGGTTTCAATCATATTATTTTTGTTCCTGTTAAACCTGCGTGTTACACTGATCACCCTGACAGCCATTCCGCTATCCGTAGCAATGACCATTCTTGTCTTCGACGGATTCGGCTTGAGCGTAAACTCAATGACCCTGGGTGGGATCGCTGTCGCCATTGGCATGGTCGTGGACGATGCCATAGTCGATGTGGAAAATGTCTTCCGAAGGTTACGGGAAAATGCGGGACTGGCCCATCCACGAGGCAGGATCGACGTGATTGCAGACGCATCTGCAGAAGTGCGCTCCTCCATCTTTTACGCAACAGTGCTTATCGTGCTGGTATTCGTTCCATTGCTTGGTTTGAGCGGCGTGGAGGGTCGGTTATTCTCCCCTATTGCAATCGCCACAATTATCAGCATGCTAGCCTCTTTCCTGGTTTCACTGACGGTGATTCCGGTGCTGGGTTCTTTCCTGCTTAAACCCAACCCGGGGAAGCAACATGGCGATGCCGCCCCGGTGCGTGCGTTGAAGCATTTATTTACCAAGACGTGGTTGATGCTGGCACTAACCCAGCCATTCATTGTGATTGGACTGACCCTGGGACTCCTTTTCCTTGCCGTTGACCAAGCCTTGCAAATGGGCGGCAATTTCCTCCCTGCATTTCGAGAACCTTCTGCTGTGGTCGCCACAACCACCGCACCCGGAACCTCTCTAAAGCAGACCACCGAAATAGCTGAAGTGGCCATTGACCAACTCCTGAAAATCCCCGAGGTCGAAACCGCTGGTTATCGTGCGGGACGCGCTGAGCGGGGTGACCATGTCGTTCCAGTTTCCACGGTCGAGTTCGAGGTTGATTTCGATGACAAGTCCGGGCGTCCCCGTGAGGCCGTCCTGGATGAGATTCGAACCACGATGCGTGGTATCCCTGGCACCTTCAGCGCCATGAGCGGACCACTGGCCGACCGAATTGGGCATATGCTGAGCGGTGTATCGGCCAAGGTCGCCATCAAGATCTTTGGTACCGATCTCGATGAACTCCGCCGGCTCGGCACGGAAATCGCTGAAATTGCCCGAAAAATTCCCGGATTGGAGGAAGCCAGAATCGAGCAGCAGGCGCCCATCCCACAACTCCGCATCGAGATAAACCGTGAACGCGCATTAGCCTACGGTGTCACTCCCGGCGAACTCAATGAGCAACTTGCAGCCCTCATTGGAGGAGAAAGCCTTGCAAAAATCCATGAGGATCAAAAAATCCACGACCTCGTCCTGCGGCTTCCACCGGAATGGCGTAATGAGCCAGAGTACCTTCGCGACCTATACATCGATTCACGAAGCGGCCAACGTATCCCACTTCATTATATCGCGGATATAAGACAAGCCAGTGGTCCCAATACCATTCTCCGAGAAAATACTCGACGTCGCTTTGTGGTCTCCATCAACCCAACCACCAGCAACCTCAATGCTGCCGTGGAAGAACTCCAGCGTGAAGTTGCAGGGAACGTAACCCTTCCAGAAGGCTACACCGTCTCCTTCGAGGGTGAATATCAGGCACAACAGGATGCCAAGCAAAGGATCTTCATAATGTCGGGCATTGTTCTTTTCGTCGTAATCATGCTTCTTTATGGATATTTTCGGAGCTCGCCACTGGTCCTTCTGGTCTTGACCAACCTACCCATCTCCCTGGTCGGTGGCATACTGCTAACGCGCTGGACGCTGGATAATATCAGTATCGCAACACTGGTCGGTTTTATTGCGGTTTCCGGCATATCCGCCCGCAACACCATCATGCTGCTCTCCCACTATCTGCACCTGATGAAACATGAAGGGGAAAGTTTCACCCGGAAGATGGTCGAGCGTGGCACCCGGGAACGCCTCGTCCCCATCCTCATGACTGCACTTTCCGCCGGCATCGCACTGATCCCCCTCGTTTTCGCCGCCAACGAACCCGGCAAGGAAATCCTGAACCCTGTGGCCATTGTCATCGTTGGTGGCCTGATTAGTTCAACCCTACTGGGACTTCTCGTAACCCCTGCCCTTTTTTATTCGTTTTGTAAAAAATCAGCCGAAAAAGCTGTCCATCGGCTTGGTGAATCATCCCAATAATGGGAATCCTGCAGTTTTTGTTTTGCCAAAGACACTTTCCCTGATTTGAGCTATTCATCTAAAAGAAACAAAACCAGTTTAAGTCATAACATGAAATATTCCATATCCGCCCTTGCCATCTTCCTCCTTGCCAGCCTTTCAGCCAATGCCGCCTTCAGGTGGGCCGATACAGAAGGAAAACATACCGACCTCCAGTTCAACGGAAAGAATATTGCCCGGTATGTCTACGAGGCCATGGACCCGAAGGATCGGGAACGGACTTACAAACCTTTCCATCACGTCTATCAAAAGGATGGCAATGGATTCCTGACAAAAGGACCCGGGGGAAGGTACACCCATCATCGCGGCATCTACTACGGCTTCAGCAATTGCCGGGCACAGAACAAGGTCGGCAAGTCTGTCGGCGTGGACACCTGGCACTGTAGAGGCGGTTACCTACAGCACAAAGAAGTCCTGATTCAAGAAGCTGACGCGAATCAGGCCCTGCAAAAAGTGGCCATTGAGTGGCGTGTGGACGATGGCACGGTCTTCGCAATCGAGGATCGTCAGCTAACCTTCTCCTTTGCCAAGGATGGTGCCCTGGTGGTTGATTTCGAATCCGTCCTGAAGCCAACCCAAGACAAAATCGTGGTCGACGGTGACCCCCAGCACGCCGGCTTCCAGTTTCGTGCATCCAATGAAGTGGCTGAAAAAACCAAGGGACAAACCTATTACATCCGCCCCGAGGGCGGCAAGGATAGTCCCGGAAAAACCAAGAACTGGCCCAGCAACAAGGACATGACCAATCTTCTTTGGAAAGCCCAGAGCCTCGTTGTGGGAGGCAACCGATACACTACGGTCTACCTCGACCGACCGGGTAATCCCAAGCCCTCCTTCTACAGCGAGCGGGACTACGGTCGTTTCGGATCATACTTCAAGCGGGAAATCCTGAAGGATAAACCCCTCAAGATTAACTACAGGCTCAACATCAAGTCAGGTGAACGCACCCCGGAAGAATGCGCATCCCTGAGCAAGGCTTTCCTAAAATAGCATAGGCCAGCCAGTTTCAGGCTGAACCGGCATGCGTACCCCCACTGAGATTCCCGCGAGGATGCGGGCGGTGCAGGATCCGGTCATACCAATCGTCGGTGAATGGACCCGGGACAATCCGGGGACCATATCCCTGGGACAGGGCGTGGTCTCGTGGAGACCGCCGGCAGAAGTCTACGATGCTGTTGCGGCTTTCCGTGAAGACCCTGACAGCCAAAAGTACAAGCTTGTCCAGGGCATCCCGCCGTTACTTGAGAGCATCGAGGACAAGTTGTCGTCGGACAACGGAATCCATGTCAACGCACAGGATCGCATCGTCGTGACGGCCGGTGCCAACATGGGCTTCATGAACGCTGTCCTCGCAATCACGGACCCCGGGGATGAAATCATCCTGCCTGCCCCGTATTACTTCAACCATGAGATGGCTGTCCGCATTGCCGGATGCATTCCCCGGGTGGTACCCAACGATGCGGAACATCAGTTGCAACCGGGACTCCTCGCTGATGCCATCAATGAAAAGACACGAGCCATCGTGACCATATCCCCAAACAATCCATCCGGAACAGTCCATCCAGAGGTAGACCTTACGAGGGTCAACCAAATCTGCAGAGAACAAGGCATCTACCATATCACGGACGAAGCCTACGAATACTTCACATACGATGGGGCCCAGCACTTCTCCCCCGGGTCCATTAATGATTCAAAAGACCACACGATCTCCCTGTTTTCCCTTTCCAAGAGCTATGGATTCGCCAGTTGGCGAATCGGCTACATGGTTATTCCTGAACACCTGATGATTGCTGTAAAGAAGATCCAGGACACCAACCTGATCTGCCCTCCGGTCATATCACAATATGCCGCAGTGGCCGCAATGCAAGCCGGACCCCGGTCTTTTGCGACCGGTCTTTCATCCCTCGAAGAGGTTCGGAGTAAAAGCATCGCCATGCTGGATGAACTCGGCGAACGGGCTACCTGCGCAACTGCAAAAGGTGCATTCTACTTTCTTCTAAATGTGAGAAGCAGACAGAACCCAATGGCCCTGGTCCGCCAACTGGTGGAACAGTACAAGGTTGCCGTTATGCCAGGTACAGCTTTTGGTCTTGAGCATGGTTGTTATATTCGCCTATCCTACGGGGCTCTATCGCCGGAAAGCGTCCTTAAGGGCATCGGTCGTCTCGTTGAGGGTTTGCAGGCATTGACCGACTGAGAAAAACCCTTCAACATCAATATTGATGAAAGTCTATTGTGTACAACTCGACCAGACATGGGAGGACAAGCCCGCCAACTATGCCAAGGCCGAACAACTTCTCCGGCAGGAAAATCCTGAATCCGGAAGCCTTGTTGTGCTGCCCGAGATGTTTCCCACCGGCTACAGCATCCACATAGACACCACCACCGCGGAAGAACCTGAAAAGACAGAGACATTCCTGGCCGGGTTGGCACGAAAACACAATTGCTGGGTCCTATCTGGCAATGCAGAAAAGCGCGAATCTCCCAAAGGTGCCAACGTATCCATCACCTTCAATCCGGATGGGAAAAAAGTCTGTGGTTTCACCAAGCTCCATCCCGTCCCCGTATACAATGAGGACAAGTACTACGATAAAGGGATAGAAATCGTCACCTTCCCCTGCAACGGCTTCTCAATAAGTCCGTTCATCTGCTATGACCTTCGATTCCCCGAGATATTCCGTATCGCCTCATTGCAGGGAGCCGACCTGTTGGTGGTCATTGCGAACTGGCCTGCTGTCCGCATCAACCATTGGCTGACCCTGCTTCAGGCCCGGGCAATTGAAAACCAAGCCTACGTAGTTGGCGTAAACCGCTGCGGCAAGGATCCAAACCTGGAATATCCGGGGCGCTCGGCCATCTTTGATCCGCAGGGAACCTGTCTCGTCGATGCGGGCGGTGAAGAAACCATTGTCCAGGCCGAACTGAACCCAGAGACGGTGATGGAGTGGCGCAAATCATTCCCCGCACTCGACGATGCTCGTCGAGAATTCTATAATCCGCAATGGCTTTCCTGAAATTCAACATTACAAACCAAGCCAAATCCATGAACGACAATCATACCTCATCACGACGCAATCTTCTTGCTGCAGGCGCCGCCGCTCTTGCAACAACAACCATAAAGGCATTCGGCGACCGTGACTACAGTCCCCATGCCGCCCCGGTTCGCTACCCGGACCCCGACATCATTTCCCTCGATCCCCGCTTCAACAAGTACAAGCTTGGCAACACCCCCATCCAGCGCATCTACCATAATAAAAAAACCCTGTGGACGGAAGGTCCGGCATGGAATGGTGTTGGCCGATACCTGCTCTTCTCGGATATTCCCAACAACCTCCAACTACGCTGGATCGAAGACGATGGACGCACCTCACTCTTCCGTAATCCATCCGGCAACAGCAATGGTAACACTTTCGACTTTAATGGTCGCCAGATTGCCTGTGAACATGGCAATCGACGGGTTGTTCGTTACGAGTACAACGGCACCATTACCGTTCTCGCCAGTGAATTCAACGGAAAACCCTTCAACGCCCCCAACGATGTCGTGGTACACCCAGAGGACGGTGGCATCTGGTTCACCGACCCCGGTTACGGCAGCATGTGGCACTACGAGGGCAACAAGGGACCCCTACACCATAAGGAAGCCATCTATCGGATTGATGCCGAAACACGGAAGATCACCAAGGTGACAGATGAAATCTTCAAGCCCAACGGCCTTTGCTTCTCACCGGACTACAAAAAGCTATACGTCTCCGACACCGGTGACGGAAAAAATATCAAGGTCTGGAACGTTGTTGACCAGACACGTCTCACAAAAGGACGGGAATTCGCATCCATGAAACTCGATGGCTTCGACAACCCCGGAAATGCCGATGGTATACGCGCCGATCTAGACGGTAACATCTGGGCCAGCGCAGGATGGGTTGGTGCAGGCTATGACGGTGTCCATATCTTTGCACCGGATGGTGATCGAATCGGCCAGATCCACCTCCCTGAAATCTGCTCCAATGTCTGCTTCGGAGGTCGCAAGCGC
>Ga0209660_1001898_pt1 | contig 10646 bp, 10 predicted proteins | sample SaaInlV_100m_DNA_2_FD_184659 | JGI IMG/M metagenome (GOLD analysis project Ga0209660, IMG submission 184659) | Marine microbial communities from expanding oxygen minimum zones in the Saanich Inlet - SI072_LV_100m_DNA (SPAdes) (version 2) | ecosystem: Environmental > Aquatic > Marine > Intertidal... | reverse complement strand
TTAAAATGTAGATTTCAAATAATATAGAAAGGGGCGTTACTGCCCCTTTTTTATTTAATCTAGCCATTTTACATAAACGTTACAAAACTGACATATTTTTGTAACATTCAAAAGTTATTGAACATTTAAATTATAGAAACAAATCTATAATTAGTCTCGGTTATAGAAAATGAATGTAAAAAATATTATTCCAAATAAAGAATTTAATATTATTGGTAATAATAAATATAATTTGTCTGAATATTTAATTAAAACAATAATGATAGTTTGCTCGTCTGTTGCAATTGCTGTGACCCTGGGAATAATATTTTCTTTATTATTTGAAACAATTAATTTTTTCCAAAAAGTATCTTTGAGTGAATTTTTATTTGGAACTAAATGGAGTCCACAAACAGCACTTCGATCAGACCAAGTTGCTGCTGAAGGTAGTTTTGGTGCTATCCCACTCATTACTGGAACATTATTAATTTCAACAATTGCTATGTGTATAGCAACGCCTCTTGGACTCTTCTCTGCAATTTATTTGTCTGAATACGCAAGTAAAAAAACAAGGAATATTGTTAAGCCTTTACTAGAAATTCTAGCTGGGATCCCAACAGTCGTTTATGGATTTTTTGCTGCATTAACTGTTGCTCCTATTATCAGGTCTACAGGAGAAACTGTTGGTCTTAATGTTTCATCAGAAAGCGCATTGGCTGCAGGACTGATTATGGGGATTATGATCATCCCACTTATCTCTTCGCTTTCAGATGATGTTATAAATGCAGTTCCACAATCACTTCGTGATGCTTCTTTAGCGCTAGGCTCAACAAATAGTGAAACTATTAGAAAAGTAATACTTCCAGCTGCAATACCTGGCATTTCAGGAAGTCTTCTCTTAGCAGCTTCTCGTGCTATTGGGGAAACAATGATAGTTGTGATGGCTGCTGGATTAGCAGCTAATTTGACAGCAAATCCACTTGAAGCAGTAACAACTATTACCGCTCAAATCGTTGCACTGCTTACTGGTGATCAAGAATTTGATAGTGCAAAAACTCTATCAGCTTTTGCACTAGGCTTATTGTTATTCATTGTGACATTAATTTTAAATATGATCTCATTAAAAATTGTAAATAAATACCGAGAACAATATGATTAATATATTTATTACTTCAACAAAATTACGACGTTCTCGAGAGCTTTCTGAAATACGATTTCGTTGGTTTGGCAAATTAGCCATTGGTGTATCACTGGGGTTTCTCTTTGTTATGGTTGGTTCAATATTACTTAAAGGAAAAAGTGCTTTTCTTAGCTCTGACATCGCCATAACAATAGATCTTGGGCCTGATAATGTTGATATAAACAACATAAATGAAACTCGCTTTGACGCTTTGATGAAAAAGTCGCTTCGGCAAACATTTCCCAATGTGAAATCTAGAAAAGAAAAGAAAAAACTCTATGGATTGCTGAGTTCTGACATGGGGTTTGAACTTAGAGATCAAATCCTGAATGATACAAGTCTTCTAGGAAGTGAGGCAAAGCTTTGGTTTACTGCTTCAGACGATATTGATTTGCTATTGAAGGGTGCCGTTGATCTTACTTTAGATGAAGATTATCGTCGAATTAGTGATTTAGAAGTAGAGTGGATATCTTTTTTAAAAGATACAGATAATGTCCGTAAAAAATTCAATAAGAAATTTTTTACAAATGGGGACTCTAGAGAGCCTGAATTAGCAGGAATATTGAGTGCTTTAATGGGCTCTATTCTTACATTATCTATTTGTTTTATTGTATCTTTCCCAATAGCAATTTTAGCCGCAATTTACTTAGAAGAATTTGCACCGAAAAACAAAATTTCTGCATTTATTGAAGTTAATATTAATAATTTAGCTGCGGTACCATCTATTGTTTTTGGATTGCTTGGTTTGGCATTACTTTTGAATGTTTTTGATCTACCTAGATCTACTCCATTAGTTGGTGGGCTTGTTTTATCATTGATGACATTGCCAACTATAATTATTGCATCGCGTGCTTCTTTACGTGCAGTTCCTCCATCTATTCGCGAAGCTGCACTTGGAATGGGAGCTAGTCCTATTCAAGCCACATTTCATCATGTAGTTCCGCTTGCATTACCTGGAATTTTGACTGGTACAATTGTTGGTATGGCACAAGCTTTGGGTGAAACGGCCCCTTTGTTAATGATCGGTATGGTTGCATTTATTGCGGATGTTCCTACATCTGTTGTAGAGCCTGCAGCGGCATTACCTGTGCAAATATTTCTTTGGGCTGATGCATCAGAACGTGCATTTATGGAAAAAACATCTGCAGCAATAATTGTCTTACTTGTATTCTTAGTTCTTATGAACTTACTTGCTATATTTTTACGTAAAAAATTTGAAAAGAGATTCTAAAATGAATATTCAATCAGAGCCAAAATCAAATATCGATATAAAAAATACCTCACATATAATTGAGGCGAAAGATGTAGATGTTTTTTATGGATCTAAACAAGCTCTTGATAATATCACCATTGATATCCCTGAAAATCAAGTAACGTCATTAATAGGGCCTTCTGGATGTGGCAAATCAACTTTTTTAAGATGCATTAACCGAATGAATGATTTGGTACCAATTTGTCGGGTAAATGGTGATATTAGAATTTCTGGTCAGGATATATACGCACCAGAGGTTGATGTGGTCGCTTTACGTGCAAATGTTGGAATGGTATTTCAAAAACCAAATCCGTTTCCAAAATCTATATTTGAAAATGTTGCTTACGGTCCAAAAATTCATGGACTCACATCTGATAAATCTGAAATGAAAGATCTTGTTGAATGGTCCTTGCAAAAAGCCGGATTATGGAGCGAGGTAAAAGATCGCTTAACTGAAAACGCCACTAGTTTATCAGGTGGCCAGCAACAAAGATTATGTATAGCGCGCGCCATAGCAGTAAAGCCAAGAGTTATATTAATGGATGAACCTTGTTCAGCCCTTGATCCAATAGCAACAGCGGTTATTGAAGAATTAATTGATGAACTCAAGGCTAACTTTAGCATTGTTATAGTTACACATTCTATGCAGCAAGCTGCTCGAGTGTCTCAAAAAACAGCATTTTTTCATATGGGTAATCTTGTTGAAAGTGGTCAAACAAAAAATATTTTTACATCACCTAAAGATGAACGAACCCAAAACTATATCACTGGTCGTATTGGATAGGATAAGATAAATGGATCATTCGCATATTGTAACTCGTTTTGATAAAGATCTCAGTGAAATAGAAAGTTTGCTGGTTGAGATGGCAGATCTTGTTGCTAAGCAAATAAATGATAGTGCTCTAGCGTTGCAACTTGGAGATAACCAACTTGCTAAAGCTGTTACTAAAAATGACAGTAAGATTAATAGATTAGAAGAAAAAATAGATGATAAAGCCATTCGCTTGATTGCATTAAGACAGCCAATGGCAGAAGATTTACGCAGTGCAATCACAACACTTAAAGTTTCAAATTGCCTTGAAAGAATGGGAGATTACGCAAAAACCTTATCTTATAGGGCTCGAAAAGTAGACGATTTTTCTGCAATGAAATCTATTCTTAGAAGTATTACTGAAACGTCTGAAAAAATCATCAATATGTTAAATGTTGTTATGGAAGCTTATGTAAATAGAGACCTAAATAAAGCTTATGATGCTCGTGAAGCAGATCAAGAAATTAATGATAGAACAGATGCCTTATTTCGTGAATTGTTAACATATATGATGGAGAACCCACGAAATATAGAAACGTGCACTCACTTATTATTTATCTCAAAAAATTTAGAGCGATCGGGTGATCAGGTTACAAATATAGCTGAACAGGTACATTATTTGGTAACAGGAAATTTACTGGAAGAATAAAAATGGCAGAGCAATTAACAAAAATATTAATAATTGAAGACGAACCTTCTCAGCTTGAACTGTTAGCTTATAATCTCAATGTTGAAGGTTATCATGTATTAAAAGCAGAAACTGGAGAAGAAGGTTTACTTTTATTAAAAGAACATCAGGTTGAAATGGTGGTGCTAGACTGGATGTTGCCTGATATTTCAGGAATTGAAATTTGCCGTCAAATACGTGCTAATAAATCTATGATTAATCTTCCAATAATAATGCTTACAGCTCGTGGTGAAGAAGAAGATAAGATAAAAGGTTTAAATATTGGGGCTAATGATTATGTTGTTAAGCCTTATTCAATAAAGGAATTATTGGCTAGAATTCGGGCTAATTTGCGTATTAACAAAAACTTGTCAACGCCTGAAGTTATGTCATTTGAAAGTATAAGAATTGATATTGCGCGCCATACAGTTTCATATGATGGATCAAATATTAGTCTCGGCCCAATAGAATATAAATTACTATATTTTTTAATGTCAGCGCCACGGCAAGTTTTTTCACGTAAACAACTTTTAGATCGTGTTTGGGAAAGTAATACCGAAATTGAAACGCGAACAGTTGATGTTCATATTGGTCGGCTTAGAAAAAGTTTAAAAGAAGTGTCTAATAAAAATTTAATAAGAACTATAAGAGGATTTGGTTACTCTCTTGATAGCGTGGATTAATTGAAATCTAATTAAGGGTTTATTGTAGAAGTTTGTAAGTAAGAGAAATAAATTGTGATAATCTGATGCACGATCTCGTAAGACTGACAACACCCAAAATACCATCATTTAGTAATTTCATGTAGCAGATTTAATTCTCTATAAAGGAAATCAACAGTTAATTTTATTTTTTTTAACTGAAATTTTGGAGGGTGATAAAGTAGATATATGCTCATCTCTACATCACCATTGGTTGATAGCCTGCCATCTTGAAGCGCAATTTTTTGCAATTCTCCTGCTGCTATTTCTTTTGCAACCCCCCAGCTCGGTAGAAGAGCTATGCCTCGTCCCTCGACAACACTTTCCAAAAGTGATGGCCCATGATTAGTAACATATTTTGGTGTCAGCTCTATATTTTTCCATATTTGGTTTTTTTGTGCCTGCCAATTTAATACACCGTGGTGCGTACGGTACATAAAAACAGGAAATTTGTTTAGATCATCAGACGTTTGTGGACTTCCATTTTGATTTATAAAATCAGGTGCAGCTACCAAAATGAAGTTGTGTTTACTTAATTGGCGAGCAACGACTTGGTCAGGCAAATTTGATGTAGCTCTGATTGCTATGTCTGCGTCGTTGTTGGATAGATTTAGCATCTGATCTGTAACGTTTAAATCAAATTCCAAATCTGGATATAGAGCTCTCATTCGATCTATTGCGGGAAGTACATAAAGCTCAGCATAGCCTGGCATTGCAGTAATTCTAACAGTACCAGATGGTGATACAGACTGTGCTTTACACATTTCGTCAGCGATCTCGATAGTTTGAAGTGCAGTTTTTATTTCAGCTAAATAAAGTATTCCTAGATCAGTTAGGCTGACAGATCGTGTGGTTCGCAAAAATAATTCAACCCCAAGGGTTTCTTCTAAATCTTTTATCCGTCGCGATACTGAGGATGAAGGTACGCGGAAATAGTCAGCAGTTTCGCTAAAACTTAGTGTTTCTGCTAATTTTGAAAAGTAGCGAAGTGCGCGCAGTTGATCCATAATGCAAATCTTTTATTATTGTCTATATGGCAATAGTATTATTAAAAAATGATGTATTGTCCATGTTTATTTATAGTTTTATGTTTGTATAACAATTATCAAAATTCCAGGGAAAGCCTCATGAAAGCCGTAGCTTATCAAAATTATAACTCAAATATTGAAATTATTGAAGTCGCAAAGCCAGAACTTAAAGATAGATCTGTCCTAATTGAAGTGCATGCTGCAAGCATCAATCCAATCGATAATATTCTTCATGCAGGTTATTTGCATCAAATGTTGGAGCTCAGCTTTCCACATATTATGGGCTATGATGTATCAGGTACTGTGGTTGAAGTTGGTAAGGGCGTTCGAAGTGTCAAAGTTGGTGATGAGGTATTTGCTCGGCCAAATCAAGAAGATGCTGGCTCAATTGCTGAGTTTGCGCGTGTCCATGAAAATGAGCTTGCAATTAAACCTAAAAATATGAGCCATATAGATGCAGCTTCTGTCCCACTTGCCGGACTTACAGCTTGGCAGGCCTTAGTCACAAAAGGTGAGATTAAACGAGGTGATAAAGTCTTGATCCATGCAGGATCTGGTGGAGTAGGTACATTTGCAATTCAGATTGCTAAGTATTTTGGAGGAATGGTAACCACAACCACAAGTTTAAAAAATACTGACTTAGTAAAAAGTTTGGGAGCTGACTTGGTAATCGATTATACAACTCAGTCATTTGAGGATGAGTTGTCAGACTATGATTTAGTTATTGATGCGGTTGGTGGTGATACATTAACCAATTCTTTTAAAGTTTTAAAAAAAGGTGGGAGATTAATTTCTATCAAAGGTCAGGATACCGAAAATCTTGCTAAAGATTATGGTGTAAATTTTGAATGGTTTTTCATGTCTCCTGATGGAGAAATGCTCACAGAACTTGCCACATTAATTAGTCAGGGCACAATTAAAACTGTCATTGATAGCACATACCCGATGGAGCAGGCACCGAAAGCCTTTGAGATATTAGCAAAGGGACGAGCTAAAGGTAAAATCGTCATTACAATGAAATAAAAAGTTAGCATTATATAATAACAAAAATTTTTCATAAATTTGCTAATGAATCTTATAGGAATGAAAATATTATGTTTAAGAAACTATTAGGTATCGCACCAAATCAAACTGAAGACGGCGCGTTTAGCCCTTCACGGCTTTCTTTGAAATTGGCGACATCTGCCAAAACTAATTATGATGGAGGAGTTTACCAAAATCCTTACACGGGTGGAAAAGCTCGTGTACTTGTGGTGCTTACAGAAGAACGTAACATGATGATGGCAAACGGTAGGAAATTTTCAACTGGAAACCATCCTGTTGAGATGGCGTTACCAATGCTACATCTTATTAATGCAGGTTTTGAATTAGATCTTGTTACACCTACTGGTGCTCCAGCAATTATTGAACAGTGGGCAATGCCTAATAATGATAAATCAGTCGCTAAACTGTTTGCTAAATATGATGATGCACTGGCTAAACCTAATAGCCTTATTGATTTTGCAAACAACTTATTAATAGATAACTCACCATATGTTGGTGTGTTTATTCCAGGTGGCCACGGTGCGATGCTTGGCTTGCCAAGTGATCCAAATCTTGGAAAAATTTTACGTTGGGCGCAGAAAAAAAATATACATATAATTACACTTTGTCATGGCCCAGGAACATTGATGTCTGCAAAAATTGATAATGAATTTATTTTTAATGATTATGAAATTGCTTTGTTTCCTGACGCGGTTGATAAACAAACTCCAATGATTGGTTATTTGCCAGGACAAATGCCTTTTGAATTAGGTGAGAAGTTGCAAGAACTTGGTATGCATATTATTAACAAGAAAGCTGATGATACCTGTCATATTGATAGAAACCTTATAACAGGTGCTAGTCCATACGCTTCTAACAAACTTGGTAGGCTAGCTGCTGAAACATTATTAAAAGTAGTAAATTAAAGTGCCTTCTTTTTGAATACTAATGAATGGACTTTGTAATTAGCCCTCCGAGCTTGAAATAATATTAATCTAGGACTAATGAATAAATATTATAGCCATCCAAGAGTAGTCCAAGGTCGACGAACTTCATCTAACCAAAAGGCCAAAGTCCAGACAAATGTAGCTGTGGCAAAATTGGATGCTTGTTGTTTTTTATTCTCTGATGCGTCAAGATACGCATACAAAAAACTATTGGTATAGGCATGTTTGGAACAACAGGTTGGCTTCGGTTCAAAGCCAATGATGAAATAAAAAAATGGGCAACCGCGGCGCAAAAATTTGCCAGTGGCGCCGCGCAAAACCCCGCCTTGAAAGAAAAATGGTTGCAATGCGAAGGCACTTGGTATGTTGGCGTAGACGTCTTGCCTTCGGATGAAGACGGGTGCTTTAAAGGTTTTGAGCTGTCTGGGCCTGTCTCTGAGCTAATTCAAAGCGTGGTCACAAAGCCCTTGCACCCTGCGCAGGTTTCAATCATTTATCCGGGATATCCAAAACCACGGCAGGGCGAAACTAAGGCTGGGTTTGCCTATCGGTTGACGCGGGACGCGGCGCATGTGGACGGGCTTTTGCCCGTTGGTGCAGAGAGACGCCGTATGTTGCGAGAACCCCATGCCTATGTGCTTGGATTACCCTTGAACACATGCGATATTAAAGCTAGCCCGATGGTTGTCTGGGAGGGCTCGCATCTGATTATGCACAAAGCGTTTCAGGCCGCACTCAACCCCTATCCTGCAGCGCAGTGGTCCGATATTGATCTGAGCGATGTGTATCATGCAGCGCGCCGAGAGGCTTTTGAAAGCTGCCGACGCGTGGTTGTTCATGCCGAGCCGGGCCAAGCTTATGCGATTCATAGACTGGCTTTGCATGGGGTTGCCCCATGGCAAGCAGGTGCCCATGCCCCAAGCGAAGGCCGCATGATTGCTTATTTTCGGCCAGAATTAAATGATATCGAGGAGTGGCCAAACCTATGAATGCTAGGGGTTTTTGACTGGTTTTATCCCAAGATAGATAAGGAGAGCTGAGATGTTGGAATTGCGGCCAAATTGAGAACTTTGCAATAAAGATTTGCCACCACATCCTTATCATTCACATTAGAACTACAGCTCTTTCAAAGCTAGTATCCCTCCCGTTGCAGTTGGTGCGCGTAAACAAGCAGCTGCCATCTTGTTGCCCAAAACAATGCAATCGTGCGCATTCCAGCTTTCGTGCAATCCGTGAAGTATACCTGCAGCAAAGGCGTCACCGGCGCCTACGGGGCTTAATATATCATTCTTTGGAATTTGAGGTACTTCGAACCAAAGCTCATCATCAACTGTCTTCCAAAGTGATAGCTTAGGTGTATGAATTACACATCCCCGACTTAACCCTTTCGACATCAAATGTGTAGCGGCTTTGGCCATATTGGGACGATCTTCTTCACCGTTTAAAATAACTCCAGTAGCTCGGGACGCCTCAACTTCATTCAAAAATAGCCAATCGATGTCCGCCAACGTGCCCATAACCGTTTTGGCGTAGGTGTCGCTATGAGATGACACGAGATCAACGCAAGTCATCATTCCCACTGCTCGTGCTTGTGCCAAAAGCTTGGCGGCACCTGTTCGGCCTTGGCCGTCTATGGCATCTAAAAGTGGTAAAAGGTTCAGATACCCTAAATAGAATATGCTAGGACGATTTGCTGCAATGGCCTCCATTGATAAAGTGTGTTCATCAAAATGTGCATTGGCACCGGCGTTGTAGAAAAATGTTCGGCTGTCACCTGGCACATTCATTACATGGGTATGTGCCGTACAAACATTAGTAATTGATCCTAACTGCTCAACTGGCAAACCAACGTCGTGGCATGCGCGACGAACTAAATCACTGTGATTATCACAGCCCAGCAAACCTGCAGGCCAGATCGGATAATCAACTTGCAATGCTGCCAGGTTGAATGCAACATTTGCTGCGCCACCGCCAACGCCGACCGTTTGGCTCGTGATGCTTACAAGATCAGATTTCTCAGGCCACTGTGAAATATCATGAATAATATCTACAATCCAGTTTCCTGCGCATACAATGCCGCGTTGCGCAGTCATTACAGCACCTCGTTAGATAGCTTGCGTAGGGCTGCAGCCTCTTCAGTGATAATTGTGAACTGCCCCAGAGGTTTTAGGAAGTATTTTTCGATTAAACCATAACTGCGCATAATCATATTTTTTAGCTTGGTTTTGTTGGTATGAAATGGTGTTTCTTGACACAGAATATCCCACCTGACCCATTTTGGCTGAGCCCATTCGTTTTCGATGAACGTTTTTTTGGCAATTATCAATGTGCAGTTGATATGTGACTTTTTCACGCCAAGTATTCCACGTCTTGAACCTGACCAGATTTGCCTGCTGCGAGTGCTGCCGTCAGGATAGCATGATGATCGCTAGCCTCGGATGGTGTAGCACAATGAAAACCATTCCCATCCCCCCCAGCAAGCTCATCCACATAGGCCGCCCACATTTGTTGAATTGCATCGGCAAAACCGAATTCAAAAATACCGCCTGTAATTGCTGGAAAAAGCGACTGATAACCAAGGTCTTCGGTTTGCCATGTTTGTTTGCCACCTCGTTCATATTTCATGAACTGCCACTGGCGTGGTGATTTAGTAGTGAAAAAGGCTGACCCTTTCATACCTAAAATCCGCAGGGACCATGTGTTGGATTCGCCTGGTGCAATGCGCCATGTTTTAAAGACCAAAGGGAAATCTCCATCTTGCGCTGCGACGTGTCCGGTGATTGTGGCATTGTCCCAGGTTTCGCATGGAACAATATTACCTTTGCCATCTGGCCGATTTGCTACACGCTTCAAAAGGCTTGCGTGGACTGTTTCTGGCTTCCACCCCAAACGAAGTGGTACATGGCAAACATGCATTCCCAAGTCGCCCATGCAGCCGTATTCGCCATTAATGTCAATCATCCGTTTCCAGTTGATGATTTTGTCTGGATTGATGTCAGATGAATGCAGGAATGCAGACTCCACCTCAATGATATCACCTACTTCACCAGATTTAACA
>Ga0209660_1001894_pt1 | contig 10661 bp, 9 predicted proteins | sample SaaInlV_100m_DNA_2_FD_184659 | JGI IMG/M metagenome (GOLD analysis project Ga0209660, IMG submission 184659) | Marine microbial communities from expanding oxygen minimum zones in the Saanich Inlet - SI072_LV_100m_DNA (SPAdes) (version 2) | ecosystem: Environmental > Aquatic > Marine > Intertidal... | reverse complement strand
GGGCCCATCAACTGGCTTAAAAACAGTTACTTGACCCTCAAACCTATAAATACTTCCATGAATAAGGGTTTTGTTTTTCATAACACAAGCATCATTAACTAAGTATCGTGTCGGGAAATTATCTGACCCGTCTACAACATAGTCATAGCCTTCTATAAACTTCATGATATTACTTGAGTCTAATCTTTCTTCATATAGTGTGACGCTTACATCTGGATTAAGCGCTTCTATAGTTTTTTTTGCAGATTCGGTTTTTAACATACCAATTCGTTCTGTCGAATGAATGATTTGTCTTTGAAGGTTACTAAGGTCAACTCGGTCGAAGTCAACAATCCCCAGATTACCTATACCAGCGGCAGCTAAATAATATGCAGCAGGAGAACCTAGACCTCCAGCCCCCAGAAGAAGGACTCTCGCTTCTAGCATTTTTTGTTGGCCGGAGCCACCAACTTCAGGAAGTATTATATGTCGACTGTATCGCTCTATCTGCTCATCGGTAAATTCAATCATTAAGCTCTAATTCCACCTGCAATGGCTGGGATAATCGAAATTTCGTCTCCATCTTTTACAACGGTATTTTCACCTTCGAGAAAGCGAATATCTTCTTCATTAATATATATATTTATAAAGCGTCTAGGTGTTCCGCTTTCTTCACAAATGCGATCTTTAATTCCATTAAATCTACTTTCTAGATTGTTGATAATATCAGAAATAGTTCCCCCTTCAGCCGATACTTCAGATTGATTATCAGTGAGCTTCATCAACGGGGTAGGAATTCTTACCTTAATGGTCATATTTTAAATCTCCTTAAAACGTTTATACGGTTACACTATTAGAGTATATTTCTTCAAAACTATTTAACTTAGGTTTAATTATAATTGGATCATTGTATTGTCCATTTAAGGCTTCTACTGTTTTAAGGCCGTTGCCTGTTATACAGATTACTGTGGTCTCATCAGGCTTGATGCGCCCTTGCTGAACCAATTTTTTTGTAACCCCAACTGTTACACCACCAGCAGTTTCGGTAAATATACCCTCAGTCTCTGCAAGAAGTTTCATTGCCAATACAATTTCCTCGTCATTCACATCTTCGCCATAACCCCCACTAGCTTGTGTTGTTTTAACACCATAATAGCCGTCAGCAGGATTACCAATAGCGATAGACTTTGCTATAGTATCTGGTTTTACAGGAGTAATGATATCAGTATTATTTTTTATAGCGGTAGTTACTGGGGAACATCCGGTAGCCTGTGCTGCAAAAATCTTTGACTGAACTTTTCCATCTAAAAGACCCAGACATTCAAACTCATGAAATGCTTTCCAGATTTTTGTTATTAGTGAACTACCTGCAACAGGTACAATTACATTGTCGGGGGTTTTCCAGCCCAACTGCTCAGCTATTTCGTAGCCATACGATCTGGACCCATCGCCATAGTAGGGACGTATATTAATATTTACAAACGCCCACTTATGATTTACTGCGATTTCACTACAAAGCCTATTTACATCATCATAAGAACCATCAACGGCAATTAAATTGGTTCCATAAATATTTGTTCCTAAAATTTTCCCAGACTCTAACCCTACAGGGATAAATATAAAGCTTTTTAACCCAGCTTCTGCAGAGTGTGCAGCAACTGAATTAGCTAAGTTGCCTGTAGATGCGCAAGAGATTGTATCAAAACCAAGTTCTATTGCTTTAGATACAGCTACTGCGACGACTCTGTCTTTGAATGAAAAGGTAGGATGATTAACAGAATCATTTTTGATGTAAAGATTATTGAGCCCTAGTATTTTGCCTAAATTTTTTGCACGCAACAAAGGTGTAAACCCTACATGATCACCGACTTTATTTTCTTCATCCAATGGCATTAAATCCTTATAGCGCCACATTGAAGGAGGTCCTGATAATATAGATTTACGCGTTATTTTTTTGCTAATTTTTTCGTAATCATAGTCAACCTCAAGAGGACCAAAGCAATATTCACATACATGAATAGGCTCTTTAGGGAACTCTCTTTGGCATTCTTTACATTTCAATCCTTTTACATTTCCCATTCAATCAACTTTCTTAAAAGTATTGGTAAAAACTAAAATATCTTTCAGCGGTATCAGGTATCATTACAACCACATTTTTTTCTGGCCCTAACTCTTTAGCTACTTCGCAGGCAGCATGACAGGCAGCTCCTGCTGAAATTCCAGCTGAAATACCTTCTTCTTTTCCTAGTCTTCTTGAGCATTGGTAAGCATCATCGTCAGAGACAGGTCTAACAGAATCTAGAATATTTATATTTAAAACCTTTGGCTTAAAACCAGCTCCGATACCTTGTATTTTATGTGGACCAGGATTTTTTCCTGAAAGAATTGCAGAAGTTGCTGGCTCGACAGCAACTATTTTAATATCTTTATTATGCTGTTTAAGACACTCACCAACTCCCGTAATGGTTCCTCCTGTACCAACTCCAGCCACAAATGCATCAATTTTTTCTCCATTCATTGCACAAAGTATCTCGGGGCCAGTAGTTTCTCTATGGATTGCAGGGTTAGCTAAGTTATTAAACTGCTGTGGCATAAAATAGTCTGGATGTTGGGCCAAAAGTTCTTCGGCTCTTTCTATAGTTCCTTCCATTCCGAATTCGGCACGACTTAATTCTGTTTTCGCTCCAAAACTTTCAAGCATCATTCTTCGTTCGGTGCTCATATTTTCTGACATGACGAGAATGACTTGATAACCTTTAACTGCTCCGACCATAGCGAGGCCAATACCTGTATTTCCACTAGTTGCTTCAATAATTGTGGAACCCGGTTTCAATATGCCGCGACTTTCGGCATCCTCCACCATGGCTTTTGCGATCCTATCTTTGACACTACCACCGGGATTAAAGCACTCGAGCTTAGCATATATATTTGCCCCATTTTCTGGGGTGATATTATTTAGTTTGACTAGTGGGGTTAAACCAACTAGTTGCAAACTATCATTATTCTGACCAGCTTGGGTGACCGAATTTATTGTCATAGATTTTTTTAAATAAATATTCTGGCAAACTAGTGATTATAAATGATGAATATGTCTTAAGTCAACCGTATAAGTACTTGTTGATTAGGGGGTTTCTGACTTGGTAACCTAAAGTGTGTTAAATAAAATTTTTTCAGATTAACTTTAAAAGAATTAAAATTTGAGTTCAGATTACACGTTTTCGTGATTTATTTGCCTAATTTTTTAGATTTGATTTAAGGGTTAATTATAGGGTTCAGTATTGGGGAATGATTGTAGATTCGCTTAAAAATTTTTATATTTTTGAGATCTAGTTTTTCGGGGAGTGACTCTGCAATACTTCTTATATGGTCAGCTTAATGGAGTAATTTAACTGCGCGGATTATGACTTTTTATACTACTTAGGCGTTTTCTTATTTCCCTAGTGGCAATACTTGAATCTTCAACCGTTGATATAATATGTGGCGTTATAAAAATCATTAATTCGGTTTTTGTATTTGTAGTACTTTCGCTACTAAACAGCTTTCCTATGTATGGGAGATCCATCAAACCTGGAACCCCTTCTACTGTTTGAGATGAATCGGTTCGCATCAATCCTCCCATAACGAGGACTTGGTTGTCCTTAAGTACCACTTCAGTATTAACCTCACGAGTATTAAAAGATGCTGTCGTGATTCCTCCAGATGTGACATCTGCACCTTTTGAACTAATTTCTTGCCGGATTTTCATGTTTACAAAATTATCTGAATTGATCTTCGGAAAAATATCTAATTTTACGCCAACTTTTTTGAATTCTATTGAGGTTGAGGTAACAGGTGAAGCTGAATTTGTCGTTAGAGTAGAGCTTGCCACAGGTATTTCATCAGTAACAGAAATACTGGCTGCTTTATTATCAGATGTTACTAGAATGGGGTTAGCTAGAACATCAGCTTGGGAATCGGAAGCAAATAATTCAAGTTTTGCCTTGAGCCGACTTGCGTTTTCTAAAAGCAGACTACCACCCGGAACCAGGCTTGCAGTTGCTCCAGATAATGAAGTCCCTAGAATTGAGTTGGTTGTTGCTGATGTCGCTAATGAACCTACTTTTGGAAGATCTATATTACCCAGTGATTCTCCTTCTAAAATCCATTCAACTCCTTTACGAGTAGCTTCATCAACTTTAAGGTCAATTATCAATACCTCTATAAGTACTTGTTGAGGTAATAGATCTAGTTTTTTAATCACTTCCAGAATAGCGGGATAATTTCTGGGACTGGTTCGAATGATTAAAGCATTTGTATCCTCGTCCGGTAGTATTGTGACTTCACCTTCGATATTGTCCTTTATTCCACCAGTTAGTTTTATTTGTTTGCTTTTTGGGTCATTAGTTTTTGATTGAGTTTTGGAATTTTTAGCTTTGGAAGTTTTGTTTTCTTTAGAGGTTTCGTTTTTAACCAAATTATCAAACTGTTTTAATTTTGATTGAGATGATTCTTGTGATTGGAACAATGTGCTGAGTAAAGCTGACATTTTCCCAGCTTCGCCATTTTGAACGTAGTAAACAAATGTACTGACATCACCTTCTGATACAGGTTGGTCAAGTTTGTTAACCCAAAATTCGATTGTAGGTAAAATTCGGTCAAATGCGTTAACCACTAAAATAGAATTAAGTCGCCCTAAGGAAAGAAAAGTTAATGATTCACCGATTTCTTCTGCATATCCCATCGAAGAAAATATTTCATTCATTTCAAGAACAACTTTGTCTGACTCTGAATTATTAAGTTTGTATAACTGGATATCGGAAGTTGCTAGTTTATCAATATCTAATGCTTCGACCACGTTTATTATGCGCCTAACATTATTGGCCATTTCTATCATCATTAAATTATTCGTTTCAGGAATTTCTATGAAGCTCGCATTAGGTGAGAGTAGGGGAGTTATGATTTTTTTCATTGATTCAACAGAGATATGCTTGAGCGGAATGATCTGGATGATTAGTCGCTCTTTTTCTGGGATACTAGAATCGTTGCCGTAATGGATGCTTAAAGGTTTCTTCGCAGCTTCTTCAACGCCAAGAAATCTATAAAAATTACCACTTTTTGTGACTGTGACATTGTGCAAGGCTAAAATTTGTTCTAGCACAGAATATAAATCTTCGACCTGTATTTTATTAAATGTTTGCAGTGTTACTTTGCCCTGCACGTTACCTTCAACGATATAGTCAATTTTTAATAGTTCACTAAATGTAGTGATAACGTCATATAACTCGGTTCCCTCAAAATTTAAGGTGATATGTTTAGCTTTTGTAAGTTCTTCTGGAAGTGTTGGCTCTTGATTGATTACCGTTTTTATCTTGTTTAAGGAGAATGGCTGCCGGTTTTGAAGTGTTTTTTTTGTGACTTCAATTTCACTAATCTGTTTGTTATTTTTTTCTTTATAGGCACTTTTTGGATTAAATTCAATTAAGCTAGACGAAAGACTTGAGATAAAAAACTTATTCTTGTTTTCATCTTCTGCGAGATACCACGTTTGTTTATCGTGAATATTTTTTTGAGTTCTTAGAAGAGAGAAAGTTTGATCCTTTTTTGCTATTCCTAAACTACCATATTGACTACCGGGGCCTTTTCTAAGAGGTACATTTTCACCAGATACTTTGATCAAACGATTTGTAGGTTGATCAGGTATGTTTTTTATCCCGCTTAAATCCAACGAACTTATGGGCTGCTTTTTATTACTAGAATTTTTTTTGTTGATTTTTGTTGCTTTTGATTTTCTTTTTTCAGAAAAAATCATCCCATCTACTGGATTTTTTTCTTTGAATTTTTCAAGAGCAGTCTTTCTATTTCCTAGACAACCGGACGATAAACATACACTTAATATCAAAATTGATAAGAAAAATTTTTTCATGAGACTTTCTTTTTTTCTATTTTCATTGTCTTAATAAATCCACTAACAGTCATTTGAGCTTGTAGTTCTTCCAAATCCTTTTTATTTATTCTTTGAACTGACATCTCCTCGATGACCATGAACTTTTGGTTATTTTCCAGGATACGTATAAAATTAGTCAAATTTCTAAGTTTTGAGCGGGTAGTAACTTTGGTTGATATGGTTAATAAGTTCTCTGTATATTTAGGCTTATCGACACGAAACCGTATAATGTTTACACCCGTTTGGTTTGATAGGCTCTCTATTAGGCGCTGTTGTTCTGCAGCGGCTAAGGCTGGCTTAGTTTGGTTGAAAAAACGCTGCTTAAGAATTGAGCTTGTTAATTTATTTTCCGTGCTTTTGGCTTTGTAATATGACTTTTGATTCAAAATTGCATAGCATTTTTGAATGAAAAGAATTTTGTCTTGTATTTTTTGATCCGCTCTACTGTTTTCTGTGTAGACTGGTTGTGCTACGAAGACAAAAAAGAGCCAGAGAATAATAAAAGTTCCTCCAGTAAGTACTAATTTTCTATCTCTGGGTGCTATTTCAACCACTATTCCCCCCTATGGCAGCATTAATTGTAAATTTTTCGCCTATTGATTCAGTTATGATCGTGCCTACAAAATGGGTGTCCCGAAAATGATTTGAGTTTTCAATTATTGGTATTAGTTGGGATGCATTAATCGAAACTCCATTAAGTTTAATATTTTTGTTCTCGAACTTGATCTTTTTTAGCCACGTATCCTTGGGGATAATCTGACTCAATTCTAGGAGTAATGGGAGCTTTGTTGGGTTTTGTTCATCTATTCTATTGAGAGTGTTTGTGTACTTTTGAAGCTCATTATACTCAAGGTCAACCTTCTCTAAAGGTCCCATATGAACTTTTATTTCGTCTAATTGTTTATCAAGAGAAGTTAAAATTATTTTATTTTGGATGCTTTGATTAATCATGAACCCAAATAAAAATAATATTGTTGCTAATGCGAGTCCTACTGAGTTTTTAACGTTTATTTTTTTTTTCTTAGTAGTGTTTAAGTTATCTGGTAATAGGTTTGTTTCAATTATATTTTGCTTTGTCTCCCGCATTGCAAGTCCAAGAGAGGTGCCCATAAAGGCTGTAGAATAATTTTTGGGTAACTCTGAATTGATGACCGATGGGAGTTGTGGTCTAAAAACCTGAACTCCTGCCGCCGACTCCAACATTGCAGTAATTTTTGGTGCTAAATGGCCACCTCCTGAAACGAAAACCGCGTCTACGGTTTTGGAGTTATCGATATTCCTGCAAGATGAGAGAGCCTTCTTTATTTCTTCTACTAAGGTTTCATTAATTGTTTCTATATTAATTTGATTTGTTTGTTTTTCTATATTGAGGAAAATATCTCTGTACATTGGATCCACAATTGGAATGTTTCTAGAAAACTCCAATTCTCTCTGTATAAGAATTGAAATTTCAATGTCGTTAGAACTAAGGTCTACTAAAACTGAAAGTGATTCTTGGTTTTTATCGTTTAGCCATAATATATTGAGGTTGGCGAATATAGAGACATCAAGAATTGATACGTTAAGATTGAGTTTTTTAAGTAAACTAAGGTAGTAGTTAGCGGTTTCTTTCTTAATTGCAGCGCATGCGATGTGATACTGGTTGTCTTTTTTTGTAGTTATATGATTAGAGTAGTACAAATTATCTAAACTCGATGAAAAATGCCTCTCTAATTCAAATGCCATCATAGAATCTACAGATTCGCGGTCGGGAGAAGGAAGTTTAAATGACTGAAATGTTATGTTAGAACGTGGAATACTGACAACCACGTTTTCTGTCCACGCATTATGTTCGATCATAAAGGCGTTTACTTTCTCTAGAAAAAGAGATTCGGCTTTTTCATTTTCTTTACTTAAAGGTTCAATAGGTATGTACTTGCTTGCTAATACATCTAAGCGATACAGGGTTTTCCCTAATAAAGTTAGACAGACAGAGTTTTCACGGATGTCAATCCCTAGTGATTTTTCAAGATAAAATTTTTTCATTGATTGCCTGTTAATTCACTTCTGTCTTGATTATTTAAAATATTATCGTTCCAGTAATGCGTTAATAATATTGGGCCTTCTTTTTTAGATATTTTTTGAATAACGGTGCTGATCGAATGATTTGTCGGGCTATCCTCGGCTTTACCTGTAGACCTAATTCTAAAATAACTAGATGTTGTCTTGTCATAGAAACCCTTTTTTTCTCTTTCTTTCATTATTGTTTTTGCCTGTGTCTCAGAAAAAATGACCGAAAGAATCTCGGGTTTAGCTGTATTGGGGTTTATCGTTTCTACATTGTAGGTAGTAAAAAAATCAATCAATCCTTTACGTTTATCAAAACCATATAAAGTTTTTTTATCAACTTCACGGACTTTTATTAATTCATCAAGGTTTTCTATGGGCGCATTTTTGGGAAAATAAGGTGGACTTAAATTCTGATAAAAGTCATTTTCAGCCCCATTTAATCGATGGGTTTTATCTGAATCGATCCAATCAAGTATTGAGTCAGCGATAATATCCTTCTTGTCTTTTGATTCGATACCTATTTTCGTCAAAACCTTGACCAATATATCTCGAGTTGTTTTGTTGATAGGGATTTTGCTATTTTCATCTTTGATTGAATAGCTAATTACTCCTGGCCCAAATTTGATATTTTGGCGTATTGGGGAACGATATGAAACTTCTTCTGAATTTGAAGGTTTTTTATCAGATCCTTTAGTAGTAGGACCCATGATTAGTCCAAAGTCTTGATTCAAAGCGTGAAAGCTTGCTGGTGAAAGGATTTCTGCCATTGCCATGTGGACCCCAGCCTTAGCAAGGTGGTAGGTTTGGATGTCCTCCTTAAAGTTACGGGTTGTATTAACTTCTCCTTTCATGGAGAAGGCAAATTCTGTAGCTAATCCCATTAAGAGAACCAGAACCCATAAGACTACCATCAGGGCAATTCCGTTTTGATTTGAATGAATTTTAAGTTTTTTCATCACGTTCTTCAGGTAATGCAAATTTCATTCCAGAATTAAGAGGTATAATGATAGGAGGAGAGTAAATCACCCTTGATTGTCCCTTTGATTCGGGTTTAAGTGCCTCCTTCAAACCAAGTGAAACTTCCACGGCTCTAGGTAAAGTCATTTTATGATTTTTTTCAAATCTATACCTAGATTGCTGTTCTTCAGTTAGCTCGCCTACTTTTTTATTAAAAAAAGTTTGTTCAACAGAGGTTACCCAACGCCCTTCATATTTTTTTGACTTATCAAATTGGAGCTCAGTTTCGCTTGGGCTTAATTCTTTTACTTGGTAGTAGCGGAACTTAAGGTAATCGACATCTTCAGCAAGAAGAAATAAACGATCTTGATTAGTTTTTCTAGATATATAGGTAGTCGAGTTTTTGGATGCTACAATTCGTTCTCCCATTATAATTCCAGACTTTCCTGACTCTGGATGCTCTCCGACATAAAAAGTAGTTTCATGTGTCCACGGAGATTTCCCCTGACTTGTGAGTTGTGAGGAAAAAGTTACAAACCGCAGAAAATTTTCTTTCCCTTCAAAGGAAAGTAATCTTTCAGGTTTCTCTTCTAAATTTTTTGTAGTGAAAACGTTTTTTTCCCGAAATATAAATACGGGATAAGTAGATTTTATTTTTTGTCCAAGTTGATTTTGAATTAGTCGTAATCGTTGGAACGTATCAACTTTTAATTGGCCAGTTTCTTGGGCCGAAGATCCAAGCCTTATAGCTCCTAGCGAGATAGCAACAATAAACCCTATAATTCCCAAAGAAAGAATAAGTTCTAATAAAGTGAATCCGTGGTTTGAATTGCGCAAACATTTCATAATATTAATTTCCCGAAATACGAGGAGTATATGCTCCACTGATATAGGCTTTGCCTTGCTTGCGACCAGAAATATATTGAAAAGGATCATTAGGAGGTGGCGTGTCATCCTTTTCGTTTGCCTTTATAGAGCTTGGGCCTCCGCCAAATGACTGTGCTAGTATAAAATCTGCGCCAGGATACAATGCCCCATCCACTTTTAGGGTGTTAAGTTCAATGTCACGGGTTTTCCCGTTATCCTCCCAGAGTACATTTAATTTTACTCTTGAAAGTTGGATATTATTCTCTGCGCTATTTAGAGGCGAAGTGTATGGTGATATTTCAAGTTGCCACCGGTATTTTTTTTCGTTAAGAAAGCTTCCTTCAAACTCAGAAGTAGGGTAGTTATTGATCTCCAGCTCTCCTAGCTTTGAATGGGCAAGAGTCGTGCCTTTAAGATATTGCTCTGAAAGGCTGACCGAACGAATGCTTCCAGAAAATAACTGTGAAACAGTGACAAAGCCTATAGCCATTATGGCGAGGGAAACAATCACCTCAAGAAGAGAAAAGCCATCATTATTTATTTTTTTTGATTTTTGTCTGCCCGGTAATGGGGTCAACGCTGATAGCATAATAATTATCCAAATTTTTAGATTCTTTTATATTCATAGCAATTAAACCACCACTTGAGTTTCCCTGAGGGTAAAAAGTGACTGTGAATTCACCATCCCTAAAAAAATTATCTTCACCTTCGTATATAAAGTGAGTCAAACTAACCGGATCCGTTATAGATGTTATCTTTTTGGTTTTATTTTTATAGTCTTGAGTAACCCAGAACTGATTCCTAGTTAGATTCCCCGAAAATACGACTGGTTTTTTAGAAGCAATAGCTTCACTTCTTGCATATCGCAAAGTAGAGGCAACCTTAC
>Ga0209660_1001889_pt1 | contig 10675 bp, 8 predicted proteins | sample SaaInlV_100m_DNA_2_FD_184659 | JGI IMG/M metagenome (GOLD analysis project Ga0209660, IMG submission 184659) | Marine microbial communities from expanding oxygen minimum zones in the Saanich Inlet - SI072_LV_100m_DNA (SPAdes) (version 2) | ecosystem: Environmental > Aquatic > Marine > Intertidal... | reverse complement strand
ACCATCCGGATCCAGGAATTTTTCCCCGATGTCGAGGTAGTGGACATCCTTGCCATCGGCCAGTTTCTTGAAAATGGCATTGGCCTTTTCATTGACCTTGCAACGAGCGTCATCCTTGTTGGCTCCCCGGGGGAAAACTCCAAGCAGGAGAACCTTCGTCTTGGGAAGCTTATCGCGCAATTGTTTCGTTATTGCTGCCAGGCCATCTGCAATTTCCTGCGGGGAGTTGTCCCTTGAGTTGTTGGTCCCAATCATGACGACGGCAGCCTTCGGTGAAATGTCCTTCACATTTCCGTTGTTCAGTCGCCAGATCACATGCTGGGTGCGATCTCCTCCAATGCCGAGGTTGACCGCATTACGCTTCCCATAGAATTTCGCCCAGACGTTCTTCCCGCGGCCTTCCCAACCATGGGTAATGGAGTCGCCAATCAGTAAAAGGTCCACATTGCCCTTGGCCACACGCTGATTAAAGGATTGATGGCGCTTTATCCAACCACCGGACTTGGGCACTGGCTTTACAGCAGAGTGAAGGTCCTTATTTTCTGCAAAGATAGAAAGCGAAAAGCAAAGGGAACTGAGGAGGGTAATCTGTAGGTATTTCATAGGTTGCAACTCCCTAGGTGGTATAGTACTGCTGGTCAACAATCATCCTTAAATTAAGGTTCGCAATCCGATGAAAGAAGAAGATTGTCATTGCACCAACAATCAAAACCTAACCCCCATTTCCATGAACCCAAGAAATCGCTTCCGCTTCATCCTAATTTCCCTGCCTCTACTGGGGATCATCCTTTCATCAGTTTGTTTTGGGAAAATCAGCCACTCATTTCTTGGGTTGGGCAAGGCAAACAAGGCCGTAATTGTCGGCGAGGATGGCAAGGTGGAATGGAAGATGGATTTTCCATGCAGCGACGGCTGGGTCCTCCCCAGCGGCAATGTGCTTCTGGCCATCTACCCTACGCGGGACTTCCCAAAGGGAGGGGTCGTGGAGGTGGACCGAAAAACCAAGAAAATTGTCTTTTCCTATAAGGGACAGCAGGGGGAGATCAGCACGGCACAGGCATTACCGGGCGACAAGTTCCTTGTGGCTGAACTGGGACCGAAACCCCGCGCCATCATCATCAACCGAAAGGGCGACATCCTCAAGACAACCCCACTTGCATGCCAGAAAAAAAATACACATATGCAGACCCGCATGCTCCGCATCCTTCCCAACGGGAACTATATCGCCCCTCACCTGCTCGATTTTGCAGTCAAGGAATATGATTCCAAGACAGGGAAGGTACTCAGGACATTTCCCACCGACGACAGAGGACGCCAAAAGCGTGACTGGCCCTTCACTGCCATTCGCCTGAAGAACGGCAACACCCTGATCGGATGCACCAACGGAAACCGGATCATTGAGGTCGACGACAAGGGAAAGATCATCTGGAGCGTGACCAATGAGGATATCGGGGAAAAACTTTTCGATGACGCCTGCGGTGCCCAGCGTCTACCCAATGGAAACACCGTCATCACAAGTTACCACGCCAAGGGAAACAGCGTAAAACTTTTTGAGGTCACCCGCGACAAAAAGGTGGTCTGGCGCTACTCTGGCATGAACGCAGGATTCCATCATTTTCAAATCCTGACCACCAACGGCAAGCCACTGTCCAACAACACACTGAAGTAAGCCTCGACGGCTCCTTGCAGATGCCGCATGATCCGGCATCACTTTCCTGATCCGGAATCAAGCTTTTGCAATAGGGCTTCATGGCGGGCATCCCCGGTTAGACCGGACTTCTCCCCTAGGATGGACCACGGCCATCCTCCGTAAATGGGGTTGGGTAACATATGCCAGCGGGACCCCCAATATTGCTTGTGATCATCCACGACCTTGGCCCGCACTGACACATTGGCCCTTGAAGGTTCCGTCTCAAGGAAATCCCCCAGGTTGTCACCAAACATCATGAGGACGCGGTAATCCCGGGCCACGACTTCCCTTCGGGATGTCTTATCCGAGCCCCACTCTTCTTTTTCATTGCGCAAGAGAACAGTGTCCCTGTCCGCGGAAAGTGGAAATCCCAGGGCCTTAAGATTGATCCGAGTTGCCTCCTCAACCGGGGCCTTGCGATTGGACACATAAAATATCTCAATCCCCATCTTTGTAGCAGACCTTACAAAATCCAGGGCACCCGGCAATGCACCAGCCCGTGCCTCAAGGCACCATTCCTTCCATCCGGTCGGGTAATCGTATCCCTCCCGTATGGCACGCACCTGCCAGGGTGTATTGTCGAGTAATGTTTCATCGAGGTCAAAAATGATGGCCGGTGGCTTGTCACTCCCCTTCCCCGGGATGGCCCTCCAGTTTGCATCCTCCAGCGCTGCAGAAAGATGGACACTTGCCTGTTTGTAAACCTGAAGCGTCAAGGCACGGCATTCAGCCGATGCCTGAACATATGCCGTTGCCAACAAGGCCGGATGGCGAGCAAGTGAAAGGTTATTCGTTGTTCCCTGCCATGTAGTACAGGAGGTCAGCAGACATCCATACGAAGCCAACAATATGAGCAGTACTCGATTCATGGCAAATACCGAACGGACTTCAACCCGGGACTTCCTAGGGTTTCGGGTTTGCGATAAGGTAGTTCACGGAGTCCGTGAGCAGGTTCTTGTAAGGCTCAGACTTCCAATCATCCACACCATGCCCAACCGTCAGACCAATGACCTGTGACTTGCCCTGTGGGCAGGACCACATGACAATACTCTTGGCCTTGCCCTGCGCTCCTTGAATAAGAGGCATCACGCCATCGACCTTGTAAACATTGTTATAAAGCTCAGTGCTGCCGGTGGTAAATTCCTTAGGAAACCGCTTCACGGCAGGATGGGTTGCCACCTTTTTCATCGTGATTGGCTTCCTGGGGCCATGAGCAGTGCTGGCCACACCCGTAAAGTCCCCCCAGATAGGGAAGGGCTTCTTACCATGTTTTTCACGCCAGGATTCTACCAAACCAGGATCTGCCTTGGCTTTACCCCTGTATTCAGGCCCAAGTACATCGCTACGACCTGACTTAAAAGTTGCCCACCAACTGTGCATTGAGCAATGGATGAGCAAAGCGGGAACTCCATGCTCACGAGTTTGCTTCATGAGGTTGGCGGCCGCATCCAGGTCACGGCTCTTTGCAAAGCAAAAATTATAGACGATAGCATCGAACTCTTTTCCGTAGTCAGGGGTATGAAGCTTCTTGATTTGCGATTCATGCTCACCCGTCATGACCGTGAGTTTCCAACCAACCTTCTCGGCAACTTCACGAAACATGGCCAACTGAGGAGTATACTTATGCCATCGACCCGGTTCATGAGTAAAATAAAGAACTTTATTACCTGCATTGGCTCGAGGAAGAATGGCGGTAAAGGCCACGAGGAGAAAAAGACTGATGGATAGTATGTGCTTCATGATTTGATTTAGAAGATTGAGTTTGGGAAAGAGATGGGGACTTAGGAGAAATTGATGATTACAGCATGGATTAATGTCAACCGCTTAGGGGATGTGCGCACCCGATTTGGACTGATTCTTTCAGTGGGCCAGGCTGTTTCCAGTTTAAAACCCAACAAGTGATCTTGCCTTTTGCGGATTTTTAACACTGTGATGGAATGGCCTATCAGAATGGTGATGACATGGATTTCACATGGCTTGATATGCCGGAAAAAGGATGACTATTCACAACGCAATCAATCTTAACACTTCTATATGAGGCAAGCAATGAGGATTGGGTTTATTTCCACGAACAAAATGGGGAGGCAGCTTTTTACGAATACCAGACGAATAAATAGAACACACTTGATAGAGTTATTTAAATAGCTCTATAGTAATGGAAAAATCAGGGGCGTACCCTTTTCCTTCTAGGCATGCCTGACGACTCCCGCAGGCGAGATAAAAACGGAGGGAGTATCATCTTCGAAAAGATACCTTAGCCATGAAATATATACTGCTTCATTCACTCATTGCTGCCCTTCTGGTGGCAACTCCATCAAGAGGTCCCGCAGAACGAGACAACGAGAAGGTCCTTTTTCTCGGCAACAGTTACACGGCCCAGTCTGCTCACTTTATAAGGGAGGTTTTCAAGAAGGAGGCACCCGGATTCCAACTGTCTTTTCTTACCCCTGGAGGGGTGGATATAAAACATCACCTTGAAAATCAAAAGAGCCAAAAGCTATTGGCTTTAGGCCAATGGGATTTCGTCGTCCTACAGGAACAAAGCCAGAAAGCCGGACTCGGAGGTCAATTTAGTGCCGATTTCCACAAGGCTGTGGCCGGCTTTGTCCCGGTAGTCCGAAAACAGGGTGGAAAGGTTTGCCTCTTTATGACTTGGGGACGCCGGGACGGTGACAAGCGAAACCCATCAATATATCCTGACTTTAAGACCATGCACAACAAGGTTAGCGGTAACTACTTAAAGGCAGCCAAGACGAATGGTCTGCTCCTTGCTCCTGTAGGCAAAGCGTTCGAGCATATCCACGCAACCGATCGTGACCTGTTCCAAAAGCTCTACAAAAAGGATGGTAGTCACCCCGACAAGGCTGGAGGATTCCTGGTAGCCTGCGTCTTTTTCAAGGCATTGACAGGAAGATCCCCTGAAGGCATTCGATGGGATGGTGGGTTCAACTCAGCAACTGCCGCCAAACTACGCAAGGCCGCAGTCAAGGCCTTTGACAAGTAGAATCCTGATGCAATTTCCGTCGTGTGCAGTTTTTCGAATTTTAATCATTCAATCTGCCATATACCTTACAAGTCTCGTTAACATTAATGCGAAGGACCTCAAGGAATCGATAAAATCCGCACCCACTCAGGAATGGTTGTACGGTCATGGAACAGACCGTGGCGAACATGTATTTGAAGGATTTCAGGCAAAGGATGGAGGATTTGTTGCTATTGGAAAGACTGGTGAAAAATCTGGACGCACCACGGATATACTGGTTGTCAGGACAGACGCTAAAGGAAAACTGGAGTGGCAGCGTATCATTGGGGAAAAAGGCAGGAATGAGGAAGGGCGATGCATTATTGAGGTCGAGGATGGCTATATTTTGGGCGGTGCACTGACCCTCTCCGGAAAAACAAAAGCCGGGTTAATAAAACTGGATAGAAATGGAAGGACAGCATGGTCGAGAATCCATGATCACTCCGGCCATGGTGCAATTCGTGGAATCGACCTCACAAGTGACGGGGGAATCGTTGCAACGGGATACACGGATAGCAGACAGAGGGAAATACCGTTCATTGCAGATGAAGCCAGAGGATTCATTCTAAAGACGGATTCCAAAGGTAAAATCTCGTGGGAAAAGCCGCTTCGCGTTACCCAGGGAACCAAGGTAAGGACCGATAAACATAATGGTGGGTTTATCATTTGTTCCACAATCTGGACGTTCTCGAATGGGAAAGATCATCAGGATGCATGCCTGATCAAGACCGATAACCATGGCAACGTAACCTGGACAAAATTTTACGGTGGGCCTGGACAAGACCAATGTTTTGACATGGACCTGACCGCGAATGGGTACGTACTGGCAGGTCACACAACCTCGAGTGGCAACAGGGGATGGAATGCATGGTTGGTCAGGATTGGGAACAAGGGGGAACTGATGTGGGAGAAATCCTTCGGCGAACCCCTTGGCGGGGACCCCAGACTTATCTATGATGAATGCTACGGCGTCAGGACTACGCATGATGGTGGATTCATCATGGCCTGCGGTTCCGGTATTGAACCGGAAAATGTGAAAAACAGAAGGGATCCCAGAAATATCTGGGCCGCCTATGTGATCCGAACGGATGCCAATGGAAATATAATATGGGAGTTTACGCACCATACTCCAGCGGAAGGCCACAATGCCGCAGAATATATCACCCAGTGCAAGGATCGAGGGTACATGGTTTTCATGGACTCCGACAATGCGGGTTCAATGAAAGAGGAAAACTTCGGGTTCCTGAAGTTGGCTCCGGAAAAAAGCATTGAAACAAACACTCAACCAAAACGTTGAGGCGCAAGCAGTCCCACTTCAAGCGCAGGCCCGTCATCCATTACACCAAGTTGACGGGCGATGATTTGCCCGGTCACGGGTCCGAGGCTGAGACCGAGCATTGAATGACCGGTGGCAACGATGGCGTTGTCTGTATTTGGCAAAGGACCGATGTAGGGCATCCCGTCGGGTGTACATGGTCGCAAACCGGACCAGATATCAATCCCATCAAAATGTTCCGGTTTAAATGCGGGAAAGAACTGACAGAAGGACTCGATGATGCCCTGTACACGGAGCGGATTGACGGACAGGTCTCGACCGCAAATCTCCATGGTCCCTGCGACACGAAGTTTCTTGCCCATGGGAGTCACCGCGACGCGCCCCTCCTTAAGCAGGGAGCAGACACGGGGTTGCTCGACAGGGTGTTGAAGAGTCATGGAGTAACCCTTCCCTCCCTGCATCGGAAGACGCAACCCAAATTCACGGGCCAAATCCGGCGTCCAGGCACCGCAGGCCAAGACAATCTGGTCAACGTGCAGTTCATCCTCCGACTCGGTAACGATCCGGGTAACCCGACGTCCCTCGCGAATAAAACGGACGGCCTCTGCATCCAGAAAGCGACCTCCACGACTGGAAATGTCCTTTCGTAGGGCGGCAAGAAGCGTGCCGGGGTTCAGGTGGCAATCCTGAGGAAACCAAACACCGCCGATAACATCCATTGTGACATCGGGGTCGAGTTCACGGATGCGTTCCCGCCCACAGACCTCGGCCTCCACACCAACCAAACGAGCCATGTCAGCCACTGCTGTCTCATTCTCCAGACCCTTCCGGCTCTGGCAGTACATAACAAGCCCGCGCTGTACAATGTCGACATCCAGCTCCTCTCCCATTTCAAGAATGAGCCGGCGGCTCTGGAGACTCATGTCAGACAACAGTTGACGATACTTCAGGACATTCCGTTTATTTGAAGAGCGGAAAAAATCCCAGCACCACCGCCACATTTCGAGATCCAAACGCGGTCGCAAATAGAATGGACTCTTGGGATTAAGCATCCATTTCAATCCCTGCCCGATCACCCCCGGGGCAGCCAGCGGGATGAAATGACTGGGGACCACCATGCCTGCGTTCTGGTCCGAACAGGATTCACGTCCACTGGAGTCCCGGTCCAAAATCGTTACCTGAAAGCCGGCACGGGAAAGATACCAACCCACAGAAAGGCCAATCACTCCCCCGCCTATCACGATAACCTCCTGTGAATTCCCTGACATCAATTAGAATTAAAAAAGCGCAAGGGAAACAAGGGATCAGGCAAGGTCAAACCCATGTTTCACAAAATATGGACCGTATGCATAATGTCATCATCCAAATTCATGTCATAATTGACAAATTGCGTACACAACAACTAGTCTTAGGCAGAGATGATGGAGAGGCGAAACTTTCTAAAACTTGGGCTGTCTGGGCTAACGCTCGCAGACATGCTGGCCTTGCGATCCTTGAGTGCAGGAAATGATAAAGAAAAGGGGCTCAGCGGCTTTGGTAAAGCCAAGTCCTGCATTGTCCTATTTGCCTGGGGCGGTCTCAGCCACCATGACACATTTGACCTCAAGCCCAATGCCCCCGCCAACATCAGAACCCGCTTTAGGGAAATCTCAACCGATATCCCCGGCATCCGCGTCAGTGAGCACATCCCCAAGTTTGCACGCATGATGAAGCACTGGGCTGTCGTGCGAAGTGCCCACCACAATGCGCCAAGCCATCGGTCCGGTGCCTACTGGAACCTGACCGGACACGAACCACAAAAGCTGGATGGGAACTGGCCATCATCCCGAGATGACTGGCCCTGTATCGGGTCCATGATATGGGAGGCACTCGGTGACGGCCGCGGCCCCATCCCCGGAGCCGTCTCACTCCCATACACCATGTACGACGGCGGAACCGCCAACGGTCAGGACGGGGGGTTCCTCGGCCTTGGACGCGACCCGACCGTCCTGCGACCCAACTCCACCAAGCCACTAAAGATGTATGGCGGAAAGTCTCCCGCCTCCGGGCACGTGCAACTGGAACTCCCCAACGGCGTGGACCTGGCCAGGCTGGGACGCCGACGCAGGCTGATCCAGAGTTTCGATACAAAGGCTCTCCCTCGACAGGAAATCAGTGATGCAGTCACCCGCTCAAGGGAACAGGCGCTCGACATGCTGCTTGAACCCAAGGTTCGCGATGCCTTCAATATCGAGAAGGAGTCTGTCAAAACCCGTGAAAGCTATGGTATGCACATTTGCGGGCAAAGTACTCTCATGGCTCGAAGATTGACCGAATCAGGAGTTCCCGTGTCCACGGTCTACTGCGCAGCAGGTGACCTAAACGGATCCAAGGGTGACCATTTTGACACCCACGCCAACAATTTCAATCGCCTCAAGAACAACATGCTCCCACCGCTGGATCAGGCCGCATCCGCCCTCATCGATGACCTTCGTCAACGCGGCCGCCTTGACGAGACCCTCGTCGTCCTCCTGACGGAGTTCGGCCGCACTCCGAAAATCAACGGAAGTGCCGGACGCGACCACTACCCCAACTGCTACACCGTTGCCTTCGCCGGCGGTGGAATCCTAGGCGGACAGCTCTATGGAAGCTCAGACTCAATGGGTGCTGAACCTGCCGACAAACCCTGCGGCCCTCCAGATCTGCACGCCACAATTTTCCACGCCCTCGGCATCGACCCAAGGCACACAATCCCGGCCAGGGATGGACGCCCCCTGCATATCTGTGACGGGAATCCCCTACCCCTTTTCGCCTGATCCACCAAAATATGAAGAAGGTGCTCATCACCGGCGGCGCCGGTTTCCTCGGCAAGCGTCTTGCCCAGGCGATCGACTGGGCTGATGACATTCTCCTGGCAGATATCACCGAGGCAGAAAACCCGCACAACGGATCCCGTACAACCATAGCCGATGTCTCCAAGCCGGAAGACATCGCCCGAATCGTGACACCAGACATCACCGATGTATTTCACTTTGGCGCGGTGGTCAGCTCGGGGGCGGAGGCTGACTTTGACCTCGGGATGCACGTAAATCTTGACGGCACCCGCGCCCTGCTTGAGGCCTGTCGTGCCCTGCCCTACCCGCCCACCGTGACCTTTGCCAGTTCCTGTGCCATCTTTGGAAGCCGCGGCGGTGAACTTCCATCCAACGCAGCATCACGCCCGGAGTCATCCTACGGGATACAGAAGGCCTGTGGCGAACTCCTCGTCAACGACTATGCACGCAAGGGCTTCATCCGCGGGGTATCCTGCCGGTTGCCCACTGTTGTAGTGCGGCCAGGCAAACCCAACCTCGCCGCCTCTTCCTTCGCAAGTTCCATCATCCGCGAACCCATCCATGGTCACCGGGCTACCTGCCCCGTCAATGGAGACACCAAACTCTGGATCGGATCCGTCAAGAGCGTCATCGCAAACTTCCTCAAGGCTCACGAATTGGCCCAGGCTGAAAGCCTTCCCACTTACCGCGCCTTCAATTCCCCCGGCATCACTCTCACCATCCATGAGATGGTTGACGCCCTCGAACGCGCCGGCGGCGACCCATCCCTCATCGACTGGGATTTCGATCCCTCCATCGATGCCATTGTATCCAGCTGGCCGGCGGCTCTCGACGTCTCCCCTGAACTGAAGATCGGATTCACACAGGATACAAACTTCTCGGAAGTTATTAAAGACTACGTCCAAATTTACGGTTGAAGTTGAATTAGACTATAATCAACCGATGTTAATCTGGACATTGCAATGAGCATTCTCTTCGCTCACCACTTCAAAATTTTTAATTACTCACAAAACTACCTCAAGATTAACAACTGAGGTTCCATCAACAGGAAGAAAGCACACTCCATGAAGAGCATCAACAGAAGGTCATTTCTAAAAACGTCAGCGGCCGCATCAACGATCCCTGCATTTAACATCCTGCCCTCTTACGGCGCTGATCCCAAAGAGAAACTCAACCTGGCGATCATCGGATGCTCTAACCAGGGTGGCGGTATTGGTGGTGGTGCAATCGGAACCGGCATGGCCAATGTTGTCGCCCTTTGCGACGTGGAGCCTTCCCGCACACAAAGGTTCAAGGCCAAGCACCCGGAGGCAAAGGTCTACGACGACTTCCGGAAGATGTTTGACGAGATGGGTGACAAGATTGACGCCTGTACAGCTGGTGTACCCGATCACTCCCACTTCCCCATTGCAATGCGGGCCATGGCGGAAGGCGTTGCCGTGTACGTCGAGAAACCCCTCGCGCACACATTTGAGGAATGCGAATTACTGATTGCGGCGGAGAAGAAATACAAGGGTATCTGCCAAATGGGAAACCAGGGGCACTCGGGTGGACAGCGCATGCAATTCAAGACATGGGTTGAGGAAGGAATTATAAAGAATGTACGCAAGGTCGATGCCTGTATGAATAAGGGTCGCCGCTGGCATCCATGGGGCAATGTAAAATCATTTCCTCCTGCAGAACCAATGCCGAAAGGCATGAACTGGGATGTCTGGGCTGGAACGGCACCCAAACACAACTATAGCAGTAAATTTGACAAGGGCAACTGGCGCGGTTGGTACGACTACGGGAACGGTGCCTTCGGTGACTGGGGACCACATACTCTCGACTCCATCCATCGCTTCCTTCAACTCGGTCTGCCATACGAAATTCGT
>Ga0209660_1001881_pt1 | contig 10708 bp, 8 predicted proteins | sample SaaInlV_100m_DNA_2_FD_184659 | JGI IMG/M metagenome (GOLD analysis project Ga0209660, IMG submission 184659) | Marine microbial communities from expanding oxygen minimum zones in the Saanich Inlet - SI072_LV_100m_DNA (SPAdes) (version 2) | ecosystem: Environmental > Aquatic > Marine > Intertidal... | reverse complement strand
CCCGCTCGAGGGAGCAGATGTCTGTACAGAGTGTCGATCACGCGCAACAGGCCCTGCGCGAACACTTTAACCGGTTGCAGTGTGAAGCCACGGTCGAGCCCGTATTGTTGCGCCGATCCGCCGACACTGAACCGGAGCCAGTGGGGGTTTATCGCTCGCGCCTTGGTTGTACACGATTGCCCGCGATCTCCATCGTCATACCTTGCCGGCTGGGAACCAAACGGGTCGTTGACGGGGTTGAGCTGACTTTACTGGAGCACTGCTTGGAGTCGATCCGCCGGTCTCTGCCATTGCAGGACTCCCCCGGCCCCGAATCTCCACAGGTGCAGATTGTGCTGGTACTCAACCATGGGGACGATGTTCGCCAGGCACGCGAGCTCATTGAGCATCATGGCCTCGAGGGTTTGGCGGTGTGCGATGAGTCCGGGTTTGATTTTGCCCGCAAGTGCAATTTGGGCACCCGTCAGGCCACTGGTGATGTGCTGGTCTTTCTGAACGATGACACTGAACTGCAGACGGTTGGCTGGACCAAAGATGTGATCTCGCTGCTTGAGGAAGAAGACGTCGCCTGTGTCGGTGGTATGTTGCTGAACGCCGATCTCACTGTGCAGTCCTGCGGTGACAACGTTGGCCGTAATTCGGCAGTGCATTACGCACCCCACCCGAGTGCCGATAACGTGGGTGATGCCATGCACCGCTACCTGGCTGATCACGAGACCACTTCAGTCAGCGGCGCCTTTTTATGTTGTCGCAAGCCGACTTTCAACGAGCTCGGCGGTTTCTCGCAGGCCTTTCCGAACAGTTTTCAGGATGTCGATTTTTGCCTGCGCGCCCGATCCCGTGGTCTGCGCTGTATCACTGCTCCGGGGATCCGGTTATTGCATTTTGAATCCGCAACCCGCGATGCTAAGGTCGATTTTGAAACCTTAAGTGCGCTGCGCTCATTTCATGGCCCGGGATTGGCCGGCACGGATCGTTATGCGCTGTGGTGCTATCAGCCAATCTACTTTTCGGTGTTTTCCTATAATGGGCTTAAATTCCGCGCTTTTCTGCTTGCCCGGGTTTTTGTGCGTGCGGCTCGCCGAGTCGAAAAAGCATTGACCCGCAGGCCACGCTGTTGGCGTGGCGTACTGAAAAAGAGTGAATACCGCGTTCACTGATCGAACCAAGATGTAACAGACCAGTTAAACAATGAAGGAGGATAAATGAGCCGCGATCCACGTTATGACATCCTGTTTGAGCCAGTCGCAATTGGCCCGGTAACCGCGCATAACCGTTTTTTCCAGGTGCCGCACTGCAATGGCATGGGACATGCCATGCCCAACAGTGTGGCGGCCATGCGCGGGATGAAAGCCGAGGGTGGCTGGGCTGTGGTCGCAACCGAGGAATGCGATATCCACGCGTCGAGTGATGTCTTGCCATATAAGGAAGCCCGTTTGTGGGACGACGGTGATCGGGATTGCCTGGCGCTGATGGCGGATCGGGTGCATGAACACGGCGCGTTGGCAGCGATTGAGTTGACCCATAGTGGTCACAACGTTTCTAACCGTTACTCGCGTTTACCGGTACTGGGCGTGTCCGACAGCGGTGTTAACAGTTTTGATCCAGTGCAGGCGTGCGCCATGACCAAACGCGATATTGCAGACGTACGGCGCTGGCACCGCCAGGCTGCAATCCGGGCCCGCGACGCCGGATTCGATATTGTCTATGTCTACGCGGGCCATGATCTCACTTTGCCCATGCATTTCATCAGCCGCCGGCACAACCGGCGCAGTGATGAGTACGGCGGCTCGCTGGAGAACCGGGTCCGACTGACCCGCGAACTGCTTGAAGACACCAAGGATGCGGTGGGGGATCGTTGCGGGATCGCTATTCGCTTTGCCGTGGATGAGTTGCTCGGTGATGCGGGCATTGCCAGTGGGGCCGAGGGGCGTGAGGTAGTAGAGATGTTGGCTGAAATGCCGGATTTGTGGGACGTTAATGTGAGTGACTGGGCCAATGATTCGGTCACCGCCCGTTTTGGTGAGGAAGGATCGCAGGAATCCTACATCGCTTTTGTTAAACAGGTGACCAGCAAGCCGGTGGTGGGTGTGGGGCGTTTTACCTCGGCAGATGCCATGGTCTCGCAGGTGAAGCGCGGCATTTTGGATATGATTGGTGCAGCCAGGCCCTCGATTGCTGATCCTTTTTTGCCGCGTAAGATTGAAGAAGGCCGGATCGAGGATATCCGCGAGTGTATCGGCTGCAATATCTGTGTCAGCGGTGACTGGACACAATCGCCGATCCGTTGCACCCAGAACCCGACCATGGGCGAGGAATGGCGTCGCGGCTGGCATCCGGAGATCATCAGCCCACGCGGCGCGAGCGAAAAAGTGCTGGTGGTAGGCGCCGGGCCGGCGGGTCTTGAGGCGGCCATGAGTCTGGGCCAGCGCGGCTATGAAGTGGCACTGGCTGACAGTGGCGATGGCGGCGGGCGTGCGGTGCGCGAGGCAACTCTGCCGGGGCTTGCGAGCTACAAACGGGTGAGTGATTACCGACTGGGCCAGATCGCGCGCTCGACCCACATCAGCTTTTATCCGGGCAGCAAGATGGATGAGAGCAGCATCCGCGAATTCGGTGCCGATCAGGTATTAATCGCGACCGGTTCCTACTGGCGCACCGACGGGCTCGGCCGTGCAACGTTTGCGCCAGTGCCGGGTATCGAGGGTCATCTGCAATGTTTGACCCCCGATCATATTGTTGCAGGCACCCTGCCAGCGCACGGCCCGGTCCTCGTCTATGATGATGATCACTATTATCTTGGTGGCGTTATTGCGCAACTGCTGGCGGATCGCGGGCTGTCAGTCACTCTGGCGACCCCGGGTCCGGAAGTATCGTGTTGGACTCAGAACACGATGGAGCAACACCGGATAGAGCAGGCTTTGTTAGAGCGAGACGTTAAACTCGTCCCAAAACACACCATGGCACGAGTTGATTCCAACACCGCCACATTAACCTGCAACAGTACTGGCCGCGAACTTCAGTGCGAAGCCGCTGCACTGGTTATGGTAACCCTGCGAGCGCCGGTGAATGACTTGTACTTTGCGCTTGCCGGCCAGCAGCAAGAGCGTCTGGACGATCTGCCTTTTGGAATCTCGCGTATCGGCGACTGCATGGCGCCGTCGACCATTGCTGCCGCGGTTTATGATGGCCATCGGGCAGCCCGGGAGTTGGATAATCCTCCGGATCGCGATGCCGTGCCCTTTAAGCGCGAGCGGTCGGTGATTGATGGATCTTAGCGGGCCGGATCAGTCGATCTCGTTGTTGTGGTCGCGCTCGCAAAGAGCACGCTCGCGCTCAGCAGGATCGCCGTAACCGCCACCGCCGGGGAGTTCCATCAGCAGTCGTTCCCCCGCGGGAACGATCTGCTTACCCTTGGTTTTCAGCGTCTTGCCGCTGGCAAGGCGAACCACGCCGGGAGCGCCATCGGTGCCGCCGTTTCGGCCCCGAGCCGGGTAATCGACTCGGTCGAACAACGCAAAGATCGCGAATGGCGCTCCCTGGGCATGGGCGATCTCGATCAACTGGCCGTGGCCACCGCGGTAGCGGCCATCACCGCCCGAGCCTGGGCGCAGTTCTTTGCGATGGAAGATCACCGGGGCGATGGACTCGGTAATCTCAACCGGCGTGTTGCGCACTCCGGAAGGAAAAGCGGTAGCTGAAAGGCCATCGCGCCAGGGTAGTGCTCCGGTGCCACCGGAATGGAAAATAGTGACCGAGAACGGTGTGGCGTTGCCGTAATCCTGACCGTCCAGCAGCCCGGGCCCGCCGGTCATCATCGGATTCCACAAACTGGAACTACCTTCAGCAGGTGCCCGGTGGGGCAGAGCCTTGTCGATACAGCCCAGCACGACGTCGGGCAGCATCTGGCCAATGACATGGCGCACGGCTACGGCGTGCGGCCGTGGCGCGTTGAGAATACAACCGGGTGGTGCGGTAACCTTGATCGGCTCAAGCGAGCCGGCGTTGTTCGGTATTGCCGACCCAATCACGCAGCGTACCCCGAACGAAGCATAGGCCTGGGTGTAACTCAGCGGCACGTTGATGCCAAAAGGTGAGACGCCTGAAGTGCCGGCAAAATCGACCGATACTCCCTCGTCACTGATCTGTAGTTCGGCCTTGAGAGTGACCGGTTCACCGTAACCGTCCACGGTCATCTCGTTGCGCCAGAGGCCCCGAGGCAGTTCTGCCATCTCGTCCAGCATGGCTGAGCGCGAGCGCTCGATGATGTGCTGACTGATTTCATCAAGGTCGCTCAGCCCAAATTCGGTCATCATCTCGACCAGGCGGGTGCAGCCGACTGAATTGCCGACGGTCAGCGAGTACAGGTCACCGATCACCTGATCGGGTTCACGCACATTGGCGCGGACAATGGCCATCACCGCTTCACAGGGTTGGCCCTGCTCAAAGAGTGGCAGGATTGGCACGCACAACCCTTCTTCAAATATCTGGCCGGCATCCGGGCCGAAGCCACGGCCACCGATATCTACCACGTGGACAGTAGAGGCAAGCAGGCCAACAATGCATTCGTCGATAAAGGCCGGGGTTACTACGGTGAAGTCAAACAGATGGCCGGTACCAAGCCACGGATCATTGGTAACGTAGACATCGCCTGCACGCATGCGCTCCAGCGGAATGGCCTCGAGAAAGTAGCCGACCGATGCAGCCATGGCGTTGACATGGCCTGGAGTGCCGGTGATAGCCTGTGCCAGCATGCGCCCGGAAAGATCAAAGATGCCCGCTGACAGGTCACCAGCTTCACGCACGGTTGTCGAGAAGGCAGTGCGAATGAGCGCCTGGGCCTGTTCTTCGACAATGCTGATCAGTCGGTCCCAGGTGACCTGGCGCTGGATGGTTGCCAGAGCACCCCCGATCGCTCCGCTATGACCGGCGGTTTGATGATTGTTGGCAACAAGGTCGCCATGTTCGTTGCACGATACATCCCATTGTCCCGGGACAATCAGCGTAGTCTGGTCTTCGGTGATGACTACCGGACCATCGATGGATACACCTGGCGACAGGGCGTTGCGGGACAGCACCGGGCAGTCGACTTTCTCGTCGGTGCCGGGCATCTGCACTACCCGTCGGGCCGAGTTATCGTCGGGCGATGTTGCTGACAATGGCTGTGTCTGGCGGACGTTGTCATTTGCCGGGGCTGAAGCCGTCAATGACCAGGTCAGAATCTCAAGGGGGACGCCGGGGATACCCTGGCCGTACTGTGTTTGGTAGGCGTGAGTAAAGGCGGCGCTGATGATGTCACGATCGGCTTTTGTCAGTGGCCGGTCGGGCAGGCGGACTTTGATCTCGTGGCCCTGTCCAGCGTAGCGGATGTAGGCATGGCGTGTCTCGTCGATGCGCGCCTCTTTGGCACCGAGTTGTACAGTGGATCGCGCTTCGTGCGACATTTCATCGAACAGCGTGTTGATTAGCGCCGGGTCGAGTTCATCCAGCGTAGTGAAACGGCTGCGCACAACCTCAAAGGCAACCGGTGCGAGCAGAAAACCCACGGCGGAGCCTACGCCAGCATCGCGCGGGATGATGACCCGGGAGATGCCCAGTTTGCGTGCAACCGCCATGGCATGTAGCGGCGCACCCCCGCCAAAGGCGATCAGGGTGCGCTGAGTCACATCAGATCCTTTCTCCACCGCGTGTACCCGGGCTGCGCTGGCCATGTTTTCATCGACGATTTCGATGATGGCCTGCGCGGCGCCGTCTGCATGGGTGTGCAGCGGTTCACCTACAGCCTGATGCACAGCATCGTGCGCAGCTTGGGAATCAAGAGACAGATGTCCTCCGGCAAAATTGTCGGGGTCGAGTCGTCCCAGCAACAGGTTGGCGTCGGTGACTGCAGCGCCTTGACCGCCTTGACCGTAACAGGCGGGCCCGGGATCAGCTCCAGCACTGTCAGGTCCCACGGTGACACGGCCCAACTCGTCGACCCGGGCCAGTGAGCCACCGCCGGCACCGATTTCAACCATGTCCACGACCGGGATCTTGATTGGCATGCCGCTGCCTTTCATAAACCGGTGAGCACGGTCAATTTCAAACGTGCGCGACAGCGGCAACTCGTAGTCATCAATCAGGCAGATCTTGGCGGTCGTGCCACCCATGTCAAAAGACAGCACCGACGATTCACCGAGTGTGCGGGCAAGATGGGCTGCCAGGATGGCCCCCCCGGCGGGCCCGGATTCCACCAGGCGTACCGGGAACGCTGCGGCGGTGTCGATAGTGACCTGGTGACCTCCCGATGTCATCAGCAAACAGGCACAGTTGAAGCCACTTTCAGCCAGCCGTTGGCGCACGTCAACGAGGTAACTCGATATGAGCGGTCGAACGTAAGCATTGGCGCAAGTGGTGCTCTGGCGTTCGTATTCGCGGATCTCGGGGCAAACCTCACTGGACACAGAGATATAAAGATCCGGGAAGTGCTGCAAAAGAATCTCGCGTATGCGCGACTCATGTGCCGGATTGGCATAGGCATGCAGCAACCCCACTGCGACGCTTTCGATGGATTCGGTCTCGATGCGTTCAATCAGCGCATTGACGGAAGACTCATCCAGGGCTTGTAAAACCTGGCCGCGGAAATCAACCCGCTCACGCACACTCCAGCGTAGCGCGCGTGGCACCAGCGGTGGATTGCGATTGGCGTCAAAGTTGTACTGGTCAAAGCGGTTTTCGTAGCCGATCTCCAGCGAGTCGCGGTGTCCATCGGTCACCACCAGAGCGGTTCGCGCGCCGCGCCTTTCGATCAGCGCATTGGTCGCCAGTGTGGTGCCGTGGGTAATCAGGGCCACATCGGCTGGTGCTACTACGGCTTGCGATAGCAGTTGCGAAACACCCTGCATGAAGCCCTCGGCCGGATTGGCCGAGGTGGTCAGTACTTTTGCGGTGTAGCGTGTAGTGCCGACCTGCAGAACCGCGTCGGTAAAGGTGCCGCCGATATCAACGGCAATACGTGGCGCGGTACTCATACAGATGCCCAAAGCGCAATGCCCAGGTGACACTCACCGTGAGCCATCGGGCCTGCCATAACGTGCAATGTAATTTGACATGCGAAATCCTTTTTCAGATCCGGCTTGGGCGAGGCTTTTGCTGGCGGTATGCCAAGGGATCAGCTGTCGAGCAAAGTCATTCAACACCTGATTCTTATCGATAGCGTTTGAATTGTAGCGTTTTGTAGAGCAAGACTCATGCCTGATAAGGTTAGAAACTGTCTTTCAATTCCCGGGTGCGGGCAAACACTTCGACATCAGAAGCGCCGACGAGTCCCACGGTCTGCTGCAGGTTTGAGCTGTGAGGTCGCAGGAAGGGGTTGGTTTTTCTCTCCAACGCGAGCGTAGTTGGCACGGTGGGTTCGCCGCGTTCGCGGGCCGCGCTTATCTGGACGTCCCGCGCTACCAGGTCGGTATTGCCCGGCTCTACCGAGAGCGCAAAGCGCGCGTTTGCCTGGGTGTACTCGTGCGCGCAGTAGATCAGGGTCTGGTCCGGCCAGGATAAGATTTTCTGCAGCGAATCCCACATCTGTGCGGGTGTGCCTTCAAAGAGTCGCCCGCAGCCCAATGCAAACAGGGTGTCACCAACAAAGGCGACCTCTGCCTGTTGGCAGTGATACACAATATGGCCTCTGGTATGTCCAGGCGTATCGTGTACAGTGAACTGCCACTCCCCCAACGTCACCGAATCGCCTTCGCCCACCTGGCGATCAATCCCCGGGATGCGCCCGGCATCGGCACGTGGCCCAATAATCTCGCAGCCGGTTTTTTCCTTTAGCGCCAGGTTACCCCCGGCATGGTCATCATGGTGGTGGGTGTTAAAGATAAAATCCAGTCGCCAACCTTTTTTTTCCAGCGCCTGCAGGATCGGCCCGGTGTCCGGGGTGTCGATGCTTGCGGTCAGCCCGCTGACGGCATCATGAACCAGATAGCCGTAGTTATCTGAAAGGCAGGGAATCTGCTGTACCTCAAGAGTGGTCGTCATGGGTCAGGCCTTGTGGTGGCCGCTGATCGAGGCGTGTAGCGGCTTGGTTGTTTCGAAATCTGTTTTTTGCTGTTCAGTTGCCTCGCCCTGGTAGTCGCGCTTCCATTCATCGTAGGCCATGCCATAGACGAGCTCCCGTGCAGCGTCGTAATCCACAGGCACCCCTTGGTCCTGGGCCGCTGCCATGTACCACTTAGACAGGCAGTTTCGACAAAAGCCTGCGAGATTCATAAGGTCAATGTTCTGCACATCGGTGCGTCGCTGCAGGTGCGCTACCAGCCCCCTGAAGGCAGCGGCTTCAAGCTGGGTGCGTGAATTTTCGTCCATGGTTGTCTCCTTGAGCTGTGATGGCCAACAGGCGCCGAGGCACTGTTGCGCAAATGGTAAAGTCTCGTGACTGGCCTGTTGCAGGATCGGTCCACCGAGGGGGGATAATAGCAGTCAAAAAAAGGCGCGTGGAAACCTAAGATTGTTAGGATGGCAAGGGATGACGGCATCAGCCGTCAGGTCCGATACTCGATTACGCTTACACCAGATGAGTTTGGCTACTACAGTCACGGCGCGAATTGCAGAAAGGCCGCTGGTCGATCGCCCGTTGCCGGCGGTGCCAGCGCTGGGACTGAGGTGCAATACTCTGTTGATCATAGGTCGCTGACAAAGAAAGGATCGGCAGTGACTCCAGATTGCTTGCCCGGCCCCAGTGATAAAGTGGCGCAGATCAGCGAGGCCCAAGACCTGGCCATTGTCCGGCGGTTGTCGGGGCCGCTCAATCACAGCCTGCTCGTGGTCTCGCCTCGCGTACCACGTGCAGTCGTCGACTTTTCTCTAGAGCGGTATGGTTGGGGCAGTTGCCTGATGCGTTATGATCGCGCGCCATGAGCTTGTTTTTGTCATCGATCAGCGGCGTTTCATCTTCTCGGCAGGCATGTCGAGTCGGCGCCATCGCATCTTTATGCATGGGCTTATTAGCCGGTTGCGCAAGTTCATCGAGTAGCGGTATTGAACTTTCGGTTTCGCGAGGTGATGCCACTGGTAGTTATGCTGGTACCTATATCGGCACCCTTTCTTTGACCTCTACGGCCGATGTGGTGGCGATTGGTTCGGCAACAGATCAGCGTATCGAACCGATCTCGGTTGAAGTGACTGCTGACGGGCTGGCATTTGTCGAAGTGCGTGGCGTACGGATGTCTGGTGTGGTCGATAACGCTGGTAATTGGGGCCTGCAGGTATCGATTGACAATCTGCGTTCCCTGATCAGTGATACCAACATCAATCGGCTGCACGATGCCGGCTGCCCGCTTGGGGCTAAGGCGGCACGCATACAGGGAGTGATCAGCCCACCCAATCTCAGCGCTGAGGTCAGTGGGCAGCTAAAGTGCAAGCGCGCTGAAGTCACCGTTGCCACTCTGGTTACCGCCGGTACCCTGACCGCATCCTCGCAATAAACCTATGGAGAGTTTGTTTGTCGGTTGCGGCTATGTCGGCCGGCAGGTCGCCCACCTCGAATGTGACGACGGCGGCTCGGTAGGTGCCGTGGTGCGCACCCCGACCAGTGTCGCGGTACTGGGTGCTGAAGGTATTGAAGCGGTCAGTGCAGACCTTGATTCGGAAATAACGCTTTCTGTGCCAGTGACTGACAGGGTGCTGTACTGGTTCGCACCACCCTCGCCTGAGGGTAGCCAGGATCTGCGCCTGCGAAATTTGACGCGACGTCTTTTGGCAGATGGCCAGGCACCGTCGCGGGTGGTATTGATCAGCACCACCGGGGTATACGGTGATTGCCAAGGGGCATGGGTGACCGAGGAGCGAGTGCTGGCGCCACGAACGGATCGTGCACGGCGGCGTGTAGATGCCGAGATGGCCATGCGTCAATGGTGTGATGCCCTGGGGATAGCGTTGGTCGTGCTTCGGGTGCCGGGCATTTACGGGCCGGGTAAATTACCGCTGAAACGGTTGCGGGCCGGGCAGCCGGTGCTCGCGCCGGCGCTTTGCCCCTGGAGCAACCGGGTACATGTCGAAGATCTGGTTCGCGCCTGTCTCGTAGCCGCGCGGATCGATGAACCATGTCCGGTCTATAACATCAGTGACGGGTATCCCTCAACTATGACTGACTTTTTCTTTCAGGTCGCCGATGCCGTTGATCTTCCCCGCCCGCCAGTGATCGATGCTAAGACGGCGCGCTCGCAGTTAAGCCCCGAGATGCGCTCCTACCTGGCTGAGTCCAAGCGCATAGATAACACCCTGATGCGCGAACACCTGGGAGTTGTGATCCGTTACCCGGGACTCGCCATGGGCCTGGCACAGATCGTACCTGGCTGAGCCAGCGCTGGTTGTGCTAGAAAATCCGGAACAGCTGTCACTGCCGTCATGGCATAAATGAAGTGTCCCACCAAAGCGTGTTCGCGGGTCACCCGGGTCTGTTGCCAGGCTCCAGCAAGGGGTCCATCAGTCGGCGCCACCATGGGGGAATCAGTGCCGGCCAGAATAGGGCGTAGTAGCCCGCAGGGAGTGTGGGTGCATCGGGGCAAGGTTGCAGTGCCCAGAAATGTCGCCCGGGGTGCAGGTGATGTGCGGGATGGCGAGTTAATTCCAGCAGTGTCCAACGTGACCAGCGCGCCTCGGTCTGCCAGGAATGCTGTGCTGTCACCGGAGCGCCTGGCTCACGGCGCAACCCGTAATGTTGGATGTAGTT
>Ga0209660_1001880_pt1 | contig 10708 bp, 7 predicted proteins | sample SaaInlV_100m_DNA_2_FD_184659 | JGI IMG/M metagenome (GOLD analysis project Ga0209660, IMG submission 184659) | Marine microbial communities from expanding oxygen minimum zones in the Saanich Inlet - SI072_LV_100m_DNA (SPAdes) (version 2) | ecosystem: Environmental > Aquatic > Marine > Intertidal... | reverse complement strand
GCGTTGATATCAATGTGAAAGGACTGCTCAATGTTCTTGAGCAATCAGCAACTGCAGGTGTTCGAAAGCTTTGTTTTGCCAGCTCTGCAGCGATATACGGGGACAATCCTACCGTTCCAAAACTGGAGACAATGCTTCCTTCACCCAAGAGTCCCTACGCTATAACTAAGCTTGATGGTGAGTACTACTGCGGGATGTTTCAGGCAGAGGAACGCCTGAAGACGGCGTGCCTTCGTTTTTTTAACGTGTTTGGTCCCCGCCAGGACCCGAATGGACCTTACGCTGCTGCCGTTCCGATTTTCTTTCAGAAGGCTCTTTCAGGTGAGCCCATTACCATTTTCGGTGACGGTGGAGCCACACGTGACTTCATTTTCGTGAAGGATATTGTGGCTGCCCTCATCTTTCTCGCGGAGAATGAATCAGTCACCGGTGTTTTCAACGCAGGTTATGGCAGGCAGACCTCGGTGAAGGAGTTGGCGGAATCGATTCTGGAGCTGACCGGTTCATCCTCGGAAATTGTATATGCACCAGAGCGTGCGGGTGACGTGCGGCATTCCCTGGCTTCCGTTGAAAAACTAAAATCCGCTGGATTTTATCCGGCAGGCAACCTGGAGGCAGGATTGAAGGCGATGGAGTAGACAAGGCTGGCTCTGGCATTCAATATCTGACCTTACGTCCCAGTGACTCGAATGCTTGTTCGAGCTGTTTTCGGGTATGTCCCACATCCCCGGGTTCCTCCCTGCCAGGTCGCATGGCATTTTTCTCTCCAAGGTCCTTTGCCATATTAAAAAAATTGCCGTTGTTGTAGAGCTTGTAATTGTGGGTGCGTACCCAAGCTTTGCCGCTCCTACTCTCGGAATATGCAAAACTGCGCGCCCCGGGTTTGCGAGGATCAAGTAATACAGGAGCAAAGCTTGTGCCATCAATCTCGTGATCCATCTTTGCGCCTCCAATCTCAGCCAGCGTGGGCAACCAGTCGCTGAAGTCCACAAGACTGTCATTCCAGCTCCCAGCCTTGATGTGCCCTGGCCAGTTGGCAATGAGAGGTACATTGGTGCCGATATCAAGGAGCGTTCCCTTGCCGCCGGGTACACGTTGACCATTGCGAATCGAATACACATCCTCGTACTCATACTTGCGTTCCTTGATGTGTCGCAGTTTGGAACGTCGTGCCGTGCCGTTGTCGCCGGTGAAAAGGATGATCGTATTCTGTCTCAGGTTCATTTTGTCGAGCCGGGCCACGACTTTTCCGATCATTGCATCCATGCTCTCAATCATTTCTCCATAATCCATCCAGCGATCCTTACCGGGCACATAGGGAACCTGTGTGGGAATATCATCTGTAACGTCGTGAGCGAGTGCCATTGAGTAGTATGCGAAGAAGGGTTTTCTTTCGTCCGCGCTTTTCCGGATGAATTCACCAAGGAATTTTACGTACAGATCTGGCCCGTACCTGCCTCCTGTGTCGGTACGCAGGTGTCCGTCCTGATAAATCATCGGCTCATGAAAACGAGCTCCCTCGTGCCAGCCAAAGACGCTCCAGTTGTCAAATCCCATTCGTGCGGGTTGCTTCAGGTCCTTCTTCATCAGTGACAGTTGCCACTTGCCGGCGACAGCGGTGTTGTAGCCGGCCCGCTTGAGCACCTGCGCAATGTTGTTCTTTTCCTCGACCCTTGGGAATGTCCCCCATTTGGAATTTAACCGGAAGGGATACTTGCCGGTCATCAGGCATATCCTCGTGGGATGGCAGACCGGCATGCTGTAACAATAATCAAAACGCATTCCACCCCGGGCCAGCGCATCAATGTGCGGTGTCTTCCACCGTTCGCCGCCATAGGTTCCAATCGGTTCACAGCCGACATCATCAGCCATGATGAGGAGAATATTCGGCTTTTGCGGTGCGGCTGTGATGCAGGTGAAACCACTAAGGATAATGGCGAGGGTTACGGAGAGTTTCATGACTACAAGGCTTTGTGCCTGTGCCGTGAAGGTCAAGTATCAAGGGGATTCGTATTGCGGTTTCCAGCACACCGAATTGGATAATGTCAAAATGAATGCTAGCCTTCACTTTTTTCAAGCCTTTCTTCTTTTGCCATTGTGCCTTTGTGGTGAACCGAGTGCCGAGCGGGAATTGAGCCAGATCGGTGGCGTGATTTTCCGAAAGGGCGTGAATGTGGTGGAAATCAACCTGAACGGAACCAGGTGCGAGGATCAGCATCTTTCCCTTCTGACCCAGTTTCCCAAACTTACGGATCTTTCCCTTGAGGCCACGATAATCTCAGACAAGGGAATTTCTCACCTTGTTGAATTAAGGAATCTTGAATGGTTAAACCTATACCGTACGAATATTGGAGATGATGGAATGAAATACCTGAGTCGTCTACCTGCCCTCAAACTTCTTCCAATGGGAAAGACCAAGGTTACCGACGTGGGATTGGGGTACCTTGCCGGCATGAAGCAATTGACCTATCTTGGATTGCGTGGAACCAGGATTACCGACAAAGGGTTGGCCTATCTTGCCAACCTTGAAAACCTCACGGGCCTGCATCTTGGTGAGACCCGGGTTGGTTCTAGAGGACTGGAGCACTTGGGCAAGATGGAGAAAATCGAGAAGCTTTGGCTGCATGATACCTCTGTTGATGACAAGGCCGCGGAGGCATTTTCCCAGTTTCGAAAAATGAGGGAGCTTTATGTGTATAATACAAGGATTTCCATGGAGGGCATGGCACTTATTCGTAAGGCATTACCGAATTGCAAAGTGATTAGCGATTAGAGCCAACAGAAATAAATGAGTGTATTTTGGGTTTGGCAGTAATAAAAAGCTAATTCAAATTTTATCTCCTCCATACTTTTTTAACCTTCACCACCAGACTTATGAAAGCCATTCTTATTGCCACCCTTGCCCTTGTGGTTGGAACTATATCCATGAACGCCAAGCATCTCCTCGTTTTTGTCGGTTCCTATGCGGATAGTGAAGATCGGGGCATTTCTGTTTACCGCATGTGTCAGGATACTGGAAGCCTGACAAAGTTGTCTGTTCTCGGGAACCAGAAGAATCCTGCCTTTCTTGAGGTACATCCCAGCGGTAAGTTTCTTTATGCTGTCAACGAGACCAGCGATTTTGATGGAAAGAAGCAGGGTGCTGTCAGCGCCTACTCAATCGATACGGAAAAAGGGGAACTGACTTTTCTCAACCAACAACCATCCCAAGGTGCGGGTCCTTGCCACATTACCATTGATTCCACGGGTAGCAATGCCCTGATCGCGAACTATGGTGGTGGTAGTGTGGCTTGCATGAGAATCGGATCTGATGGCAGGATTTCGGCCTCAAGTTCATTCATTCAGCACAAAGGTTCCAGTGTTAATGAACGCCGTCAGCAAGCGCCACACGGGCACTCCATAAATGTTGACCCGGACAACCGGTTTGCATTTGCCGCAGACTTGGGGATTGATAAGATCCTTGTCTACAGGCTTGACGTCAAGAAGGGTAAGCTCAAGCCCCACGGATACGCCAAGGTTGCCCCAGGTTCCGGCCCAAGGCATTTCGCATTCCGTCCAGACGGAAAGTTTGCATACGTAATCAACGAGATGCTTTCAAATGTTACTGCCTTTCGCTATGATGGAAAAGGAGGCCTGACTGACATCCAGACCATCTCGACTCTTCCCACCGGTTACAATGGGCGCAATTCCACCGCAGAGATTCGAGTTCATCCTTCTGGGGAATTTCTTTACGGATCGAATCGTGGACATGACAGTATTTCCGTGTTCAGGGTCCACCGAGAGTTAGGCACCCTTACCCCTATAGAGGAGGAAAAAACCGGAGGGAAGACTCCTCGCAATTTCAACATCACTCCTGATGGAAAACATTTACTCGTGGCCAATCAGAATTCCGGCAATATCGTGGTTTTCGAGATTGATCAGGAAACGGGAGAACTCAATAAAACGGATACCGAGGTTGAGACTCTCAAACCTGTATGTATACGATTTCTAGAGGTTGATTGATTGCCCTTGTCTTTACTCATATATGGGACAAAAGGTATTGAACGCCTTTTCTGCAAATACACCTGGATCATTAAACCGGTGATTTCGATCCAGTTTGTTCATGCTGGCCATCTCTATGTCGCTTAAGACAAAATCGAAGACTTCAAGATTCTCGCGAAGTCGTTCCTGCCGTGTCGACTTGGGGATCACAGAGGTACCTTGTTGAATTCCCCAACGCAGGACAATCTGTGCCGGGGTCTTTCCATGAGAACCTGCAATTTCACTTACCAATGTTTCATCCAGTACCGAGTCTTCAGGCTTTGCCATACCTAACTCAAGATATGAACCTGCACCGAGTGGAGAGAATCCTGTTAGTGTGATATCATTCGATTGGCAAAATTTCAGTAGTTTGGGTTGAGCAAGGTAGGGGTGCCGCTCAACCTGAAGTACTGATGGGTGAATTTCTGCATAAGTTAGCAGGTCTCGCAACATGGATGTGCCAAAGTTACATATGCCGATGTTTCTGACCAAACCATCCCTTACCAGTTGCTCCATTGCACCCCAGGTTTCTTGAATTGAAACATTGGCAAACTTAATTTTTGGATTTTCTCCTGACGGTTCATAAAGCCACTCTGGTGGATAGCGTACGTCAAAAGGAACAAATTCCTGAGCGATTGGGAAGTGTATCAGGTAGAGGTCGATTCGGTCGATTTGGAGATCCTTCAGTGTGCGTTCTAATGCAGGGCGAACATGTTCTTTTTTATGGTAGGTATTCCACAGTTTTGAGGTTACCCAAAGTTCATCCCTTTTACATAGACCTTTTGAAAGTGCCAGTTTGATCCCATTTCCAACTTCTACCTCATTGCCATAGTCACAAGCGGAATCAAGGTGCCGGTACCCAATCTTTATCGCATCATGGACCGTTTTTGCTGCATCAGACTTTGGTGTTTTCCAGAGACCCAGGCCTACGGTAGGTAATAGGTCATGGTTGTAGAGACTTAGGTTTTTCATATACTCAAAACTTCAGTTGTTTTATGCAATTGGGGGCTTGGTTTATCACCCCCGCGCCTTTTGTTTTGAATTAAGGAATTCTCTTTCGATTGTTTCTAGTTCCTCCCAGCGCTTGAAGGTGTTTTCTAGTTCCCATTCTATGGATTCAAGGCGTTGCTTGGCATTACGTACTTTGTCACCCTTGGCATCATTCTGAAAAAATGTTGGGTCTGCCATGCCTTGAATTATATTGGATTGTTCGGTTTCCATGTTCTCGATTTGTTGTGGAATAGCCTTTAGTTCCTTATCTTCCTTGAATGAAAGCTTTCGAGGTTTGTTTTCCGCTTTTTTGGGGATTGTTGAACCAGTCTTGGGCTTTGATTTGGGCGATAGTATATAAGGTATCCAAGTATTGCAATCAGTCCAGTGTTCAACGATCTGGTTGTTATTTTGGAAGACCAAGGTGCTTGTCACAATATTTTCCAGAAAAGCTCGATCGTGGCTCACAAGTATTACCGTTCCCTTGAAATCAAGCAAACGTTCCTCCAGTAGTTCAAGGGTTTCAGCATCAAGATCATTGGTGGGTTCATCGAGTACAAGGCAGTTGGAAGGTTTCGCAAAAAGCTTGGCAAGGATGAGTCGGTTTTTTTCTCCTCCAGAAAGAGAACTAACTGGAGAGCGTACCCTGTGAGGGGGAAACAGAAAGTCCTGAAGGTATCCATTGACATGGGTGCGCCGCCCACCCAATTCAATAAATTCATTTCCATCGTTTACATTGAACTGAACTGACTCGTTCTCCTTTAAGGTTTTTCGTAGTTGGTCAAAGTATGCAATCTCTAGCTTTGTCCCTAGTTCAACAGATCCTTTGTCGGGTTGGAGTAAACCCAATAGAATTTGGATCAGGGTTGTCTTTCCACAACCATTGGGACCAGCCATTCCAATACGGTTACCCCTCATGATTTTTAGGGAAAATTTGTCAATGAGAGTCTTCCCACCAAGCGTGTGTTGTACTTCTTTTGCAATAATGACTTTTTGACCTGAAATTTCCGCATTCGAGACTTCCATCTGCACGCCACCGATAGAGTCCTGGCGGCCTTTGCGTTCATTACGCATCTTTTTCAACGCCCTGACTCGGCCTTCATTGCGCGTTCTCCTTGCTTGAATTCCTTTGCGAATCCAGACTTCCTCCTGTGAGAGTTTCTTATCAAAGTTGGCATTTTTTTTGGTTTCAGCTTCGAGTAGTTCCTTTTTTCGCTTTAGAAAAGTCTGGTAATCACAATTGAAGTTGGTGAGCGTACCCCTTTCCAAATCAAGGATACGGGTGGCAAGCTTTTGGAGGAATGCCCGATCATGTGTAACAAAAAGGATGGCTCCCTTGAAGGTTTGAATGAATTCCTCGAGCCATAGGATCGCAGGTATATCCAGATGGTTGGTTGGTTCATCCAGCAGTAACAGGTCTGGTTCCGAAACCAGGGCTTTGCCTAGGAGAACTCGTCGTTTGAGGCCTGCGGATAGGGTCGAGAAATTTGCGTCTGCTTCAATTCGAAGTCGACTGGCAACTTGCTCGATTTTAGGTATAAGTCCCCAAGCTTCTGCAGATTCAATTTGTTCTTGTATTTCAGCCAATGAATCAACAGTAGTCGAATTCTCCTCTATCAGCATTTGATTACTGAGTCTTTTGAATCGGGCGAGAGTTTTGCCAATCGTGCCGAACCCTTGGGCAATAATTTCAAAACAGGAACCATGAATGTCTGTTGGTACTTCCTGCGGAAGTCCTTTTACATTCAAATTTATGGCGTATTCGAACTGACCTGTGTCAGGTTTTTCTTTTCCCAGAAGAATACGAAAAAGACTGGATTTCCCCGAGCCATTTCGGCCCAGGAGGCATACGCGATCGCCACTTCGTATTTCGAAACTTGCGTGGTTGAGTAGCTTTGGACCGCCATAGGCCAAGCATAAGTTTTGAGCGCCAAGGAGAACCATGAGGGCGCTTTAGGGAATGGACAGATGGAAGAGATGCAAGACCTTTGGTACCCCGAGGACCACTTTAAGTATTTATCAGGCAACTACAGCCGATGGTTTGATACCTTTCATGCGGATATAGGCGACTATCTCCTCTAGGCTGCCATGTGGATCTTCTGGATCAAAATACACGAACATTGACTCGCTTTCAAAATCATTGAGATGCTCAGGTAAATCGGTTTCGTCCAAGTAGATTGGGATAATTTTCGTGTTTTCTTCGCGTGCCAGGTCGATCTCCATTTTGACCCGTTCGGAAGCATACGCATATTGAGATGCGGTCAAAATAACAGCTTGAGCGGTTTCAATGGCATCTACGACATCGTTGTCAAAGATTTTCCCGGAGCCATTAATCAGGTCACGGCATTTAATTTGAAATCCATTGGATTCAAGATGTTCCTGCAGGCCAAATGCGGCTTCATGGTCGTGTGCAGTAAAACATAAATAAAGGTGATTACCTTGCGGTGCTTGGCGTGTGACAGGTGAAGAAGCCTGTTTTAATTTCTTGAATTTTCCGCCTTGTGGCTTTCTTCCCCGCTGATTTGTCCCACCTAATTTTTTATTCGCTTTCCTCTCTGCAATTTGTGCCTGAATAGCCTTGTGCTTTTTACTTTTGTTTACTTTTCCCAGAACCATAAGGCCCAATGAACCGAGAAGGGCTACACCTGCAATCGGACCGGTCCATACAATATTAGAAAGGAACCAATTCCATCCACTGCCAAGCATTTCCATCATTTTCTCAAACTGTAGTCCTAATGGAATTGCATCTCTGGCTTTTTCTACCTTTGGTTTATCGTCTTCATAACGCTTCCAATTACTCGTGTCTATGGGTGTTTCGACAACCGGTTTATTCTCAGCAATCACTTTAGGTTTTTCCGGAGTTGGTTGATCGTTGACCGTGGGAGCTTCTGTGTCTCCAACAAACATGAAGCGGAAGCTTACGTTTTCATCAGTTTTAATATCTTTTAATGGCTTTTTAGGAGCTTCTCCTAGAGAGGTTCCATCCATTGGTGGTTGGGATGGGACAGGTTCAGTCGATGGGAGAGGAGGTTTTGGCGTAGGCGTAGGAGTTTTTGTTGACTGAGCTACTGTTGGAGGCATTGCCGTGGTATCGGTTTGCTGTGGTGGATTGGACACAATAGAAGATGGCGGCTTCGTTTCCGGAGTACCAATGGTCTCAGTCGATGGCACTGGTGATTCCTTGACTCTCACGACAGGTATTGGTGTGCCAGCTTCAGGGTGTTCACTCGTTGCTTTTAATAATTGCTGAAACTCCGCTGAGCCAATTGTCTCTGACTTCCCGTTGACGAGTAGAATGTGGTACCCGCGAATCACATTGATAATTTCAACATTTTTCTTGAGACCACCGTCTCGCCAAATCAGCTCTGAAACGGCATTTCCCGCAGTAAATTGCTCGGGCTTTGGCACCACTTTCTTTGTTGTTGGTGGTGGTGGTGGCACAGATGTGTCTACCTTGATTTTATCAAGATTTGCCTGGGTGTTTGTATAGATTTTTATGAATGCATTGCGTTTCAGGTTAACGATTTTTCCATCCACCCGGAGGATCACAGCATCTCCAACAAAATTTATGACGGTAACATTTCTCTTGATTGAATTATCCGACCATATGAGGGCAGGTAACACACTACCCTTTTGAAGTGTTTGAGCAGATGTTTCAACAATGGTCGTACAAAGAATAATCAATGCAACCATTAGACCGATATAACAATCTATACCCAGAAGTTTCTTAGTCATTGCTTGACGGTAGGTCTTGCTGGGTCACCTTTAAATTTGAAGTCAAACTCAACCCGCCTCCCTGAGGGGGTTATTTTTGATGGTTTTGGAGGTGCCTCCAAACCTGGGTTGTCTGGCTTCAGTTTAGAGGATTCGGGCCTGCTTTGAACTGTTGTTGACGGAGGTTTTTTTTGCTCAGGCCGTACATGTTCTTTGTCCACACTTTCACTAAAGTGTTCCTTGGTTTTCTGTAAGATTTTCAGGAACTTTTCTTGGCTGAGAGCTTTTGTTTTACCGTCCACTCGAAGAACGTAGTAACCTTGTTTGATATTCAGTACTTCAACCAGTCGCTTCATTTCCCCGTTTGTCCACAACAGTTTTGGAAATACATAACCGGGCTCAATTTGCAGCCTGCTGGGAATGCCTGGCTTTGCACCTCCGAGGTTATTGGCCTCCATGTTGATCTTGGAAGAGGTTAGGTTTTGATGCGTTGTCTCGCACAGGGAGAGCAGGTGCTCGTGCTTGATGGTCAGATAACTATCTCCTTCACGTATAACAACATGTGTCTTGGACACATTCACGATTTCCAGATTGACCTTGAATGTATTGTCAATCCAAAGGAGTTTAGAAATCATTGTGCCGGGACGAATATCCGGAGAGTTCTGGGACCCTGAAGCTAGAGCTACAAGGTTAACCAGAATTAAAGATAAGGTGAGCCGTCTGGTTGGCAGATTCTGGAATACCAATAACATCTTGTTCTTTCCACACATGAGGAGAGTGTCATTCAATGAGCATTATTCTTACTCATTCAGTTGCGATCGTAAAGTTTAAAACTTACTGCTTTGTATTGAGGTATTTAATTATCAAATCTCACATTTGGTCATTTCACCATCTATCTTTCGAAGAATACCTTTGGGGTTCTTGTCCTGAAGTTCAGGCGGGAGTTGTTCGTCCGGACAATTCTGATAACATACAGGTCTGACAAAACGGTAGATAGAATCGATTCCGATAGAGGTGTGGTATGCTGATGATGCGGCGGGGTACGGTCCGCTGTGGTGCGTGGCATACCCGATCTCCACACCGGTAGGAAAGCCATTATACACTAGCCTTCCGGCATGAGTTTCCAGCGCTTGGAGGAGACTTTTATACTTCTCTAGATCATCATGTGTTCCATGGATGGTGGCTGTGAGGCTTCCTTCCATATTGCGGGCGAAGCTTAGTAGTTCCTCAAGGTTCTTGATTCTTACCACTATTGAGGCGGGACCGAAGCATTCCTGTCTAAGTTCCTCCCGCATGCACCAGGTTGTATAGTCAGTTTCCAATACCAGTGTGTCCGCTTCAATCCTTGCTGGATTTGAGGTGATCCCTGAGCGGGTGTGTATTCTTACGCCTTGAGTCTGACAGAATATTTTTAAAATTGAATTATAGTTCTGAAAAATGCCACTATGGAGCATCGTTCTGGGCTGTATTCTCCCAATTCCATCAGATAAATGTTTGAGAAAATCATCCAGTTCCGGAGAGTCGAGTGCCAGCAAGACTCCCGGGTTTGTACAGAATTGCCCAACTCCCATTGTTAAGGAATTTAAAAAGCCTGTAGCGATATCTTTACTCCTTTTTTTAAGGGCTTCCGGGAGGAGGAATACTGGATTTAAGCTCCCCATTTCAGCGAAGACAGGGATGGGCTTTTTTCGAGCGGCAGCGGCATCCATGATTGCCCTCCCTCCCATTAATGATCCAGTAAAAGCTACAGCAGACAGATCCGGGTGCTGGACTATGGCTTGCCCGGTTTTTTTACTTGCACCTTGGAGTAGAGAAAAGCATCCGCTTGGCAACCCATGTTTCTGAAGCGCAGCGATGACTGCTTCCGCGGTTAGTTCGCAGGTTCCGGGATGAGCAGGATGAGCTTTAACGATAACAGGACATCCAGCAGCAAATGCGCAAATTGTATCTGTTCCCGCCACGGATATGGCCAAAGGGAAGTTAC
>Ga0209660_1001871_pt1 | contig 10739 bp, 8 predicted proteins | sample SaaInlV_100m_DNA_2_FD_184659 | JGI IMG/M metagenome (GOLD analysis project Ga0209660, IMG submission 184659) | Marine microbial communities from expanding oxygen minimum zones in the Saanich Inlet - SI072_LV_100m_DNA (SPAdes) (version 2) | ecosystem: Environmental > Aquatic > Marine > Intertidal... | reverse complement strand
TATAATTTAAGTTTGTTGTTGGGCATCCGTTATTATTTGCTCCTGCAAATGCCGGATTTAAGTATAATGGATTAGAGTAAAATTGACTAAATGCAGGGTCCTGTCCATAAGCGTTGTTACCTAGTAAAACTAGTGTAAACGATAGTAGGAATAACTTTAATATATTGTTCTTCATATAGTATCTTCTTCTTTATTTGAATTTTACAAAGATATGAATTTTATTTATTACTAAAAGAAGTAGATATAATTTTTCTTTTTATTTGTCGTTATCCTATTCAGAAATTAATAAATACTTACTTTTGTTTTATGAATTTTAAAAAGATATTTCTTCTTAATTTGGTTGTTTTCTTCTCAGTTGTTAGTTATTCTCAGAACACTATTTTTTTAAATTGGATTAGTACGGATGAGAATGGAATAAAAGTAGAAACATTTGAGAATTCAACATATTTGCAAGATTATCAAGGATTACCTTCATATCAGAGAATAACTAAACTTAAATCTTCTGAATATTATGAAATCGAACTTTTTGATATAGAATACACTTCTATATCAGATAAAGAGAAAATGAAATTGAGTAATTTAGATGTGTCAAATTCTATTGTATATTCCTCTGATGTATTGAAATCGGATCATAATTACTATAATAGGATATTAGTTTTTCCTTATATTAAAACAGGAAATAATTACAAGAAAATTACAAAATTCACTTATAGGAGCACTCAAAAGAAGTTTTTTCATGAAACAAAGAAAAAATCCGTGAAAATAAGCTCCGTTTTAAAAGATGGAGATTGGTATAAAATATCAGTAAGCGAAAATGGTGTTTTTCAACTAACTTTCTCTGATTTACAAACTTTAGGAATAAATACTACTAATTTGAATGTAAATTCTATCCGATTGTATGGAAATGGAGGAGGAATGCTTCCTAGGTTAAATTCTGATTTTAGACATCAGGATTTACAAGAAGACGCTATTGAAATTGTAGATAACAACAATAACGGAATTTTTGAAAGTGGTGATTATCTGTTATTTTATGGAGAAGATGTTGATATATGGGAACCATATGATAATTATATAGGAAAGTATCATCATTACAAACATTTGTATGATGATTTTAATTATTATTTTATTACTATTAATAGTACAGGAAATCCAAAAAGAATAGAAGATTACACCTTAAAAAATAAAGGAGAAATAAAATTTAATGATAAATTTAACTTCCATGAATTTCATGAAGAGGATTTAACAAATTTTATTAAATCTGGAGAACAATGGTATGGAGAAGAATTTGATGCAGATTTATCACAAACATTCTCTTTTTCTACTCCAAATATTGTAGATAATTCTATAGTTCATATAAAAGCAAATGTTGCTGCCAGAGCGTTTTCCACTCCTAATTTTTCTTTTAATTATAATAATTCAGAATTTATGAATATTGATGTTGGAGTTGTTGTATCGGGATTTTTGGACGATTATGCAAAAACTACCTCTGTTAGTGGTCAGTTTTCTGCAGTTTCGGATAATTTGAATATTGATATTAATTTTAATAGAAATTCTTCTAGTCATAAGGGATGGTTAAATTACATTGAAGTTTGTGGTTTTAGGGATCTAACTATGTCTGGCTCGCAAATGAATTTCAGGAAAACTATTTCTTCCGGTGGTAATCAGACTTATGGTTTAATATTAGAAAATGTAATTCCTTCTTTAAAAGTATGGAATGTTACAGATCCTACAAATGTAACTAATCATGAGTTATATGTTCCTCCAAATTTATTAAATACTGTTACGTTTGGATATGATATGCCTATTGGTCTTTCTGATGAAAAATTTATTGCTTTTACTGGAACAGAATATAAAATTCCAAATTTAATAGGTTATGTTCCAAATCAAGATTTACATGGGGATACAGATGTAAAGATGGTTATTGTTACGCATTCAAATTTTCTTTCTTCAGCACAAGCTCTTGCAGATTTCCACTTACAGAAAGATGGAAGTAAATGTAAAGTTGTAACTCCAGATCAAATATATAATGAATTTTCTTCTGGAAAACAAGATATTTCTGCCATCAGAGATTATTGTAAATATCTGTATGATTTACCAGATTCTACTTTTAAGTACTTATTAATTCTTGGGGATGCTTCTTATGATCCAAAAGATAGAATACCAAATAATACAAATTTTGTAATTACGTATCAATCTAATAATTCTTTAAGTCCTTTAAATACTTTTGCAACAGATGATTATTTTGGATATTTAGATAATAATGAAGGAGAATTAAATAATGATTTAGTTGATGTTGGAATCGGAAGATTGCCTGCAAAAACACTGCAGGAAGCAAACGGTATGGTAAATAAGATTATTCATTATCATGACAAGGAATCTATCGGTAGTTGGAGAAATTATGCTGCATTTATTGCAGATGATGGAGATGATAATGATGGAAATATTCATATGCAGCAATCAGATAATTTATGTAATATAATTGATGATAATTATAATAATTACAATTTTGATAAACTATATCTAGATATTTTTAATCAAGAATCCACTCCTGTTGGGCCTAGAAGCGAGGGATGTAAAGATGCTATAAATAGAAGATTAGATAAAGGGGCTTTATTAGTAAATTATACAGGACATGGTGGTGAATCAGGACTGACATCAGAAAGAATTATAGATATAGATCAAATTAAAGATTGGGAGAACTATGATAAATTACCATTATTTGTAACTGCTACTTGCGAATTTGGAAGATTAGATAATCCTGAGCTTACTTCTGGAGGAGAACATATTATTTTATCTCCAGATGGTGGTGGGGTAGCTCTTCTTACAACAACCAGATACGTATATTCTCATCTGAATTATAATTTAAATACCAATTTTATAAATTCTTTATTTGAGAAAACAAATGGGAACTATCCTAATTTAGGAGATGTTCTCCTGCAAACAAAAGCACTTAGCGGAACATCAATTAATAGCAAGAAATTTACCTTACTTGGAGATCCAATGATGTATTTGGCTTATCCTGATTATGGAGTGAAGACTACAATCATTCCGGATACTTTATCTGCACTTGCAAAAGTTACTTTTGAAGGAGAGATAATAGATGAGGACTCTGTAAAAGTAAGTAGTTTTAATGGAGAGATTGATATTATAGTTTTTGATAAGGAGTTTACTGCAACTACTCAAGGTCAACAATCTTCTACTCCTATGCCTTATAAGAAACAAGACAATATTATTTATAAAGGAAAATCATCTGTTACAAATGGAGTCTTTACTTTTACTTTTATTGTTCCGAAAGATATTGATTATAATCTTGATTTTGGAAGGATTTCATATTATGCTGCAGAAAGCGTACAGAATACTGATGCAAGCGGATGGAATGAGAGTTTTATTGTTGGAGGAGTTTCTTCTGACATTACCCCTGATGACATGGGGCCGTCAATTCAACTTTATATGAATGATAAACAATTTGTTTCTGGTAGTATTACAAACTCAACTCCTGTATTTCTGGCTTTTGTTGAAGATTCATCTGGAATAAATACTGTAGGCAACGGAATTGGTCATGATATTACAATTACTCTTGATGGAGAAACTTCCAATAAAATAATACTAAACGATTATTATGAAGCTGAATTAGATAATTATCAGAAAGGAAAAGTTGAATATTTGTTAAATGAAATGGATCCTGGATTACACACTATCGACTTTAAGGTTTGGGATGTACATAATAATTCTTCAGAGGCAACTTTAGAATTTGTTGTTGCAGAAACAGAAGATTTCGTGATTGAACATTTGCTAAATTATCCGAATCCATTTACTACTAATACTTCATTTTACTTTGAGCATAATCGTCCAAATCAAAATTTAGAAGTTCAGATACAGATTTTTACAGTTTCGGGTAAATTAGTTAAAACAATTAATTCATTACAATCTAATACAGGATTTAGGGTAGGTCCAATTTCATGGGACGGAAGAGATGATTTTCAGGATAATATAGCTAGGGGTACCTATATCTATAAACTAAAAGTAAAAGATATGAACGGAGAATTTATTGAAAAATTAGAGAAATTAGTAATATTGAAATAAATTTCACGTTACCTAACAATATAAAACAAGTATATTTGCCAAAATTCAATTTATAATGAAGAAGAGTTTATTATTATTCCTTTCCATCTCATCTGTTTTTCAAATGAAAGCTCAGATTAATTATGATGAAGTATTGGGTGGAAATCTAAATACTATTACAACAGCGGTTCCATTTTTGCTTATTTCTCCAGATTCTAGATCTGGAGCAATGGGTGATGTTGGAGTTGCAACTACACCAGATGCATCTTCAATGCATTGGAATCCTGCAAAACTTTCTTTTACAAGAGATGATATCGGAATTTCTGTTTCTATTGTTCCTTGGTTAAGAGAGTTAGTTCCAGATATTAATCTTCAGTATATTGGTGGTTATTACAAATTAAATGAGAATGAAGCAATTGGATATGAGTTAAGGTATTTTTCTTTAGGTGATATTACATTCACTGATATTTCCGGAAATGTAATAGGGCAGTATAAACCTAATGAAATGGCTATAGGATCTGCTTATTCTAGGAAATTATCTAGGAATTTTTCCCTTGCAATATCAGGTAGATATATTTATTCTAATTTAACAGGTGGGCAATCTGCAGGTGGTACAGAAACTGTTGCAGGTCAATCTATTGCTACAGATGTTTCTACTTTCTATACTAAACCAATTTCTATTGCAAATAAAAAATCAGATTTATCTTTTGGTATGAATATCTCTAATATTGGTAACAAGATTTCATATACAGAGACAATTACTAGAGATTTTATTCCAATTAATTTAAGATTAGGAACCGATTTAACTACGAAAATGGATGATTATAATAAGATCTCATTGTCATTTGATCTAAATAAATTATTAGTTCCATCACCTCCTTTATATAATAATGATGGAGAGATGATTGCAGGTAAAGATCCGAATGTTGCTGTTGTAGAAGGTATGTTTCAATCTTTTGGAGATGCACCTGGAGAAATTGATGAAAATGGGAATCCAGTTTCGGGGAGTGTTTTCAGAGAGGAAATGAGAGAGATAAATATTTCAGCTGGATTGGAATATTGGTATGCAAACCAATTTGCATTAAGAGCAGGTTACTTTCATGAACACGATACTAAGGGAGGTAGAAAATATTTAACTTTTGGTTCTGGAGTAAAGTACAATGTATTTGCTCTTGATTTTTCATATCTGATTAGCACAAGTAATATTGGAGGAACTAATCCTCTTGCAAATACTATGAGGTTTACTTTAGTATTTGATTTAGGAGCAATGGGTAGCTAATGAAAATTAAAGTAGGTTTTGGTTTTGATGTTCATCAATTAAAAGATGGATTAGACTTTTGGTTAGGGGGAATAAAAGTCCCTCATACAAAAGGAGGATTAGGTCATTCTGATGCAGATGTATTAATTCATGCTATTTGTGATGCGCTTTTAGGTTCTGCTAATTTAGGAGATATAGGGAAGCACTTCCCAGATAGCTCAGAAGAATTTAAAGGAATTGATAGTAAAATTTTATTAAAAGAAGTTGTAAAGATGATTTCAGAAAGAGGATATTCTATCGGGAATATTGATTCTACTGTTTGCTTGCAAAAACCAAAAATAGGTCCGTATATTCCAGAAATGCAGAAAGTACTTGCATCATGTATGAATATTGATTCAGAAGATATATCAATAAAAGCAACTACTACTGAAAGATTAAGTTTTGTAGGTAGAGAAGAAGGAGTGTCCGCTTATGCTACTGTATTAATTCAGAAGGATTAAAACCCTAATTTTTTCTTCTTGTCATCATCTCTTAAATAAACCAGCATTTTTGCTCTTGCGCAAATATCCTCTTTTTTATTGATAGCTTCTACTGTATGCCAAATCTCATATTTACCTTTTTCATTCAGATTTCTCTCCACTTCCATTACATCTTCTTCAGTAATTTGGAAATGTAGTTTTAATGAACTATCTGCAGGTTTTAAGTATTGTATTTCAGCAGATTTTAACCAAATAATTAATTTTCTATTTTTATTAGCAAAAATATGGTAATACATTGTTGGAAAATAGGGGTCGCATGCTGAAAAGATACTACCTCCAAAAATAGTTTTATGAAAATTCATGTTAAAAAGAGTTCTTCTTACAATAACTTTCATCTCTAAAAAGTCATTCGAAATTTCTTTTAAAACAATCCTGTTAAAAAGAAGAGGAGGGAAAATATTCAGAACAAATTTTAGTAAAAATCTTGATGTTTTCATGCTGCAAAAATAAAAAACCCCACTCAATAAAGAGTAGGGTTTTAAATGTTAGTTTATTCTATTTAGTGTTTTGCTAAATATTCAGCAACTGCATCATGATCTTCTTTCATTGAATCTTTTCCTTTGCTCCAATTTGCTGGACAAACTTCACCATGCTCTTCAAAATGTTGTAATGCGTCAACCATTCTCAGTGTTTCATCAATACTTCTTCCTAAAGGGAAGTTGTTTATAACTTGATGTTGTACTGTTCCTTCTTTGTCGATTAAGAAGAGTCCTCTAAAAGCAATCATTGGTCCGTTGGCTGTTAAGTTGTCATTTTCATCTAATTCATAATCTCCAGCAAGTACACCGAAATTCGCGGAAATAGTTTTATCTGTATCCGCTACAATCGGGTAAGTAATTCCTTTAATACCTCCTTCTGCTTTTGGCATTTGTAACCATCCCCAATGAGATTGTTCTGTATCTGTTGAACAAGCAACTACAGCACATCCTTTATCTTCAAATTCAGATAATTTTTCTTGGAATGCAAATAATTCTGTAGGACAAACAAATGTGAAATCTTTTGGATAGAAGAAAAACACAACTGGTTTCTCTCCTATAAACTGATCTAATGAATATCCTTTTACAAATTCGTTACCATTTACTACAGCTTGTGCTGAAAATGATGGAGCTTTTTTACCTACTAATACTGACATTATTTTATGTTTTTTTTAATTAAAAATTTTATTGCAATAATACAAGAAATTAAATATACATCATATTTTAGAGAGGATAAAATTCACCCTATCTACTACACCTAATTTAGGTATTTCAATTAAGATATATCCAAATTTCATGTAACAATCTTTCAGATATTTATCTATCTTAATAGCTTGATCCAAACTTTCTTGTCTTTCATTATCATTTTTGTAAATTTCTTGCCAAATAGGAGTGTAAAATACAGTTTTGTTAAAGATGCATTTTTTAATAATTTGATTGATCTGTGATGTAGATTCTAATTTATTATTATTTAAGTATGCAATACAATCGATACTACTTCTGTCAAAAAAGGAAATGCAATTTTCAGGACTATTTAAATATTGTTGGTATCGTCTATGAGCAATTTTATTTTCAAAAGCAATTTGATCTTTCCAAGGTAAGATATTACCTCCAATAGATATCTGTTCAGCAATTAACTCTCGCGAAATTTCTTCAGCACAATAATGATCTTTTTTCTTGAGAGCGTTAATAATGGTTGTTTTGCCTGTTCCAGGAGCTCCAGAAATTATATATTTCTGAATCATTTTAAAGGCTTAAAATGGCAATACAGGCCCCAATAATAATAGTCAATATCTTTTGAAAACTAAATCGGTGTCCATCAGTACTTTCAAAAAGAATTGTTGTAGAAATATGTAAAAAGATACCAATTACAATTGCCATGATCTCGTTTGCATAAATAGCAAGTTCAGAGAATAAATGTCCGGAATACACTCCGAGTGGAGTCATAATTGCAAATACTAAAAGGAAGAAATAAGCTTTTAATTTACTCATTCCACTTTGCAAAAAGAAGGAAAATAATACAATTGAAACTGGAGCTTTGTGTAATACAATACCAGTAAGTAAAGCTTGCTCTGCAGAATGGTTATGTTCTAGACCCCCTCCTAGTGGAATTCCTTCTAAAAGAGCATGAATACACAAACTTATCATAACGGTAATCGGAATTACTCTTTGTTTATGAAAATGACCATGTTCTATTCCTTTACTAAAATATTCTAATAAAATCTGAATTAAAAATCCTCCTAAAATAAATATCCCAATATTGTTTGAAGGATTATTATTAAAAAGTTCAGGGATTAAATGCATTACACTAACTGCAAGTAAGTATGCTCCGCTAAAAGTTAAAAGTAACTGTATGTTTTTACTCTTTGTAGGTTTAAAGACCTCTACAATAATAGCTCCAATCGCTACCGATAAAAATAAATATATTATATTGGCTATCTCCATTTTTTTGCTACTATAATTAGTCTATCCGAATTTACAGAATTAAACTTGTTTAATCTATAATTTCCAAAAATATTTGTTATTTGTAGTTGAGCAAAGTTAAGAAGTTTTGTAAAATCATCTAATGTAATTGCTTTCACTTTTTCAGTAAAATTATAATATTCATCTTTATCAGAGAATCTAATGTTTTTACAAATAAATCCATTTTCAACTTTTCGTGAAATATTAAAAGTAACTCCATCCATTTCTTTTGTTTCTTTTTGTACCAAATTGTCTATTACCTTTTTGGAGTTCAGAAAATCAATTATTAAAATTCCATCTTTTTTTAGGTTTTCGGACATTGCTTTTATTGCAGAAATATCTTCTTCTTCTTTTTCAAAATAACCAAAAGAAGTAAAAAGATTTAGAGCGATATCAAAACTATTCTTTTTGTAAGTTTTTCTCATATCCGACACATCAAATTTCAGATTTTTTTTCTCAAATTGTTGTGCATGCTTAATATTATTTTCTGATAAATCTACTCCTGTAACATCATATCCTAGATCAGATAAAAAAAGAGAGTGCCTTCCTTTTCCACAGGCAATATCAATAATTTTAGAATCTTTTTTAAAGAAATCTAATTTACTCAGATTCTTTAGGAAGTTTTCAGCTTCTTGTTGATTTCTATTTTTATATAGAATATGATAGTATTTGCTATCAAACCATTTAGAAAACCAATCTATCACTCTACAAATATTTTCTCTTCAACAGATCCATCATCATAAATATAAAAAAGTAAGGTATTTCGACTTTTTTCTACGACTCTTCCTAAAACGTCCACAACCTTAATCAGTTTTTTATTTTCTGAACTTACAGTTGGAATTAATAAAATATTTGTTCCGTTAACTTTTACATTATCCATAAAAAATCGATTTCCGTAGTCATTAATAGCTGCAAATCGAATCATTATGGTTTCTCCATTTAATCCGAAATTACTTAAATTTAAAGTGTCTTTTTTCCAACTTCCACATGTAGGATACCAAGCACTACCTACATAAGGTACAGTCTGTAAATCCGTTCCGTATGCTCCATATAAGGAATCCCATGTAATACCACAATCTATAGAAATATCAATCCTGAATCCATCATCATAACCAGCAGCATATCCTGAATATGCATAATCATATGTCAGTAGGTTTTCTGCAGCAAAGGATCCAGAACCTAATCGTATTTTATTAGTAATTAGATAAGCTTCTTGTCCTGGATATTGTTCCCAATAATGATTGACATATGCAACTGTAGAAGGATAACAGTTGTATCCTGTGTCTACTACAATAGATTGCCATGAAAAAGAGGATGGAGGTGTTTCCCATGAATCTGGAGGGAAAATTGATGTTTCAAACCCTTCGGAATAGTTTTGAGTATTGGTAATTATAAATGTGCTGTCAGAATATTTTATTAATCCTAAGATAGTTTGTGTATTACTTCCAAAAGCATCTGTCACTTTTAAAGTAACATCATAAATTCCTGGAGTGTTATATACCACCACAGGATTTTCAAAAGATGAAGTAGAAGGTGTTCCCCCAGGGAAGGTCCATTCCCAGCTTGCAGAACTTAACCTAACTGCAGAATGATCTACAAACTGAACGGTATCATTCATGCAATTTATCTCTAATTTGTTAGCAGCTATTTGTGCTGATGGTGGAGAGTTTTCATATAAATCTACTTCATAAGCAGATCTATTGGTTCCATTAAATAACTTTCCTTCTCTGTAATAAGGTACAAGTTGAGTGGAAAAAGTTCTTTTTGGTAAATTGTTGTCGTAAATCTCCCAATCTGTCATGGAGTTATTTCTGTAATAAACATTATCTCTAGTTCCAATATACACACCTCCATTACTTCCTCTTTGGTGTTCAATATTTGTAATATTTATATTGTCCAAAGTAGGAGTGCTCCAATTTATCCAACTTTGCCCTCCATCAATGGATTTAAAAACTTCATATCCTATTGCATCTTGTACTCCTCCATACATAGATGTTCTGGCAATCCAAAGTGTATTTTCATCATAACTACTTATTGTAATGTCATAAGGTATCCAAGCTTGTCCGTTTATATTTGTTGGAGTTATTTCTATCCAATTTTGCCCAGCATCAGCTGTTCTCCATATCTTTTTTGTTCCCCACCAACTTTCCCAGGTTGCTACATAAATTATATTTGGATTACTCCAAGCAACTTCTACAGAAGTGACTTTATCATCAAAATGATTAATAGGTTCAAAAGAAATTCCATTATTTTTAGAAAGCCATAAAGTGGTATCGTTACCAATGTAGTGCCAATTGTAGCATCTAGGATCAAATTCCATTTGAGAAGATTCTCCTACAATATAAGATGCATTTGGCTTTAGATTCATTCCAAATCCTGAGATACCAACTGTTCTATCTCCTGATAAAATTTTACCTCCGTAATCACTATAGGCCATTCTCG
>Ga0209660_1001868_pt1 | contig 10747 bp, 8 predicted proteins | sample SaaInlV_100m_DNA_2_FD_184659 | JGI IMG/M metagenome (GOLD analysis project Ga0209660, IMG submission 184659) | Marine microbial communities from expanding oxygen minimum zones in the Saanich Inlet - SI072_LV_100m_DNA (SPAdes) (version 2) | ecosystem: Environmental > Aquatic > Marine > Intertidal... | reverse complement strand
TTGCAGTTATAATCCCAAAATCCTTCGAGATTGGAGTCGAATTCGATTTGATATTTTACAGGAAGGGAGTGAGCTAGATGGTCTAATCAGAGTCCGTACATCACAAGCACGCGAGGTAATTTTCTCCACGGAGATGGACTTTTATGAGCAACTTAAGCGTTTAGACTATGTGATCGATTATTCAATCCGAGCAGGATGGACAAACATTGCTCTCGTTGATTTACCCGGACAAAAGTCTGCTACAGTGCGTGTAAATACTTTAGAAAATGCGACACCCAATCAACCACTCCTATTCTAAGGATATAGTATGAGCCGGAATAAGATTATTGGAGCCGTTGAAATTGGAACGTCGAAAGTTGTGGTTCTTGTTGCCGAATTAACCTCAGACCAATCTGTCAACTTGATAGGATATGCAAAAAAAACCTCTGCAGGGATCAAGAAGGGGGAGATCATAGATTTCAGCAGTGCAAGCAAAGTTACTCATGCGGCCATTGCTGAAGCAGAAAAAAATGCAGGTGTAAATATTGATTCTATATATCTTTCTCTCACCGGAGGGCATTTAGAAGGAACCTTCAATAGGGGATCTGCTCATGTTAGTTCACATGATGGGCGAGTTGCAGAGCAAGATCTCACTCGTGCTATAGAAGATGCAAAGAGCAAACGTCTTCCAGATAAGCGTCTCTATGTTAATCACATTCGAAATCCGTATTTACTTGATCAACGAGTGGTAGAATCTCCAGTCGGAATGCAGGGAGATAATCTAGAGGTTGGTTTTTGGACTGTACATGGAGATGAGAGTACAATTGGTAACTATTTACATATCGTTAATGGCTTTGGTTTGGATGTGGATGACTTGATAATTTCCAGTATCTGCTCGGGTGAAGCCGTTGTATTTCCTGCTATGAAGGATTCAGGCGCCCTCGTCATTGATATCGGGCGGGGAACAACTGATTATGCACTATATCGCAACGGTTATATCATCAAAACTGGGGTTGTTTGTGTTGGCGGAGATCATTTTACAAATGACTTAAGCATGGGTCTGCGAATCAGCCCTCGAGAAGCCGAGGATTTAAAAAAGAAGGAGGGTACATTAATCGAAGATGACATGTCACCCAAAGCTAAAGTTTGGTTACGTGGAGACTTTTCGATTGGTGACAGAGAAATTCTGTCAGATTCCATTTATCAAATACTTAAGGCTCGATCAACAGAGTTGTTCAATACTATCAAGTCTGATCTTGGTGAACTTTTTAATCCATCGGATATTGCGGGTGGTATTGTTCTTACTGGTGGTGGGTCATTGCTCCGTGGTATTCCTGAAAATTCAGCAGAAATTTTTGAGATGCAAAGTGAATTGGGATATCTTCCAAACTGGGTTGATGAAAGTCTAAGAACACCCGAGAATAGCACAGCACTTGGCTTGTTACTATATGCAGCTCGTCATAACTATTCTTCTCCAGATACAGCCTCCAATCGAGGTTTACTTTCTTTGATACGTGGTATTTTTAATTCACAAAAGACAGGATAAACATGACCCCAGATAATTTTTCGATATCCAATAAGATGTTCAGCGGAAAATCGCCTGATTCTGGGATGCGTGTCCAAATCATTGGCGTGGGAGGTGCGGGAGCAAATGTTGTTGATTGCCTTAGTTTGGAAATGAATAGTTACGGTAATATCTCCTTTGGAGTTATTAATACAGATAGATCTGCACTTGAAAATTCACCTATCAACGATACTTGTCTTATTGGGCGTAATGTCACAAGAGGATTGGGTACAGGTGGCGAGATGGAACTGGGTTTCAAGGCTGCAGATCAGGATAGGGAAAATCTTCGCAACATGCTCGCTAATCCTGACATTGTCTTCATTGTGACTGGACTTGGAGGTGGTACTGGTACTGGTGCTGCACCTGTTGTTGCTGAAGTTGCTTCTTCAACTGATGCACTAGTTATTTCATACGCCACTCTTCCTTTTACGTTCGAAGGTGGTCGAAAAAAAACATTAGCGGATGAAGGACTGGCACTTCTCCGTAAGTCTTCGGATGCAGTTATACCACTGCCGAACGATATACTCCTTCAAGGAGATGATGGTGATTCAAGTGTCCTAAAGGCTTTTGCTCAGGGCAAAGATTGGGTCCGAACAGGCATTGAAGCAATTCTTTCACTCGTACATAAAACTGGTTTGTGCAATATTGATTACAGCACTCTTAGAAATGCATTTGTTGAACGTGGAGGAAAAACACTTTTCGGTGTTGGCATGGGTTCTGGACAAAATGCATCCAGTAATGCTCTAGAAAGCCTTATGCTGTGCCCTCTATTGAGAACTCCAGAGAATTCTCTTAAAGCAGACAATCTTATTGTTAATATTACAGGTGGCCCAAGCTTGGGCATGACTGACGTTAATGAAATAATGACGTTTCTTCGTGGCAAACTTGGAGGGGACAATACAGTCTTTGGAGCTGTTATCGATGAAAATTGTGGTGATTCTATTGAGATATTTATTCTCGGCACTACAAATCTCAACCATTCAAGAACATTACCAACGGAATCACAATCTGGAACATCCCCAACAAATGATATTTTTCCTGCAAGTTCTAAGAAAAACTCTAAAGCGAGAAGCAAATCAGACCGAGGTCAGGAAGAAGTACTTAGCAACACCCAAAAGGAATTTGATTTCCTTGGTAACATTGATGAAGGACGCGGTTATTTTGACCAAACAGATAAAAATCTTTTTAATGGAGAAGATCTTGATATCCCCACTTACTTAAGGAGAGGCATTAAAATTTCCTTGAAGTGAAATTAAATACTCGAGCGTTATTTTACTGAGAGCTTTACGTTAGTTCCTGTAATGTGCAGTTTACCAACTGGTTAACTTTCACTTATTGTCTACCCACCGGGAAATTCCTTTTATTGTCCAGGACTCCTTTAAATTATCAATTTCTATTTCGACAGTCTTCCCAACACTACATCCAAGAAGACTTTGCCCAAGTGGAGTTTTATATGATAAGATATTTTCGTCAGGGTCGCTGTCCCATGCTGCTAGTATAGAGTATGTTACTGCTTTTCCTGATGAACCTGCCTTCAGATTCACGACGCTACCTATACCTACTCTATCATCTGATACACCTGTAAAGTCCGTTATTTTAGCTCGTTGGAGATCTACTTCAAGCTGGGCTTTACGAGCCAGAAGTGTTGCTTGTTCCTCCCTTGCCATTTTATATTCTGCATTTTCTCGGAGATCACCGTGTTCGCGAGCAGTCGCAATTGCTTCCTTATTCTCAGGTATTTTAACTTCGAGAAGTTTTTTGTACTCTTCTTGTCGAACATTGAAGCTCGCTTGAGACACAAACAGGTCATCCTTTGTCTCATCTGAAGTATCTCCTGTAACGAGCTCTTGTATTGCAGGGAATTGACGAATAAAACGAGCAATTAGCGATTTCTTTGTTAATTCCTCGAATCCTTGGTTACTAAGAAGAGATTGAGCTAAATCTCTAGCAGTTTCCCCGTTTGCATCAGCTAGAAGATCCGGAATTAAATCTCTATCGTCGCTAAGGAAATCGGCTAGCGGAATTCGCTTATTCGTTGTTTTTTGTAGTGCATCATAGTCAATTGCATAAAATATTGCGCTTAACAGACGCGGTGTCATGAGCTGTGACAAAATCTTTTCAAATTTACTGGAATTACGATTCTTAACGATCCAAAGGAGAAGAGGACTCTTAATCCCTTGTTCCGCAACCCAGCGATCCAGAGATTCTTGTAGTAGACTCCATTTATCCTGTTCTGCAAGAAAGCTAATACAATCACTAAGGAGTTTTCCTGAACTTTCCTTAATGATTCCTAATGTTAAGTTTGTCCACTTATCAGGAAACACGCGAGTCAGAAGATCCAGTAGGCGTGTATTATATCCAGAAGGGAGTTCCGATGCTAGGTTTACGAAGCTTGGGGTTTCTTCAATTATAGAAGCTGATGTTGGCTCAAGAATCTCTACATCTTCATGTATATCTCTTGCTAGGTCGTTACGAACCCAAACTCCATGAAGTCTTCCCGCTTGGTTTAGGTGTGTTGACGATTCTTGGATACTTTCAGTTAGTGTTTCAAGTATTTCAGGTAAATCTTTTTTCAGATCAGATTTATCAGATGATAGTTGAAATAATTTTTCTGCCAGAAGAATTTTGGATTTTGGATTTCGAATTCGACGAAATTCATCCAGTATTTCATCTTCAGGTGATATAGGAATATCCCTCAATACATATGGCTCTGTTTTCTTATTGGGCACTCCTATGCGAGGGTCTTTAACTAAAAGTTTTTTCGTAGCATTCCACCATTTCTTGTATTTTGTCTCACCAAGTAGAAGCAATAGGATCTTTTCAATTTCCAGAATGGACGCCTGTCGGTTTTTTTTGTGCTCAAGAATTTTTATTACTATTCCAACAGGTTCATCTTTTATAATTGCATCAATTTCTTCAGGATTCTGACGATGAAGGGATATGATGTGACCCTCGGCTATCACATCTATCTTATCTACGAAAAATGAAGGGTCCATGGCGTGCCCCTGTTTGTCATCTTCCTCGAAGTTGATTATGATTTTACCTAAGCCCTGATCGTAGTTCTCGATCCTACCCAGTCCCCAACTTTTATGGACAATGTGGCAACCAGGTTGCATAGCCTCAAGTTTTTCTCGATACGCACCGAGTTTGGGTTTCTTTTCAATTAGAGTGTCGATGACCTCTTTGTCCATCTGTTGTTTGAAATACGTAAATGACAGCAACTATTTTATAAGTCACCAGTCGGGTTGATTGTAATTTAGCGGAATTAGCAGCCTATATCCTTATATTAAAAGTTTATTATTTGCTGGCATTCAATTTTTTCAATTCTTTTGTGCTGGAGATTTTAAATTTACAGCAAGGAGTAGCGGTATGATTAGAATTACAGCTCCTGCCTTGTAAGTTAGTTCTGCTGAGTGGGAGAAGTATAGACTACCTGCCAATACAGGACCAATTACTCTTGCAAGAGCACCCGCTGATCTAAGCAAACCGAGGTTTCGTCCTTGTTCATCGGGTTTTGAGTGTAATGAAACTAATGCGGAAATGCACGGACTTATTAATCCGATTGCGCATGACATACAAATCAATCCCGCAATGAATTGGCTCATGAAAAAATCACCAGAAAAGAATTCCTTTATTAATATATCTGGAGCTGTACCAAGCAGTATAAATGCAATGATGCCGAATATCACACCAATCAATGCAAGGTTCTTTTCTCCCACTGGTTTTACTAATCTGCGTACAAAAACACCCTGTGCAAGTATCATGGTAACGCCGATAACAATAAACATATAGCCATTGAATTTTGCATCAAAATTTAATCGCTCCTTGGCAAGAAAGGTTAAAGTGAATTCCATTCCACTAAATGCGGTATAGAATACCAGTTGCAGTAGGCAAAGGAGAAACACGGGTCGACTCGCTATTCGAAAAAGACTAAAGATAGGGTAGCGCTCCCTGGTCTGGACAGCTTCTTCTACGGAGTTGTTGGAAAGACGAGGAAGTGTTTCCTTAAATCGTTTCTTAATTTGGTATAGATTAATTATGGCAAGCGCGCAACTTATGATTGCTGGAAATGAGAATGGATTTAAACCATAACCTTCCCATCCACGACTCCAATTTGCGGAAATTCCACCAATTGCGGGACCGACAACGAATCCCAGACCAAATGCAACACCAACCAGCGCCATTCCTTTGGCACGGTTTTCCCTTGTGGTGATATCGGCTACAGCTGCGGTGGCTACGGCAATATTACCGCTGGCAACACCGGCTATGATTCTCGAAAGAATAAGCATTAATATATTACCCGAAAATATCCAGACTGCGTAACCAACCACTGTTGCAAACACAGTATATTGTAATACTTTTCTACGTCCAACCTTATCAGATAGGCTACCCCAGATAGGAGCAAAAATGAATTGTAGCATCGAATAGAGAGAGCCAAGAATCCCGCCGAAAAGTACTGTTTGTAGATTCAGCCCATTTTCACTACGTTCCGGAAGGTTGGCGATCAATTGGGTCAAAATGCCACCGCTCCCAGCCTCGCGCGCCAAATAATGGTCGAGCATATCAGGAAATAGTGGAAAAATTATTGAGAATCCAACCAGATCGATGAAGATCGTCAGAAATACTACCCCTAAGCCGGTGCGGGTGTTGACCTTGAGAGAGCTATTTTTATCAAGTGCAGGCATCGGATTTATTGTTAGTTGAGACGTTCCCTCAGCGCTTTAAGCACGTTTAGAGGGACGAGACCTGTATCTTTTACAGTGTAATGCGCTACTTGCTTTACCAGACTAGAACTTGTGAAGAAATATTTCTCATTGGGCATTAGAAATATTGTTTCCAGATTATCGTCTAGCAACCGATTCATTTGAGCCATTTGAAATTCGTAGTCAAAATCAGATATAGCACGAAGTCCACGAATTATTACCTTTGCGCCCACATCATTGGCATGCTCCACAACTAGTCCGTTGAAAGTGGTTGCATCGGCATTAGGGTAATCATTAACTAGATTTTCCTGAACGAGTCGTAGGCGTTCTTCTATGGAAAACAAACTATTCTTAGCCTCATTTTTAGTTATCGCTATGATGACTTTGTCAAAAAGTCGACAGGCACGGGAAAGCACATCTAGGTGCCCATTGGTTACTGGGTCAAATGTACCGGGGTAGAGAGCTATGTCCATTTTATTGCTGATTATCTAGGTTTCTTTCTCCAATTTATCTTGTTTCAGCGAATTTACCAAAACACAAAATTAAAATTCATTGTGAACTTGCCGAATATACTTTCCATCTCTCGCATACCCATGGTGTTCCTTATTGTCTATTTTATGGAAAAGGAATTAGCTTATTGGGCATTTGTTTTTTTTCTCATATCCGCCCTTACGGATTGGTTGGACGGTTATTTGGCTAGAAAGTGTTGCCAGATAACAGATTTTGGTAAATTTATGGATGCGTTGGCTGACAAGGTATTGACGGTGGGGTTATTTGTTGCATTGCTTGCTTTAGGTAAGTTGCCGGATTGGGCGTTATTCCTGGTTTTGCTGATTGTGACTCGAGAGTTTCTTGTAACTGGATTGCGTCTTGTTGCCGCGGGCAAAGGTCGAGTCCTTTCCGCGGAGAAACTAGGCAAGTGGAAAACGGCTTTGCAGATGGTCACAATAGGGTTATTCTTGATGATTGATTTGGATTTGAGTCTGGATTTCACCTTTCAATGCTATAAATGCGGAGAAGTAATCTTCTCGGTTGCCACGATTTTGACTGTAATATCTGGCTCATCGTATCTTTTCAAGAATAGGGACGTGTTTCGTGACGAAGTTGAAGCTTCGCTGCACAAATGATTTTCCCCCGGCAACAATTCAGTTTTCTGCAAGGAAATCTAGAGCCAACAAATAACCTTTTAGCCCAAGCCCAGTTACAGTCCCGATGCACGCTCCTGATGTTACACTATTTTTGCGAAAATCTTCCCGTTTCTGAATATTAGAAATATGAACTTCTATGGTTGGTATATTGGATCCCGCAATAGCATCGCGTAATGCAACACTTGTGTGGGTTAATCCGCCTGGATTTATAATCAATCCATATATGTCTGCTTCAGCTAGTTCAGTAATTTTGTCTATGAGTTGACCTTCATGATTCGACTGAAAAAATACCATATCACAACCAAGTTTCCTTGAATCTTCTTGGAGTTGGAGTTCAAGGTCATCCAGGGTTCTTGACCCGTATATTTCTGGTTCTCTTTTACCTAGACGATCTAGGTTTGGACCATTTAGGACTGCGATCTTTTTCATGTCGTTTTATTTAACGCTGCAAAGGAAATACTTCTTAATTCTTATTCTTGTTGCAAGGTTCGTTTAGGCATTGTGAAACCAGTTACAATGGGCAATCAGTTGATAGAAAAGTCCATGGAATTTTGAATCTTTGAGAAATTTCCTCGGCGAGGGCGCATACCCCGAACACCTCTGTTGCATAGTGACCGCAAAGGTAAATATTAAGACCTTCTTCCTGTGCTTGATTGAAGTGGTTTTGTCTTAGTTCGCCAGTTATCAGGGTATCAATACCATTGTTGCGAAGTTCTTTAATTGCACTAGCACCACTCCCAGTAAGAATTGCAATTCGCTCTGGGTTTTTTTTCCCGAACTCGATAGAAGTAATTTTACCATTAAAGCTTTCGATCAATCTTTCTTTTAAATTTTCGCGGTTGATACCGAGCGTTATCAACCCTATATCCACACCTTCAAAAGGCAGGAAGGTTTCTTCTGGTTCAAGGTCCAATAGACGAGCTAAAAGGTAATTATTGCCGATTTCTGGGTGGCAATCTAAGGGTAGGTGGCTACTATAAAGTGCAAGGTTTCCCTCTAGCAGAGTGGCAACTTTTTGATAGTTTGACTCTGTAATAGGTTGTAGAGGGGACCAGAATAACCCATGGTGAACAATCAGTAGATCAACATCTTCTTCTATTGCTAACCTAAATGGAACAAGACCTGCATCTACGGCTGCTCCGATTTTCCGGATTTCACCCTTGTTTTCTACTTGCAAACCATTACAGGCCCCAGGAAAGTCCTTAATCTCAGCAGAATTGGTGCGCCTGTTGCAGTAATTGGTGATTTCATTAAGATTTGCCACCTTTTTGGGGAAATACCAAGTGTGAGCTTATTTGGTTTTCACTTTACGGGTTTTATCATCCTCGAAGAACCCGTGTAGTTGTCGGATACGAGTGGGATGTCGCATTTTCCGGAGAGCTTTTGCTTCAATCTGCCTAATGCGCTCACGAGTTACCTGAAACTTTTGTCCCACCTCTTCAAGCGTTCGACTATAACCATCCTGTAGACCAAACCGAAGGGATAGAACACTTCGTTCTCTATCGGTCAGACTGTCAAGTACGTCTGTTATTTTCTCTCGAAGAAGTGCGTAGGCTGTCATGTCGTAAGGGTTTTCTGCGCCCTTATCTTCAATGAAATCCCCGAAGTTTGTATCATCGCTGTCCCCAACTGGACTCTGCAAGCTTATGGGTTGCTGAGCCATCTTCATTATTTGTTGAACACGTTCAATCGGCAACTGCATCTCATCGGCAACTTCCTCTGCCGTAGGCTCATGTCCTAACTCTTGGACAAGTTGCTTTTGAATCTGAATGACTTTGTTTAGCGTCTCAATCATGTGGACCGGAATACGGATGGTCCTTGCTTGATCTGCAATGGAGCGTGTGATTGCCTGACGAATCCACCAAGTCGCATACGTGGAAAACTTGTAGCCCCGACGATATTCAAACTTTTCGACTGCTTTCATCAGGCCCATGTTGCCTTCTTGAATGAGGTCAAGGAAAGATAATCCTCTATTGGTGTATTTCTTGGCAATACTAATGACTAAGCGAAGGTTTGCCTCAATCATATCTGTCTTTGCCTTGTGTGCATCTCGCATATAGCGCCGAATTTCTCTTATTTGACCGAGAAATTCTGCAGGATCCATCATTAGTTCATCCTTTGCGAGTTTCAGTTGCCTATGAGCTTTCATAACTGAGGACCGGCTTGGTTTTACTCCGGTGCGCGCAAGACGTTCTCCGGTTGTTATTTCAAGATCATTTTCACAGTTTCGCAATATAGGCGCTAGCGTTTCGAGTCTGTCTTCGAAAATTTTAACCTTAAAACAAAGCTTTTTAAATATTGGTCTTAGGCTTTCTTGATACTTATTGAAACGGTTAATAGCCCGTTTGAGACGAGTTGGTTCATCTTTGGCAATTCTCATATCACTCCAAGCCTTGTTTACCTTGAGAATGATTTTACCTATATCTTCTGTATGGCGTTGAAGGTTCTTGAAGTAGTTTTCCCGGCTATCAATTTTTTTGTCCAATACGAGTCTATCGAATCGTTCATCACGGTTTAGAAGCTTTACGGAGAGGTCATAGTGGAAATCGTTCACTGCAGCAAGCGAGTGAATAATTGACATCGCGCGTAGTTCAGCAGACTCAATCCGCTTCGAGATCGCTACTTCCTCCTCCCGTGTGAGAAGTGGTACCTGCCCCATTTGCTTGAGATACATCCGCACGGGATCATCAACAATATCCGATTGCGAGGCTTGCAGTTCTTTTTCCTGTGTCTTCTCTATTTTTGCCTGGTGGGTTTGAACATCATCCTCATCAATTATCTGTATTTCCAGATTCTCTAGAATTGAGATGACGTTTTCAATATCCTCTGGTCTATCAAGATCTCGTGGAAGAGCTTTGCTAATGTCATTATTGGTGAGATAGCCTTGGGTTTTTGAAAGATTAATCAGGAGCCGAATTTTTTCATTCAATTGTTCCTGACGTTCTTCCTGTGTTAAGGTCTCTGACTTCTTGGGTCTGCCCCGCTTGCGTTTTGGAGGAACTGCCTCACCAATTGCTAACGCTTTTTCTACATCTGATTTTCTTGGTCTACCGCGTTTACGCTTTGGTGGGTGTTCGGCAACTGTAACTGCTACATTTTTCGGTGGTCTTCCTCTTCGCTTCTTTGGAGCAACATTTTTTTGTTGGGCCGCTGCTTTTTCCTCATCTGTTTTTCTCGGCCTCCCTCGTTTTCTTTTTTTTGGTTCGGTATTTACACTTATATTTTTACCGACATCAGTATTGGATGTTGTTTCTGAATCAATTTTTCTTGGTCGTCCTCGCTTCCGCTTGGTAATAACTATCTCTTTTGACAATGCCTTGTCTTCTTTAACCGACTTTTTTGGGCGCCCAACC
>Ga0209660_1001866_pt1 | contig 10748 bp, 10 predicted proteins | sample SaaInlV_100m_DNA_2_FD_184659 | JGI IMG/M metagenome (GOLD analysis project Ga0209660, IMG submission 184659) | Marine microbial communities from expanding oxygen minimum zones in the Saanich Inlet - SI072_LV_100m_DNA (SPAdes) (version 2) | ecosystem: Environmental > Aquatic > Marine > Intertidal... | reverse complement strand
TCCATCTACTGCATAGATAATCTTTAGATCTTTGCTGATTGAAAAATCACCCATCCAGCCTTTAGGCATTATAAATGACTCCCCTTGTCTATAGGTATGTGAATGCCCTTCAACAGTTTTTGTAATAATCTCTCCTTCCAAAATATACATGTATTCATTATAAGGATAAGGGCTATCAATCACCTCTGAGCCTGTTCGGGATTGATAAATGCCTACAACAAAGTTTTCATCACTTGAGGTAAATATTTCAAGATCTTTTGTTAAAAATTCAGCGTAGCCAGTATCCATTGCTTCAAATTCTATTGCTTGTAAAGCATCATAAGTATTTTCATTCAGGCGAATCAGTTCCGATGCATCAGAAACATGCACAGTTGACATGGATATTAGAACAATGGTTAAAAATTTATACATCAATTTATTATAATCTACTTGTGCTTTAAACCTAGTCTTAAATCAAAATCCAATGCCCCAAATTGATTATGTTTGTCAATAACCTGATTAACGCTGTTTATAATGTTCCCAGGCATATCTATGGTTTTTCGAATACTCATGTCTACATGAGCAACTATTGTTTCTGAGATAGCAGCCAACTCTTCATCTTTATTAAGAAGTATCCCAACAAAATGAATCAATTTATGATTTGCGTCAATTACTCTGAATCGAGAATAAATTGTTTGATTCAGTGTGAATTCTTTTAAATAACGAATGCTGTCTTCGAGTGCAAAAGTTGAAAAACCGGCCTTAAAATAATCTTGATCAAAACCAATCTCCTCAAAAAGAGGTCGAGAATAAACATCAAAAGACCGAAGATAATATGCCACATTCATATGGCCGTTCACGTCACACATATCTTCAGTAACAATTTTTTCAGACCCTTTGTATGGAAATTTATTCTTAATACTGCTCATATTATTATTCAGGAGTTTTATGAAGAAAAAGATATAGTACAGCAGCTAAGCCTGCAGTACTAAAAATCATACACATCACCATGATTTGGTAACGCGCTGCAGTCAACGGATCAATACCTGATAAGATCTGGCCAGTCATCATACCTGGTAACGCTACTAACCCAACAGCTAATAGAGCATTGACTTGAGGAATCATAGCTGCTCCCATGGCAATATTCCTAGATTGAATATAGCTTTCACCTCTTTTTTGTTCAGCATTAAACCTTTCTCCAACCAAACTAATAGTATTCATACTGTTTGCAAACACCATTCCAGCAAGTGGGATGACATACTGTGGTTCAAACCAGCGAGGCAGATCAAGTATAATTTGTGTGACCAATGCCAATACACCAACACCAGTGATGCCAAGTGCTATCAGTACAATTAAGAATGGTTTAACACCTTTACTTTCTAATGGTCGAATTGCGATAAACGAGGACATCAGAATCATAAAAATGATTACCAAGAAAACAAGAATTGGACTATCAGTTTCGAAAATAAAAGTTAAAACATAGCCTACTAAAAGTAGCTGAATAAGCATTCTTGCATTAGCATAAATTGCCTGAAGGGAGTTGAGATTCCATAGCTTCATAATAATTATTAAAATTATTACTGGTAGAAATCCAATCAATAGGCTGGTGATTGATATTATATTGACTGACATAATGAGTATTGTCTAAATCAACATTAACTGTGTTTGATATTCATCGTTATCTCAGCTGTAAAGACGATTTCATCATTCGTATCTTTAATGACTACTGGCACGCATATCTCACCTTCATGATTCCAATCAATCTCAGTACCATCTGAGATGGCTGTGAGATCAGTTTGAGCCTTTTTAAGATATTTAACAGTCATGCCAGATGGGATCCATCTACTATTATCATTGACAGACACTTCTGTCATTAGTCCTCCTGCAAATTCTGCCATATTGCACATAGCAATAGCATGCACAGTATTAATATGGTTTGTTACAGCTCTTCTCTTGTTTATTCTTATGGCAACATAATTCGACTTAATATCGATAATTTTTGGGCGTATTGAAAAGAAATAACGGGCATTTAAACAAATACTAAATCCAAATAGTTTTTTTCCAAATGGATATTTACTAACCTTATTATAGAGTTTTAATGTTTTTCTCATCTTTAAAGAAGTTTAAACCAAAGAGGTTTAAATTATCCGTATAGTTTTAAAAAAAACCTCATTCCAAATAGTTAAATTAATTCACCCTAATGCCTAAGTGTAACTCTCAGGTTTTTTTTCAGTTTAGTCTAAATTATATCCACGTTCACCATGTAATGTGATATCTAATCCATCAGACTCTTGTTCTTCTGATACTCTTAAGCCCATAGTTTTATCAATGACTTTCAAAATTATATAACTGACAATACCGCAATAAATAATTGTCACTATAACTCCAATCATTTGTGCTAAAACTTGTGAACCGATTGTTCCTTCTATGCCAGAACCTCCAAATGTTGCTGATGAAAATACACCCGTTAGTATTGCACCAACAATTCCCCCTACTCCATGTACACCAAATACGTCTAAAGAATCATCATAGCCTAGCTTTCTTTTTAAAGATGTTGAGGCAAAGTAACACAGTACGCCAGATGCTATACCTATAGCAATAGCACCTAATGGACCAACACTTCCAGATGCTGGAGTAATAGCCACTAAACCAGCAACAGCTCCTGTAATCATTCCTAAAAGACTTGCTTTATTTGAAAAGATTTTTTCCATTAATGCCCAGGTTAAAGCTGCAGCAGCTGTTGCTACTTGTGTCACAAGCATTGCCATAGCAGCCACTCCATCTGCAGCAAGCTCACTTCCTGCATTAAACCCAAACCATCCTATCCAGAGCATACATGCTCCAATAAAGGATAGTGCTAAATTATGAGGAGGCATTGGTGTTCGAGGATAGCCTATCCTTGGGCCAATCACTAAACAAGCAACTAAAGCAGCAATACCAGCATTGATATGAACAACGGTACCTCCAGCAAAATCAATAATACCAAAATTACTCAGATAACCACCGCCCCATACGTTATGACATATTGGTGCATAAACTAAGATTAACCATAATGCTGAGAAAACAGACATAGATGAAAATTTCATTCGGTCGGTAAATGCTCCAACAATTAAAGCAGGAGTTATTATTGCAAAAGTAGCTTGAAACATTATAAATAAGCTTTCAGGGATGGTACCAGAAACACTATCAACTGTAATACCGATAAGAAACATGTTTCCAAAGCCTCCCCAAAATGCATTAGGCTCTCCAAATGCAAGTGAGTAACCACAAACAACCCATACTAGTGTTGCAATGCCTGCAATCGCAATACATTGTGCAAGCACGGAAAGAATATTTTTACTCCTAACTAAACCCCCATAAAAAAGTGCTAAACCTGGAAGTGTCATGAATAAAACCAGTGCACTAGCTGTTAACATCCAAGCCGTATCTCCCGAGTCCAATTCATCAGTGTAACCAACCGATGGTATCAAAATGCATACCCAGCAGGCCAAGAGCCCAAATCTAGTAATCAGTTTTTTTAAATTTAATATCGTTAATTTGTTCATAATCATATTCCTGAAAGTTTTTTATTTATTGCTATATGTTGAATATTTAGATTGCATTGTTACCTCTTTCTCCTGTCCTGATTCGAATCACCTCTTCCAAATTAGTAATGAATATTTTTCCATCGCCCATATTGCCAGTAGATGCATTCTCTATGATGGATTCGCTAACTCGTTCTACCATGTCATCAGTAACAATAATTTCTATTTTTATTTTTGGTAAAAAATTGACTTGATATTCAGCTCCTCTATAAAGTTCAGTGTGTCCTTTTTGCCTCCCTATTCCTCTGACTTCAGATACGGTGATGCCTTGAACTCCCAGGTTTGTTAGTTTTTCATGCACGTCATCAAGCTTAAAGGGTTTGATAATTGCTGTAATCAGTTTCATAATTCTATCCTCATATTTTTATAGCTCTTTGAAACCATCTTATTACGGACGGTGCAATAATAAAATAAATCTTCAAGACGTACGATGTTATCGATGCCAAATTTCATTACGCTATTGATTTTTTTATTCAAAAGAAAAAGATTTGGCCAAACTAAAGATTAAAAAATTATCTCCTGATGGTCCTACTAAAGTACTGTCTGATGAAATATATTTAATCGTTGCATCCATTACGTCAAGTGAGAAGCCGTATCCCAATTCAAAATAGCTGCCAGCTGCATCTTTTGAAAAATCTCCATAGGTCAGATAAATTCCATTATCAAAGGCGTAGGAAGTAGAAATAAAAGTATAGTCAAGAGTGGGGCCATCAAAATTTTCATAATCACCAAAAGCACCATCCAAACAAAAAGATTTATAACAAAATCCTAAATTAACCTCTTCATAAGTATCATCAAAATCATCTGTATAATAATAGCCAGTAAATCCAATAGCATATGAAATGTCTCCTGACTCATCTGAACCGGAGTAACCAAAAAAGCCATCGATTTCTAGCCCGTCAGTAACTTGTGCAGCCCAAGTTCCTGCATAAAAACCATTCGATGAATAATCAAGTCCAGCTGATGCTGAAGACTTTTCTTGAGCGATACCCCGAAAGACATATTCGCTCTCATAACCAACGTTAGCTGATGTTTCAGCACTAAGCTTATAAGTGGGTAATAAAAGTATAAAAAGTATTATAAATGTGATATTTACACTATTTTTCATTAGTTTAGTCTCCTAAAATAAATTAAAAATGATTGACTCATTGATTTCAAAAATTAAGGAGAGCACAAAGAATGTGCTTTATTTTTTTTTAAAAATGGTAACTTATTTAGAGAACTGTTTAGCTACTTGCTGCAAATTTCTCTAGTAACGAAGTGAAATATACTATGTGTTTTTTAAGTGTCAAGAAAAAATAATTTTTAGCGTATTATTGATTGTTAAAGTATCATTTCTTGATTAATGGATATCAATTTAAAAAATAATTCTCCGCAAAATAAAGACATATTTTACCAATATTTCTTGAATAAAAAATGAGCAACCAATCCAAATTATTATTGATATCGATGTTCCTTGGAACAGTAATTGCAATTATCTCTATTATTGAAACAAATAATGATTACACAAATTTACCTGATGATGTTATCGCCACTGTCAATGATGTCATTATTAAAAGAGAAAAATTAGACACTGTTATAAATCTAATTGGTGGTGATAAACGAGATGGCTATACAGATAAAGATCAAATACTAGCATTAGAACGAATTATTGAAGAAGAGTTACTAGTTCAGTATGCCTATAAGAATGGTTTTTTAAGTGCAGACGATAACATAAGAAAAACAATCATCCGGTCTGTAATTGACACCATTGTGGAACAAACAATTTCTATAATGCCTGAAAAAGGAACGTTGCAAGAATTTTATAAATCGCATCAAGAAATATTTGCCACTAGCGAACAAGTAAAAATAGTGATTCTAAACATTAATAATTTAGATGGTGCTAATGCAATAAAAAGAATCTGGGAAGAAACCAATAATGAAACATTAATTTTAAATACCATTAATAACATTACAAAATCAAATATTCCAAATGGTTATATTCCAATCTTTACCCTACCCCGTTTAATTGGACCAAAACTTGCAAAAACTATTGGCATACTAGAACTAAATGAAATTAGTCTACCCATAGAAACTTCATCTGGTTATAGCTTGGCAATCCTAAAAGATCGAAAAGCTAAACAAACCCCTTCTTATGAAGAAGTAAAGGAAGCAGTGCTCCAAGAATACAGAAGACGCTCTAGAGATGAACTGTTGTCGACTCTATTGGATGAATTAAAACAAAAAGCTGAAATCAGAAAGAATAAGAATCTAGATTAATGATTACTCCCTCTCGTAATTATATTTATGGATTTATTTTTTTAGCATTCTTTAATTTATTTTCACAAGAGGCATTTGCTCACACTAGGAGCGTTTCATATTCAAACTGGTTGATAACAAATGATGAAATTGTGATGACCTTTTCTGCTCCTGCTAGAGAAGTAACAAAATTAAATGAATACAAAACACTCTATCCAGATTTATCGGCCAGTCTTAATAAACACCTATTGGACTCTATCATTCTTAATCCAGAAGGATCATTGATAAAAAGTAAGGCATTAATTACCGAACAAGGCACTATTGCTATTGAACACACATATAGCATCAAAGCCAATAGCCTACTGACCATTGAAATGAATGCATTTTATGAAGTGTCATCAAATCATACACATTATGCAACTCACAAAACTATAGATGGCAAGAATAGAAGTATTATTGTTAATCAAAATAATCGCTCTATTGAAATAACTCCAAACAGTCAAAAGTTACAAGATGAAAACTTTAAAAATGTTCTATTTGGTTATATCAATTTAGGATTCACTCACATACTTAGCGGCTTGGATCATTTAGTGTTTTTATTGGTTTTACTGTTGTTATGCAGAAGTCTTAAAGAACTTATTTTTACAGCAACTGGTTTCACCATTGGTCATAGCGTGTCTTTATTTTTGGCAGCATCTAATTTATTGATACCAAATACAAAAATTATAGAATCATTGATAGGGTTTACTATTGTTATTGCAGCTATTGAGGCAATCCGTCTGCCAATAATGGAGCTCAAAAGAGTAAGGGTGTTTTCAATGATGCTCTTTATAAGCATCTTTGTAATATCTATTTTCACAGCTTACATTAACAATTCTTTATTAATAATCGGTATGGGACTATTAACCATCAGCTACCTTAGATTAATTGAAGATGAAAATGTTTCATCCAAATACAGACCAGTGTTAGCTGCTATTTTTGGCATTATTCATGGATTTGGATTTGCTAATATATTGAATGATATCGGCATTATAAAAGCAAATTTCTTACTGGCATTGTTGGGTTTTAATGTTGGTGTTGAATTAGGACAAATCCTTGTTATCAGTGTCCTTTGGTATACTTATGTACTTGTAAAAAAGAATATGAAAAATATAAATTTTGCTGAAATTAGAAGCCTATTGTCTTCTATCTTATTAGCAATTGGTCTATATTGGTTCATTACCAGATCTTTTATATAAAAAGATCCTTGTACAGAAAAGGACCCAGGAAATGAAAAAAATTCTTAAAACACTTATTCTTGTTTCATTAACTTTAGGAATAATCTTAAGCCTATATATTTATAGCATCTCACCACAATCATCAAAAAAAATAACTACTGAATATTTTGATACCAATCCACTCACTATTGAACGTCCAACGAACAAAACAAGACCTGTAGATAATTTAGACCAAAAAGATAATGCAAAGCAGATTCTTTGGGGTGATACCCATGTCCATACCACATATTCCATGGATGCCTTTTATATGTCACTGCCTATGATGCATGGCTCTAGAGGGGCTTTTCCTGCTGCTTTTGCATGCGATTATGCACGTTTTATTTCACAACTAGATTTTTATGTACTAACAGATCATGCTGAATCATACATACCAAGAACCTGGAAAGATCAGGTGGATAGTATCCGACAATGCAATGCTATTTCTGGCAATGAGGATAACCCTGATTTAGTGGCATTTATAGGATGGGAATGGACCCAAGCTGGAGCAACACCTGAAACTCACTATGGGCATCATAATGTCATCTTCAAAGATTACAAAGAAGGCCAGATTCCAGATCGTCCCATTGCTGCGGGTGGAGCATTAGCTAATATCCTGAGGAACCAATTGGCTGATGTAAATAGAAATCTATTCTTATTAGACCCTCTAAATAAAGACTATTACTTGTCTTTTGCAGACTATCTTGATGCTATTTTAGCCACACCAAATTGCGAAGAAGGAATTCCTTCAAATTACCTACCAAAAGACTGCTATGAAAGTGCAAGCACGCCTGGAGAACTCTATGCTAAGCTCGATGACTGGGGTTTTGATGTAGAAGTTATACCGCATGGGACAACATGGGGATTCTACACCCCTCAAGCAGCAAGCTGGGAAGAATACACCCAATCGCCTGATAATATTAGACCTGATTACAACAGTCTCGTTGAAATATATTCCGGTCATGGAAATTCAGAAGTGTTATTTGATTTTCTAGAGTTCGAAATTGATGAAGAAGGAAACATGAGTTGCCCAGAACCAACATTAGATTATCTGCCCACCTGTCATCAAGCAGGAGTAATTATAAAAAGGCTATGTCTGGATGAAGGAAAGTCAGAATTGACCTGTAATAATCTCGCTGCAAAAGCTAGTGAGGATTTCAATAAATTCCCAGGTGGTACAGGAGTAAGATTACTTTATGGGGCTGATAATCAATCATGGCTGGATGCTGGTCAAGCAAGAAATACTTATCTGCCCTCTTTTAATTACAGACCTAAAAAATCTATTCAATTTGGTCTAGCATTAAGAAACGATAATTACAGTGAAGATAAAAAAAGATTTCGTTGGGGTTTTATTGGCTCCAGTGATACTCATAAATCACGAGCTGGTCATGGGTTTAAACAACTACTAAGAAATGGTGGGACTGAGGCCACTGGTGTTACCACTGAGAAATGGAGAACCCTCTTAAATACAGTAGTTGCAGAGAAACGAGATAGCAGATTGAGAACTCTGGAAGAACTCAATGAATTACGAGGAGCTTCGCCAATTGATACTGAAAGACAGATGAGTTTTTTTACCCTAGGTGGTTTAATGGCAGTGCATTCAGAAGGTCGTGATCGTGAATCCATTTGGAATGCTATGAAACGTAAAGAAGTTTTTGCTACTACAGGTCATAGAATCTTAGTCTGGTTTGACTTGATTAAAGATGACATTAGTTTACCAATGGGATCTGTAACCGAACAAATAACTAACCCTACTTTTAACGTCAAAGCTATGGGCTCTTTTAAACAACTACCAGGTTGTCCTGATTATGTCCATGAAGCTTTATCAGAAAGACGCTTAAAAAAGCTTGCTGATAATGAATGCTATAACCCTTCAGACGAAAGACATAGCTTAGTGAGAATTGAGATAATACGAATAATGCCACAAATCAATTCTGGTGAAGATCCAAGGAATCTAGTTGATGATGTCTGGAAAAGCTTTGAATGCGACCCTAGTAATATTGAATGCAATATAGAATTTACTGACGATGATTTTGAAAAAAATTCAAGAGATGCTGTCTATTATGCAAGGGTAATTGAAGAGGATATATTATTGGTCAATGGAGGTAATTTAAGAACAAAATTTGATGACAAAGGAAACGCAATTTCTGTTGATCCTTGTTATGGTGACTTTCGTACTGATTATACTGATGAGTGTTTAGCACCTGGAGGGCATAGAGCTTGGTCTTCTCCTATTTTTGTTGACTATGAATAAAAACTTCTTAATATAAAAAAATAAAAAAAAGAGCGATAAAGATGGATTCAATAGAAAATATAAATTTTTCCAAACGAGACTTTCTCAAATACACAACCAGTTTACTTTCAGCCACAGTTCTACCTTTTTCCTACCAATCAGCTCTAGCGAAAGAGCATTGGGATGTCATAGTAATTGGTGGAGGTACTGCTGGACTACCTGCAGCTATTTTTGCTGCACAAAGAGGGTTGAAAGTACTCATCATAGAGAAAGCTTCAATCTTAGGAGGCACTTTATTCTTATCAACAGGACAGATCGCAGGTGCAGGGACAGTATTCCAAGAAAGAAAAGGAATAAAAGATACGCCTGATCAACATTATGATGACATCATGAGGATTAATAATGGAACCTCTGATCCGATTCTCACTAGAACACTTGCTGATCATGCTGGCCCCACAATCAATTGGCTGGAAGAAAATGGATACAGTATTTTTGAAAACCATCCTGTGAAAAAAATTGCACATGATCCTTTTAGGATAGCAAGGTATCAGCAAGGCCCTATGGGTGGAATGTCTATTTTAAATGTATTAAAACCTATTGTTGATGATGCAATTAACAAAGGATCCATTACTGTTCTTCTAGAAACTAGTGCTAATGATCTGATCCAATCCAACAGTGGAGACATCACAGGCGTAATAGTTGAGAACAATAAAGGAGATATCTTAGAGTATAAAGGTCAAAATATTATTTTAGCTTCAGGGGGATGTGCTTCAAACCCACTCCTCTATGAAGAATTACATGGCGTTCCACTATATTGTCAAATGGCTTATCCAGAAAGCCAAGGTGCAGGGCTAATACTGGGGCAATCGGTAGGTGGTTACCTTAGAGGTGGAGAAAAATACTCACCACTTTATGGTATGGTGCTTTCAGATAATAAAGCACCTTCCACTCCATTTGCTGTGGCAAAAAATGTTATTGAAAGAAAACCTTGGGAAATTTTAGTCAATTCAAAAGGGAAGCGTTTTGTGCAAGAAGATCATAAGAGCATTGATCACATAGAACATTTGATAGGCGAACAACCAAGCCATAGACATTGGGCTATTCTGGATCAGAATATGCTCAACCAAATGCCAGATATGTTCTATGATTGGGGTGGCTTTACAAATGAATCAATTATTGAAGAATCTGAAAAACAAAATATGTTTAAAAAAGCTGGCACTATTAGAGACTTGGCAATAAAAACAGGACTACACCCAATAAATCTAGAAGAAACGATTGAAAGCTACAATAATAATCTTGTAAATAAGACAGTGGACGCTTTTGGTCGTGAATATCGACCATTACCAATACAAAATGGACCTTATTACTCCATAAGAATGAGTGGATGGACCTTGTGCTCTTTTGCTGGTTTGAGTATCAATGGAAACTTTGAAGTTATAAAACCGTCAGGAGAACGAATCA
>Ga0209660_1001858_pt1 | contig 10771 bp, 7 predicted proteins | sample SaaInlV_100m_DNA_2_FD_184659 | JGI IMG/M metagenome (GOLD analysis project Ga0209660, IMG submission 184659) | Marine microbial communities from expanding oxygen minimum zones in the Saanich Inlet - SI072_LV_100m_DNA (SPAdes) (version 2) | ecosystem: Environmental > Aquatic > Marine > Intertidal... | reverse complement strand
GGTTTTTCTTGCAGCCTTTCTTGTCATTGTTTGGGTTGTTGGTCGGACACTAAAGAGAGGGCGCGGTGGAAGTGGTGGAGTCCATAGTAGTGGCTGTAGCGGAAACAGTTGTGGAGGTTGCGGCGGCGGTGGAGGTTGCGGCGGTGGTGGAGGTTGCGGCGGCGGTGATTAACGAATCTATCTGGCTAAACCTCAAAAGTTTAAAATTAGATAATTATATAAATATTATAACAATAAATATTATGGAATATATTATATTAATTTTACTGATTGTTTTATGGTGTTTTGCTTCCGGCGGCTCTGGCGGCGGCTCTAGCGGCGGAAGTGGTTGTGGCGGTGGTTGCGGTGGTTGCGGTGGAGGAGGTTAAAACCTTCATCTGCAAACCCCCCTTGGGGTACGGAATAGTGTGCTATGCAAGCTCTCAAGAATCCCATCAAGAATCCCAGTTTATTTTCCCCTTGGGTGGAACGTTTTCTGGTCGCAGTGGTTATCTTTAGTGTTGGGGTTTACGTACTGGAGGTGGAGTACGGGGGATCAGCGCATAGTTTGGAGGGACATCCTTTCTGGCTATGGACGGAGCGTTTGGTGGCCGCAGTCCTTTCACTGGAGTACATTGCCCGATGGAGGAAGGAGGGAATGAGTTATCCCAAAAGCAACATGGGGATTATTGACCTTTTGGCAGTCCTGCCTTTCTGGTTGGGATTTCTTGTTCCAGTGGCTTGGTTGGGGCTGGTTCGATCAATGCGCGTCTTGCGCCTTTTAAAGTTTTATCGGTATAGCCGGGCGATGCGTGTTTTCGTTCATGCCCTGCTTGTCTCGAGGAGGCACTTGACAGGGATGTTCCTGATTGTGTTTATCCTTGTGTTATTTGGAGCGGTGGGCATCCGGGAAATCGAGCGGGATGCCCAACCAGAGGTTTTCGGAAGCTTGTTCAACTCCATTTGGTGGACAATCGTAACTCTGATGTCAGTGGGGTATGGGGATGCCGTGCCAATAACACCCCCAGGTAAAGGCTTCGCCCAAGTGGTGATGGTGCTTGGTGTCGGGTTGACGGCGCGGCCTTCATCGGCATCGTGGGCAGCAATGTGTTTGCCCAGGTACGTGAACTGGAGAAGGATGTTGACGAACAAGACAAACCGCCTCGTTTATGAATGAACTTGCCGCCAAACTGCCCCCTCGGGAGTTGGAGGCTATTCCTGTGCTCGGTTCAGGTATCGGTTACCGGGACCCGTGGTTTAAGGCTCTGACGGGAGAAGAAGGACAGGCAGCCGACTTTCTCGAAATTACCGCTGACCATTTCTTCGACGCCCCTGCATGGAAGTTGCGTGAGCTGGATGCCTTGACAGAACGCTTCACTCTCATTCCGCACGCTCTTGACCTGTCCTTGGGGACTGCAGAAGGTCTGGATGAGTGTTACCTCGCCAAATTGGCGTCTTTGGTCGCCCGCCTTTCCCCGCCTTACTGGAGTGAGCATCTGGCCTTTACCAAGGCTGGCGGGCGGGAGCTCGGACATCTGGCTCCACTCCCTTTCAGCGAGGAGGCTGTTGAGACTGTGGCGCGAAATGTAAAGTTGGCACGCCACTACATTGATTTACCTTTGGCTCTCGAGAATGTCACCTATGGTTTTGAAATGCCGGGTGGTGAAATGGATGAGGCTACTTTCCTTACCATGGTTCTCGAAGTCTCTGAGTGCGGATGGTTGCTGGATGTGACGAATCTATACGTGAACTCGGTTAATCACAAACGAGATCCGTTCTCTTTTTTGTGTGCCACCCCAATGGAGCGTGTGGTACAGCTCCATTATGTCGGTTTCAGTATTGGAAAGAACGGTTTTCTTATTGATGACCATGGAGCTGATGTGGATCCCCAAACTCGAACACTTATGGAAGAGGTTCTTCGTCGTTGCCCCGCAAAGGGCGCAATCCTCGAACGTGACCAAAACCTTCCACCTTTCGCAAAGGTGGCCGAGGAAATGGCTAAAACCCGGGAGGCGGGAAGGAAATGCGGCAGATGGGCCTGAAGGAGACACAAATTCTATTCACCCGGCTTTGCGTAGACGCCGCTTTCCGAGATCAAATTTTCTCAAATGAAAGCGGGGTTGAAGGTGTAGCATTCCATTCTCTTGAAAAGGAAGTGCGACGACAGGCCCGTTCCTTGGTGAACAAGCGTTTGGGAGTGGTGAAAGATATTCTATCGGGAACCTGTGCCGCTATGGGGTCTGCATTCGCGGAAGAATTTAGGGATTTCGCCGTTAACACCAAGGAACCGCAGGGCGTAAACCGTCACCGCCTGGATGCTCTCGCTTTCGTCGAATGGTTATCTGGTTCGGCACGGTCTAAACCTTTGCGCAGACCTTTTTTTGACCTTCTAAAGCACGAAATAACTCCCGTCCAGATGTGGACGAAAGGCAGGCGTAGTGCATTTCGGTTTCACTTGCATCCTCCTCGCCGTTTGCTGGATTTGGCCCAGGCTGGTATCCTTCCGAACGCTCTGCCCCTCCGGCCCTGTCTACTCCTATGGATGGAGGGTAATAAAAACAAACGCGGTTACTTTTGGCGTGAATTTTCCCCGTGGTGTTGATGAAGCTTCTGGGGTTTACCGAAACCTCACGCTTGAAATCAGCCTGTTGTGCCTGGACTCAGCGTTCATTAGAGGTTGCAAAAGCCTATCCACAATTCACATTTGGGAAATTCCCTTCCTTGTGATGATTCCCAAGGTTTGGGGAATGATTCCAGTAAATGCATAATTTTCACAATAGCCAGGAGGCCTGTCCGATCTATAATCTGCCACTTTTCAAATGACCATTTCTCGATTATACCTCTGGGCGACGGCGGTGGGCGTTGGAGTCGTCGCATTGCTTTACTTTTTTCTTTTCGGAGACCCAAAGACGGATTGGGTAATACATGGGGGAGAACCCGGAGGAAATTATGCCTCGGGAGCCGAATCGTTGGCGAAAGTGTTAAGAAAAGCCAATGACTGGAAGGTTCAGGTCGCAGGAAGCTCGGGAAGCGCCGAAAACCTTGAAGCTTTGACCCAAGGGAAGGCGGATCTGGCTTTTGTTCAGAACGATACCCCGGGATCTGAAGATGTTCGTGGAGTGGCTAGATTGTACGAGGAAGCCCTGCATATCCTTGTTCGGGAAGGAAACGTCACCGCTGTTGCGGACCTTGAGGGAAAGATCATTTCCGTTGGGCAGGTTGGAGGCGGCACGGAAGGAGTTGCCATGGCCACCTTTACCCAACTGGGTACCACAATCGATTTCCGCCGTGAAAGCCTAAGGGAAGGAATCAACAGTCTACGGTCAGGAGAGGTGGACGCAGTTTGTGTGGTCACCGGGGTGGGCAACACGGTAGTGGCGGAGGCCTTGTCAGGAGGCGGTTTGAGCCTACTTCATTTGAGCGACAATCTTGCCGGCGCGTTGGCACACTCCTATCCATTCGCACGGGGAACGATCATTCCGTCGGGTGCTTATCCTGTCGCTCCAGGCAAGGGCCTGCCACAGCATGATTTGCCTACTATCGCAGTCGATGTCATCCTTGCCTGCCGGGCAAACTTGGACAATGACGATGTGTTGAAACTTACAAAAAGTATTCATGAGGGACGGGCGCCCATGGCTCGATTTCATCCCTTGTTTGCTGGAATCTCTCGTCCGGCGATGGACGGTCGGTTACAGTTCCCTCTGCACGAGGGAGCACGGCAGCACTATGACCGCAACGAGCCCGGATTTCTCCAGAATTGGGCTGAACCCATGGCACTCCTTATTTCTGTTCTGGCGGTGGCTTGGGGGGTCGGAGTCACCTTGCGCGAATTCGTTCAGCAACGAAAGAAAGATAGTCTGGACGTCTACTTCGAACAATTGAATGCCATCATGGGCGAACTCGTGAAGGGACCGTCCCCGGAGCGAGTTCAAGCCATTTCGGACGAGTTGCATGCCATTCGTTCGACCACCACCCAAAAGCTGATCATTGAACAACTTGCGGCAGATGAATCTTTTGTCATTTTTCAAGGGCAATTGCATTCTGCTCAACAATTGACATCTGAATTGTTTCGCGCCCATAAAATTACAAATTAAAGATGAGGGAGGCTCTGGGAAAAGAACAAATTTCGCAGGCCTTGGGGTAACCGTTAATCGCAATAAACGGAGAGAAATAACATGAAATCAAAATTCGCTTACCTTGTAATCGGAATCCTTTCACTTGCCACATCCGTCCTTTCGGCAAAGAAGCCAAATGTTTTGTTTCTGATGTCGGACGACCTGAATACGGCGTTGAGTGGATTCGGGCATCCACAATGCAAAACACCGGAACTGGACAAGTTGGCCAGTCGCGGTATGCGCTTCGAGAACATGCATTGTCAATATCCTGTGTGCGGTGCGTCGCGTGCTTCGCTGATGTCCGGGCTCTATCCATACACCAATGGCACGCTGGGCAATGCCGGCACCCTGCGCGGAAACATGCCAAATGTCGTGACGATGTCACAGCTGTTTAGAAAAAACGGCTATCGCGTAGGTCGGGTGAGCAAAATCTACCACATGGGCATCCCGCCGGAAATCATAGCCGGAACCGCCACCCGTGACGATCCGCATTCTTGGGATGAGGTGGTCAATATCAAGGCGCCCGAACAAAATGCACCTGGTGTAAAGACGAACTGGTCTCCCAAGAACAAGAGTTCGCAATCGTTTACCGGCGTTGTAGCCGAGGGCGATGAACTGGTCCATGCCGACGGCATGGCTGCAAATCACGCCATCGACTTCCTCAAGCGCCACAAGGACAAACCCTTTTTCCTTGCCTGCGGCTTTGTTCGTCCTCACGTCCCTCTGGTCGCCCCGGAAAAATATTTCGATCTCTACGACCGCGACGCGATGCTGGCACCGCGGGTACCGGCGAACGACCTTGAAGACGTGCCGGAAATCATTCGCAACTATAAACGCAACAGTACGTCCTACGGCGTCACGCCCGAATTGCACAAGGGCTTGCTCGAAGCCTACTATGCCAGCATTTCCTACATGGATGCACAGGTCGGTCGCGTGCTGGATACGCTCAATGAACAGGGATTGGCGGAGAACACCATCGTTGTGTTCACCAGCGATCATGGCTACCTGCTGGGGCACCACCACAAGTTCCAGAAACAGCACTTGTTTGAGGAAGCCACCCGCGTCCCATTCATCGTCAGTGTTCCATGGATGAAGAAGCAGCACGGAAAGGCAACGAAGCATATTACGGAGCTGATAGACCTCTATCCAACCCTTGCTGACCTGAGCGGGTTGAAGGCCCCGGGGAATCTACACGGTGAGAGCGTGGTACCCCTCCTCAAGGATCCTTCTTCCGATGACTGGAAAAAAGACCTCGCCTTCACGATTAGCCGCAGTGGGGGAGAGTCGATCCGCACACATGAGTGGCGCTTCACACAATGGTGCTTTGGTGCTGGTGGCATGGAACTCTATGACCTAAGGAAGGATCCAGAAGAATTCACCAACCTGGCAGGGAACCCCACCTATAACTCACCGCTCAAGAAACTGAAGGAGCAGCTCGAGATCAAGCGAGTTGACGCAGGTTTTTCTGCGAAGCTGTTTCGCAGGAAGAAAAAGTGAGAGTAAAAGCATTATTTGTTGTTTTCGCAGCCCTGGCAATTGGAGTTCTCCAGGCGGAAGACCTCGTTAATATTCCCTCTTCCAAGAAGAACTTCCATCTGTTTCTCCTGATGGGACAGTCAAACATGTCTGGGGGCGTTAATATAGCAACCGGTGATACCCAGCCGGTTCCTCATGTGCTAAAAATGCGTTATACCAAAGAAGGGGAGGAGCCAAAGTGGGCCCCCGGCGCCCATCCGCTACACCCTAGACGTCCCAACAAGAAGGCACGTTTCGGGCCTGGCTTGTCGTTCGCAGAGACTTATGTGGCTGACAAGCCTGGTGTGATGGTCGGTCTGATTCCGATGGCTTGGGGAGGCAGGAGTATTCAGCAACTGGGTAAGGGGTCTGGGATTTACAGTGATGCCATCCGTCACACGCAGGCGGCCATGCAGGCTGGAACTCTCAAGGGTGTGCTTTGGCATCAAGGGGAATCGGACACCATTGACCAGGCAAGAACCGATGCCTATGAGAAGAAACTTCATCGCCTGATCGAAGACGCCCGGAAGGACTTCGGGAATCCGCAATTGCCCTTTATCGTGGGAAACCTGGCGGAATTCTACGGCACCGGCAAAGATCACAAGGCGCCGGATCGGGTGGCTCGTATTACCAGGATCAGGGAAATCCTTCGAAGCTTGCCGAAAAAGGTGCCCCATACCGGATTTGTCGAATCCACTGGTTGCAGCCCGGCTGCCCGTGCGAAGGTACATTTTGATCGCAATTCGTGTTTGCTCATGGGCAAGCGTTATGCCAAGGTTTATGCCGACATGATTTCGAACCCTTGAATACCGATGAAAGAGTCGCTCAATAGCAGGAAATTTCTTCCAGTCTTCCGGTTAACTGAAATAAGAAAATCAATCCTTAGGTAGGATTTCACCAACCAGTACAGAACCCACGATGATAAAGCGTTTTTTAGATTATCTTTCTTTTTGCCTGTTCGCCTGCATTGCAACAGCCGAGGTGCCCGGTATTCACTTGGCCGACAAATCGTTGGTCGTTGAGTTTCTCGACAGTGATGAAAAGGAGTTCTTCGTCAGCCAAACGATGGATCTTTCCGGGCGGCTGTTCGTTGGTTGCCGCGAGGCCTTGTACGTCTACGAACCAACCGCGGAAGGTGGCTTCGGGCCACGGCAGGAGTTGTACCGCTTCCCTAAGGATTCCTGGCTCTATGACCTCGAGGTATATGGCAATGACCTCTTTGTCCTGACTAACACGGCGCTCTACCGCATGCCCGACGCGGTCACCCGGCGGAACAACCTGAAGCCTGAAAAGTTGTTGTGGGGCAAGCCGCAGGGTCACTTTCATCAAGGCCTCCATGGCATGGAGTTCGGGCCCACTGGCGACCTGTTCCTTTCCATGGGGGATCCGCAACCGCACATGCACTGGGACCGCTCGCGTCCGGATCACTTGTGGCACTGGACTTTTTACGTCGGGCCGGAAAACAAGGAAGTGCCGTACAGTGGGGTAGGGGCCGTTTTTCGCTATCGACTGGAGGATCACTCTCTGGCCGTTCACTCCAGCGGTTTGCGCAACAGTTGCGGGATATCCTTCGATCCGAACTGGCGTTTGTTCGCCAACGACAATGACCAGGAGGGGGCTGCTGCGTCACCGGGCAAGCTGGTTTATGCCCCGCGTCATTCTTGGCACGGTTGGGTCCGGGGATGGTCGGCCCGACAAAGTCCGAAGCGGCGCGACTTGTTGCCCGTGGTCAACCTGGAACTGGATGTTCCGGTGGGTCAATGTTGGCTTGACGGCGCCGTACTGGTCGCCAACTGGGGAAACCGGACGGTTAGCCGACATGCGATCTCCGCCAACGGGGCCGGGTTTGCCGCCCCCACCGATTTCTTTCTTCGGGGCGACGGTTTGCGCCGCCCGGTGTCCATCACCCCGTTGAACGACGGACGCATGGTGGTATCAGTTTGCTACATGCAGGGCAACGAAGGTTCCCCGGTGCGCCAGACCGACTTGTTGTTGATCTCCCCTAAGGCCCCTTCAGTGGGTGGAGATCTCAGCCAATCCGATCTCGTGGGGTTGCTCGATAAGTCATGGACTGTTCGCTACAAGGCTCATCAGGAAATACTGCGTCGACGTGGCCCTGTCCTGAAGCAATCGGCCGAGCGTTTCCTCAAAGCATCGACCGCCTCGACTAATTTTAGTTCCCTCATCTATTTGGCTGCGGCTCATGGGGATGATGCCTCCGTGAAACGCATCCGGAAACTGGCGGTCAGTGGCGAGCCGGCCAGCGAACTGGCGATTCGAGTAATGGCTGAGTTTCCCTCTAAATTTGAACCTATCGAGGTGGAGAATGTTCTGTCCAAGGCGACGTCGCCGGGTGTTCGGCACGCTGTCCTAGAATACCTTCATGCAGTCCCGGATGCCAAGCTGCCGGAGACCATCGTTCGCCTCGCCGCCGATCCCGATGCCTTCGTTCGCCAGTCAGCCGCCCAGTTGCTGGCCCGCCGGGCATCGGCTGCCGAATTGAAACGCTGGGCCTCGGATGAATCCGAGCTCGTTCGACAGGGAGCCGTGAATGCGGCTGGTTTCCATATCTGGCATGCCATCGAGTCGACCACCAACTTCCCCGAGGTTCGTGAATTGGCCCGGCCCAACCAAATGTCTTTCGCCCAGGCCGATGGCCCGATCAAGCTGACCGACCTTGGCAAACCGATCTTCATTTACATGCCAGCCGAATGGTGGAAGGACGAAAAGAACAGGAAGGCAGTGGCTCCGCATTTTGCTCTTCTTGCCAAGGCCTTGGACGATCCGTCTCCAAGCGTTCAACTACCCGCGGCAGTTCAAATGTTCTTTTTGAAAAACACCGAGGTCGACCCCAAGGCACTGACGATCCTCGAAGGAGCCGGTGTGGAACTAGGGGCTAAATCGAAGGCATCGCAGAACGCCGCCGCCCAAAAGAAAGCTCTGCGAGCCCTGGAAACGGCTACCTTATCAAGCAATGAAAAGATTCCTCCTGCATTTGTCGGCATGGACTGGAACACCGCCTATCGCAAAGGCAAGACGGTGGCGGGCAAGAAGTTATTCACGGCCCGTGGCTGCATCGCCTGTCACCTGGCTCCGGACGACGGCAAGGGAGGAAGCATCGGTCCTTCACTTGTAGATGTGCACACACGCTTCTCTCCCCAATACCTAGCTGAGTCGATCCTGCTCCCGAATCGTTTTGTTTCGCCCAATTTTCATCCCACCACGCTCACCATGAAGGATAAATCGGTTCATGTCGGTTTTATCGAGAAGGATGGCGAAGAAATCGAGTTACGCATCATCACGGGTACGGTGATGAAACTGCCCAGGGCACAGGTTGCCAAACGGGCCACTAGTCATCAATCCATGATGCCGGCCGGCTTGGTTCAGTCACCTGACGAAATGAATCACTTGCTCGCCTACATGCTTCACCAATCCACTCAAGCCAGTCCCCCTACTGCTAAACTGGCAACCTTGGCCGATTGGGAAACCACTGGGAATTGGAAGGTCGATGACGCAGGTGCCTTTGTCCTTACTCCACGGCCCGGGGAGGCTGGCTGGACACGCTATGGCCATTACCTGTGGAGTAAAGTTCCTTACAAGGACTTTGAGATCGAATTCGAGTACAAGCATGAAAAAGGAGGAAACAGTGGCTTCTATTTCAACGTCGCCGATCGCAAAAAGGCTGTCGGCTCGGTCATTGAGGTACAGATTAGAGACTCTGCCGGCCAACCCAAGATCAGTGCACATGGAACTTGCGGTGGAATTTTGCCGGGTATCGACCCCAAAGACAACGCCGCCAAGCCCGCAGGCCAGTGGAACAGTATGAAGATCAAGAGCCTTGCCGGTGAAGTTGCGGTTACCCTGAACGGCATACTGGTTAATCAAGTCAAGCTGACTCATCCGAATTTGCAGTCGAAGCCCAAGCAAGGGTTTTTCGGTTTCCAAGATCATGGCCTTCCTTTTTGGTTGCGTAACATCAAGCTCCGTAATCTGGGAAGCGGAGTTGTTGCTCCAGTGCTCCCCAACGACCTGAACGTTGTGCACCGCTTTGATCCCGGAAAGCCAAACGTATTCCGTTTCGAGGCGGTCGAGGCACAGTATGTGCGGGTGGACATCCTGCCCGGTTCAATAGGGCAGCCTTGTATCGATGAGTTCGAGATCTTTGCCTCGGGTGTGGAAACAAACCTCGCCCTAACCGGCAAAGCTACAGCCTCTTCGCTGCTTCCGGGCTTTGGGCATAAGCATCAGATCGCATTCCTTAACGATGGTGTTTATGGCAACGGGCGTAGCTGGATCCCGGCCAAGTTAACAGGGTGGGCTCAGATTAAGTTGGTGGAGCGATCGAAAATCGACCGGGTTGTACTCTCGCGGGATCGCGAAGGGAAACTGCGCAAGCGCTTGCTTGCCTCTTTTGACATTCTCGTGTCGAACGACGGCACGACCTGGAAAACGGTAAAGAAAGTGCGTCCTCGCAAGGAAGCCAAAAAACCGGCCAAGGCACCGGACCGCCGAGCGTCGCTAAAATCTCCTGCTAAACCAGGCAGCCCCAACGTGGTTCTGATCTTTTCCGACGACATGGGCTACTCGGACCTGCCGAAATTCGGGAAATCAGAAATCCCCACCCCGAATATCGATCGCCTTGCCCAAGAGGGTACTTTGTTCACCGATGCCTACGTCACCGCCCCGATATGCGTGGCCTCTCGGATGGGTTTGTTGACCGGTCAGTATCAGCAGCGTTTCGGCATCTACTGCAACATGTACGGCGAAGACAGAACGCGCTTGTTTCTTAACCAAACGTTGTTGCCCGCAGTGTTCCAGGATGCCGGTTACCGGACGGCACACGTCGGGAAGTGGCACCTGAGCGGCAACAAGCGCTTGCAGTACGAGACGGCGGGGCCACGTGATCGTGGTTTCGATGAATCCGTTGCCATTCGCGGAGGAGACTCGGCATTCTGGAAGGGCACACCCATTTTTCGCAACGGCAAGCAGTTTCCGGCCCCCGAATACCTGACGGATCTGTGGGGCACGGAAGCCTGTGCCTTCATCGATCGGGCCCATGCCCAACCTTTCTTTTTGTACCTGGCCTACAATGCGGTGCATTCGCCGATGCACGCCCTCGATGCCGATCAGGAAAAATTCCCTACCGTGATAGATGAGAATCG
>Ga0209660_1001854_pt1 | contig 10780 bp, 4 predicted proteins | sample SaaInlV_100m_DNA_2_FD_184659 | JGI IMG/M metagenome (GOLD analysis project Ga0209660, IMG submission 184659) | Marine microbial communities from expanding oxygen minimum zones in the Saanich Inlet - SI072_LV_100m_DNA (SPAdes) (version 2) | ecosystem: Environmental > Aquatic > Marine > Intertidal... | reverse complement strand
GCCAGTTTGGTTGCCACGAGGTCTCCAGACCGTGCTCCTTGCCGTCCTTGTTTCCGATGCCAATAAAATTTCTTTGTCCCCGATTCGTCCTTTCGTGGTATTCATCTGCAACTCCATGATCGATTTCAATTGTAGCCGCCAATAAAATTTCATACAAGACTTTTATATGCTCAAATCCATCCGACCCCTGTTTATAACGATAGGCCTACTTTCATCGACCTATTTGAAATCTCAAGAAACTTCCCCCTTTAACGTTACCGCCAGCGACTTGAGCAATGGGCAAATCACCTTCACTGCTCATGCAACGGTCAACTCATTGTTCAGTGTGGTGATTGAATTCACCGAACTAACAAACCTCCGACCCTCCAAGGAAGGAGAGTTGATCTTCAACTTGGACGGAAATGGCACCACCGAGCTGATGACATTGGACCAAATCGAAGAAGGAAGAGCCTGGGGCTATTCCTGGAAATATTGGTGGAACTACGGATTTTCAGGGAAGGATCAGGATTCCGATTATGTTTACAGGATACCCTATGCGTCCAAGGATCAATTTAACGTAATGCAAGGATACTTGGGGTCATTCAGCCATCAGGACACATACGCGATCGACTGGTCAATGCCTGAAGGAACCACGTTATACGCTACAAGAGCGGGCAAGGTAATAAACCTGAAGGAAGACTCGAACGAAGGGGGTGCCGAAAAGTCATTCATGGATAAGGCCAATTTCGTAACCATCGGACATTTGGACGGAAGCAAATCTGAATACGTTCACTTGCGGCAAAACGGGGTGCTCGTTCAGATTGGAGACTTGGTTAAACTGGGCGACCCCATCGGCATTTCAGGAAACACAGGATACTCGACCGGACCCCACCTTCATTTCCAAATCTTTCATCAAATCGACCCTCAAACCTCCTACACAGTAGCGACGAAGTTCATGGACAAAAACGGAGGCACCATTTCCATACAGGAAGGACAAGCGTATTATGGAAGTGGTGATCTTCCCGCTCCTTCCTCGACCTACAACTATTCCACATGGATTACAGAAAACGAACTGGGTGGACTCTCCGCTGACCAGCAGGCCCTTGATGCCGACCCCGATGGCGACGGACTGGCAAACCTCTTTGAATACGCCCTTGGCAAGAATCCTGTTGCCACCGATACTCTAGGTATCACTCCCGACACTAGTTCCGGTTCACTCTCCATTACCTTCGTTCGAGTAAAGGCATCAGTTGATGCCAGTCTCACCTACAAGGTTGAACTCGCCACGACCCTGAGTGACTGGGTGGAAACCAACGTCACGCTAACCGGTGCCCTCGAGGGAGTGGACCAGTCAGTTCTTCCCGATGGGAATGATTTTACCACCAGCAAATACGAACGCATCAAGGCAACTGCCAATACAGACATGGTAGGCTCAAGCGGAAGGCAGTTCCTGCGTATGACTGTGAAAAAGTAGGCTCTTTATTTAGAAAAATCCTGAAATGATTGATCAAACAAACCGCCATATCAGGTACACTCAAAAATGAAGATCCAGACAAAAGGCAGCTTCCTATTGCTTAGTAATTTCAACAAAGACATTCAGAACAGGTTTATTAACCAACCGACGATAACACCAATTTTCTTTCTTGAAATCGGGGTCATTGGTTTCTGAGGTAACCGGATAAGGTGAGAAAAGTTCCTTGAGTTCCGAAGGAGAGAAATAACGGACACCGTCGCTGTAAGGCTTGCCATCCGGACTGCAGTCCGTGGTTATCAACAACTTACCCCCAGGCTTAATGCATCGGAACATTTCCTTTATTGCTGCCTCAATGTCAGGAATATGTTCGATCACCGAGATGGATGTGATGACATCAAAATACCCGTCGGGATATCGCATATTCGTAAGATTGACATTTCGCACTTGAATTCTTGGGCTAGACTTTATGGCCTTAAACCAAGTTTCGATCTTAACCTCATAAGGCTTTCGAGGCAGGACACCAACACGCCGAAGTAGGTTTTTATAGACCCGTTCGACCAGCAAATCCGAAGCCACAACAGACTTGAAGTAACGGGTCAAGTACAAGGCGAGAAAGGTGTTGACTGAACCAGTGTCTAAAGCCCTACGAAAGTTCGAGCCATCCACCGGCGGCAAGGCATCAAGCACTTGGTGCAACTCCCAACCCCGCATCCTAATTCGTCCGGGATATCCAAATGAAATCCGGGATTGAACGAAGGCATCGTACTCCGCCATCAGGGTGTGATGAGAGTCATCCAGTTCCGCTTTGTCAAAATATCGCATAAAAGCCCGATAACAGGCTAGTCAAATCACGTAAATTAATCCAAAATTCAATAAAGACGGGTTACAAGTCAGAGACACTTCATTCACCTAGATTTTCGGTTACTGGTATCCTTGCGAAAGTTGAGCTTGGACAAGGTTGTCTTTACCGGCTTCACATTCTTGCCCTTCAGGCGTTCAACGTCACTTGCGATGCGGAACCATTCCCCTGCCATGTCCTTGACGCGTTCCGGGTGCCTGGTGGCAAGGTCGTTGAGTTCAGTGCGGTCCTCGTCGAGGTTGTACAGTTCCCAGCGACCAAGCTTTGAAGAAACGAGCTTCCATGGACCGCTACGAAGGGCGCGGTCAGTCCCGAAGTGGAAATAGAGGGGGTCGTGGGGATCCCGGGTTTTGCCCTGAAGTATGGGCAGGAGAGATTTGCCCTGCAGGGGATCGACCTTGCGTTCACCGACGGTCGCGGGGTATTTGGCGCCGGAGAGTTCAAGGAAGGTGGCCATGAAGTCAATGAGGTGGCCGGGTTGACGGGTTATGGAGCCTTTCTCTGTTTTAAGGCCGGCGGGCCATGAGACGACGAGTGGCGAGGAGATGCCGCCCTCGTGCTGGTTCTGCTTATAGAGGCGGAAGGGCGTGTTGCTGGCCTGTGCCCAGCTGGCATCGTAGGTCCAGTAGGACTTGGGGTCCCACGGCTTGAGGTAGCGACCGCGCGTCCGTTCAAACGGGCAACCCCCATTGTCAGCACAGAAGAGGAAGAGGGTGTTATCGAAGAGATCCTTTTCCTTCAGATAGTTGACAACGCGACCAATGTTCCGGTCGACAAGGTCGACCATTGCGGCAAAGACCTCCATCCGGTCAGCCTCCCATTGTTTCTCGGATTCGGGGAGGCTTTTCCAGGACGGTACGTGAGGCGCACGGGGCGAGAGCTTGAACCTGGCCGGAAGGAGGCCGGACTTGAGCTGCCTGCTGTGACGCGTGCGTCTCAGTTTATCCCATCCTTCGTCGTAGATGCCGTCATAGCGTTTGACATCAGCCTCCGGTGCGTGGAGGGGATAGTGGGGGGCGTTGTAGGCGAGGTAGAGAAGGAAAGGCTTGTCCTTTTCCCTGGTGGTGGCCTCGTCGAGGAAGTCGAGGGCGAAGTCGGTGATGGCGTGCGTGGTGTAGAACGGACGGCCGTTGAGGGTCTTGGGAACCTTCCACTCCTCGCCATTGAGGCGGAATGAATTATCCCCGGTAAAGAAATTGGTGGCCCCGGAAAGATGGCCCCAATAACGCTGAAAGCCGAAGTCAGTGGGTTGTTTGGAGAGATGCCACTTCCCGGACATCGCAGTGAAGTACCCTGCCCCGCCGAGGACTTCGGCGATGGTGGTACCGCGGCTCAAGCTTGTGCTGCCGGCCTGATCACAGTACAGACCGGTCAATAGGGATACACGGGAGGAGTGGCACTTCGAGGTGTTGTAGAACTGGGAGAAACGAAGGCCGTTGGCGGCGAGGCCGTCAAGTACGGGTGTCTTGATTTCAGAGCCATAGCAACCGATGTCCGAGAACCCGAGGTCGTCCGCCATGATGAGGACAATGTTGGGGCGACTGGCGGCGTGGAGGCTAAACGAGACCAGCAGGGCAAGAAGGATTGGGATACTTTTCATGGGAACGGATTTGAGTAAAAAAGGAGGGACGAACCTTGGCGGCGCGTCCCTCCCGTGAATCGTTTTCAAGCTGGTGCCTTATACAGACCAGGGACTTCGATAGTCACGGGTCAACCACTTGGAATCACCTGTGCCGCCAGCAAGCTTTTGCTTACCGGGATTCCACTTGAAGTCCTGCTTGTGATAGTAAGAAAGATTCATCAGGTGACAGCAAATGGCGGTGCCACCACCCACGATCTCATTGGTAATGGGTTTCTTGCGGGATGCAACCGCACCCAGGAAGTCCCGAATGTGATTGGTGCTCTTGTAGACACGTTCCTTGGCATCCTTTAGAAATTCACGCTCGGCCCTTACATAGGCGGCGTTTACGGAACCATCAATATCGCCCTTGCCCCGGGTGTGCCTTGAGAAAACCTTGCCTTCACGAATGAGCTCAAAGCGACCACGGTTGACCTTGACCTCACCCTCGGTACCGAAGAAGTGGACGCCAAAGCCATTGGCGTGCTTCACGGTGACACCGTTGGCATACTCCAGTACGGAACCGCGCTTGTTGTTCTTGTCATCGGTGGCGTGAATCTTGACCGGGCCATTGCCATCCATCCCGAGACCCCACTGGGCGATGTCGAGGTGGTGGGCACCCCAGTCGGTCACCATGCCGCCACCGTACTCCATGTAGTTGCGCCATGCGGGAAAGTGGTTGTGCATTCCCCGTGGAGACAGGACGGAACTGTAGGGTCGCATTGGCCCCGGCCCGACCCACATTTCCCAGTCCAGACCGGGTTCAACCTTCTCCTCCTTGAGATCACAGGGCCGACCCGGGTCGCCAAAGGAACATTCAACCCGTTCAACCTTGCCGATGACACCATTGCGAACCAGATCAACGGCAATGCGGAACTCACCGCTTGAACGCTGCATGGAACCAGTCTGAAGGACACGATCATTCTTGTCAACGGCCTCGATCACCTCAACGGCTTCATGAATGTTATGGGTGAGGGGCTTTTCACAGTAGACATCCTTGCCCGAACGCAGGGCGGCAAGCATCGGGATGGCATGCCAGTGGTCCGGCGTGGCAATGCAGACAGCATCAATGTCCTTGCGCTTGATGATTTCACGAAAGTCGTTGTAGCTCTTGCAATCGTTGTTCTTGTACCGGCTGTTTACCCGATCACGGGCATTCTCACGACGGGTACTGTCCACATCGCAGACGGCGAGGACCTGTGTGTTCTGCCCCAGAAAATTCCCAAGAAGTCCACGGCTCTGTTTGCCCATACCAATAAAGCCCATTGTAATGCGATCATTGGGCTTGGTCTCTGCCGACCAGATGTGGGAAGGAAGGATAAATGGTGCAGCAACTCCTGCGGAGGCACCCTTGAGGAAGGATCGGCGATTTGTTTTCATAATTCAGGTGATGGGTTTTATGTATGAGGATTTCCTTAAAGAACCGGGGATCCCAAAAAGCAACGCTTAAAAGGCAGACGGTGAATATCTATCTCGGAAAAGAAGATTATTGAGACAGGAATTCTGAAATATTTCACCTGTTGAAGCTTCATCCCGGGAGATCAATTATAATGGGGGTTTCAAGACAAATTTAAAAAAATTGTTTACAAAACCTCGCGCGTGCGTATGATTTCGTACCCGATAGAAACATTAATGTCTGCCTATTCCCTTAAACCCAACCCGGGAAGCCTTCTGCTCGGTGGCTTCATCCTATTACTCCAATTCACGCAACTGTCGGCTGTAGTCCGGCAGCACGACCTTCAGTTGTGGCATAGCTTTGATGAGGTTACAGACGGCATCATCAAAGACGCTACAAGTAATGGCCTTGATGGAACACTCTCCACCCCGGAAGGACCGACACTCGTGGATGGCAAGTTCGGTAAGGCCCTTTCCCTTGATGGCACGGATGACAAGGTTCACTTCCCCACGACCTCCCGGTTCAACACCTACAAGGGTAGCATATCCGTCTGGGTCAAGACGGCACTTGCGGGTGAGCAGTTGACCGATGCCATGATGATCTATTACGCATCAACCTCCGGAACCAATCCGAATTCCGACGGGTTTGGTGGCGATAACGAGATGCACCTGAATTTTCGTTCAGACGGGAAGCTGGAGTTTTTTATACAGAGTGATCCCCAGCCCACCCCCGAGCCCCCCATACCCGATTCCATCAACCTCACCAAGAATATCCAGGTTCGAAGCAACCAAGCCTACAATGATGGTGAATGGCACCATGTCGTGGCCACGTGGGACACCATGGCCCGTGAATACCAGTTGTTTGTGGACGGAAGTGCGGACAAGAGGGTTCTTCGCAAACGAATTCCTCGCGCCTTCAACGCAAGCTATTCCCACATTGCGGGAGGACCCAACCATGCAACGAAACGACTCTTAAACGGACAGGTCGATGATCTGCGCCTTTACAGTTCCGTCCTAACCGAGGCAGATGCAAACGCCATTCTGGCCGGGGATCAGTCATCCCCCTTCACCAGTAGTTCAAAGGTCGTCATCCATGCAGGCAAGGCCTTCAGCCATGAAGTCACCCTGTCTACAGAACTGAAACTGCTTGAAGCGGAGGGACTGCCGGAGGGACTGGCTCTTGACGCCGCCAGCAGGATCATCTCCGGAACACCGGCAAAGGGCGGACGTTTTGATGTAACCCTGACCGCCACCCTCCAGGATGATTCCCTGGCAAAGCACACCCTCCATCTCCTTATCGCCGACGGAGAAACCAATAAGTTGCATATTGCCAATGGCGGACTCATTATCGACAGTAATACTGGCCGCATCCAGCATGGTGTAATTAACATTGCCGGTACCGGCACCATCTCCGCCGGGGAACAGTTCAGTGCAAGTTACTCGGCTGAACATGCCCGGGACGGGATTCCCGGCTCCATCTCCCACTCAAAGGACCCAAAGGCAGCCAACTTTATTGAACTGGACCTCAAGGCGCCAAGTAAACTCCATAGCATCCAGATCCTCAATCGCGCCGATGGCAGCGGTGGACGACTGAACAAGACCGTCCTGAAATTACTCGGTGCTGACAGGACCGAGGTTCATGCCTTTTCCGCAATTACCGGAGCAGTCAACGGGGAACTCCTAACCTTCGTTCCCCCGGCGGAAAAGGATACCGCTCAGTTCGTACGCTTGGAGAAGGAAGCCGACGACAATCACCTCCATATTGCCGAGCTGAAGGTTTATGAGGCCCTTGAAGGAGCACTGGGTGACATTGAACCGCTGGAAAATGAAATCATTGATGGGGTTCGCGTCCTAACCTTCGATTCCATCAACATTGGCAAGGATGTGCCCGTTGAACTAAATGGGGACCTCCCACTCTCGCTCAGAACCCTCGACGGAGACATAACGATCGCAACAACCCTCGACGCCAGTGGTGGTTCCGGCATACAGAACAACCGCAGCAAGGCGCTTGGACGACTGGGTGGGGCGGAGGGCCCGGAGGGACGTCAGTGGAACAAGGAAATTTACCTCAGGGGAAATGGCCCGGGAGCCGGTTACACCTATCAGAACGCGGGCACGGGAGCCAGCCATGGAGGACTGGGTGGAAGAATGCTTCAGCGTACCTCGAACAGCTTTGAAAAAAAGAACCCCGTACCCAGTGTCCATGCACCAACCTACGGGGACCGTGAAGTTTCAAAATTGCTGGGCGGTTCCTCCGGAGGCAGTTCAGACAGGGGTGGAGGCGGAGCCGGTGGAGGAGCCATTGAGCTGACCGCAGGCGGGGCCGGCAAGGTCACCATTACCGAGAGTGGTACAATCCGGGTCGATGGCGGCAATGCCACCGGCGAAAACAACAACTCCGGCGTTCCCGGGGCCGGCTCCGGTGGATCCATCAGGATTTCAGGTGCAGAGGTACATAACAACGGTGTTCTTTCCGCCCGGGGTGGAGTGTCGGTTCGCGGGGCATTCTTTGCAAAACCAGAGGGGGAAACCCGTGGTGGCAATGGAGGGGGTGGTAGAATTGCCATCCATAGTGAAGGCGCAGTCTTTGCCGGGAACGTCAATGTTGATGCCGGTGGCACCAGGAAGCCCGGCATGGCCAGCCTGGACAATACCCATGGCGGAATTGCCCAGCAGGGTACCTTTGCCATCATCGGCAACCCCTCCGCCACAATTGATGTAACAGACGGAACCCTCACCATCGATACTTCCAGCGCAAGCTGGCATCATTCCCGCGGTTCCCGGGGTCTCGGCCAACTGACGGAATATACGGCAACCCTGGAAGGCAGGGACTGGAAATTCAAGGTGGCAACCTTTGAACTCAGATCGATTCATATCGATAAAAACGTGCAGGTCATCCTTACCGGGGTTCATTCCCTTTCCCTCGGGACCGTGGATGGCGGTAACATAACCATTGATGCCAACCTTATAGCCAACGGCGGAAACGGAGCCTCTGATATTCCCAACTATAGCGCAGGCGGCCGTGGAATCCTCGGTGGTTACAATGGTGGTCCCCGTGACCCACACAATCTGGGAGGAGATCCTGTACCATCCCTGCACCATGGCGAAGGGCCGGGATATGGTTCCGACGGCCAGTATGGAGGCGGTGGTGGCGGGTCCGGCGGACGCGGCGGACACGGTCGCGGTGCCAACGGTGGTGAAAGGGGTACAGACTACGCCGATCCACTGATCGGGCATCTACTCGGAGGATCCGGTGGAGGAGCAGGTGACAAGGCAAGTGGTGCAGCCGGTGGTGGAGCAATAGAAATTGCTTCAGCAGGAAGTCTTACCCTGGGTGGCAATATCGAAGTCAATGGAGGTAACAGCGCAAAGACAAACCTAATGGGTGGTGCCGGAGCCGGCGGTTCCATCAAGCTGTCAGGGACGGATGTCACACTCAAGGGCTCCCTCCAGGCCAATGGAGGAAATATCAACAGGGGCAGCAACACCGACCAACGAGCCGGAGCAGGCGGGGGTGGACGCATCCATATTGAGCATTCCGGCAAACTGGATATCCAGCCGGGTGCAGGCGGACCCGATGGATTGGTTGCCCACTACACCTTCGAGGAGGGGTCCGGTCGTCAGACTGTGGATCATATCAGCAAACTTCCTGCAAACTTCAGTGACGACATCAAGGAGGCAAATGCGTGGAAAACACTTGAAGGATTGGGATTCACCCCGGCCCGGGCTCTGGAACTCGATGGGTACAAGGATTACGTAACCGGACGAACCGCTTCTGAGTATGGGGTGGGTGGTGCCACTCACCGCACATTCACCTGTTGGGTCAAGGCCCGTAGTTTTGGCCACCGACGCGGGGTATTCCATATAGGAAAATTCGGCGTTAAGAATCAGGATTTCTCACTTTGCACAAACAGCACAGACCATGGCTGGGTACTTCAACTATGGGGCAATGACCAAGGGTTCTATGTTGCGAACTCGAAGGACGTTTGGATTCATTTTGCGATAACCTATGATGGAACAAGGGCCACGATCTATGCCAACGGCACAGAAGTTGCGGGAAGAGCTGCAGCCTTGAACACCCCGGATGATGACGCCCTTACAATCGGCGCTTGGAAACGTGGAACCAACCAACATCTCGAGTACTTTGATGGCATGGTCCGGGACTTCCGCATCTACAACCGAGCCCTAAAACAGTCAGATGTGCAGGCAGTCATGGGAAGCTCGGGAAGCCTGTCAACCCTCGCCGGTTCAGACAGTCGCTATGGGGATGCCGAAAATGGCACCATTGTTGTCGTCCCAAAGGGCGGACCCAGTATTGAGATTGTCGGCGAAGGTACCACGACCCATGAGGCAGGAGAAGCTTACCCGGACCCGGGAGCCAAGGCGCTGGATGCCACCGGTACAGAGATTGCCGATGCACAGGTTAATGCCATTGGTACTCCTGACGGCAAATCACTTGGAGATCATATAATAACCTACACTTTTACCGATTCAGAAGGCCGGGCAGCAGCATCAGTCAAGCGGATCATCAATGTAATCGATACCACGGGACCTGTCATTTCCCTCGTCGGTAGTGACACGATTCAAGTCATGAAGGGAGCCGCCTATCTGGATCCGGGAGCCACTGCTATCGACAATCTCGACACTGATCTTGATCCGTTTATTGTAAACTCCTCTACTGCCCTCCCAACGGATGGTCTGGTCCTGCGCTATACATTTGACGATCCGGACAATCCACTCACTGATGATATCAGCAACAAGGTCCTCACACCCCAGGGGGATGTCGCCCTGACAGCGGATGATGCGGGCTTCATCGGCAAAGGCCTGAATTTCACCGGTGCAGATGGTTCATTCGCAGAAATCGAAGCCTTTGAGAGTGGCGGCGATATGAGCGTTGCAGGCCATGTGTTTCTCCGAAAATTCAACAATTGGCAACGAATCTTCTCACTAAACGACGGGGCAAAAGGCAAGAACGGCATATATCTTGCCCAGATAGCAAACGATAGTCGCCTGCGCTGGAGGACCACACCGGGATCGAATATCGATATAAGCTTCTGGGATGTCGAAAAATGGGTGCACTTCGTGGTCTCCACAGGTGCAAATGACCTCAAAACCATATATAAAGACGGCATAATCATTCACTCCCGCACCAACACGGGCGGCGATAAGGCCACCCGTCAGAACAACTGGCTTGGAAAAAGCTCCTGGGATACCAATGGCTATCTTGATGGCATCCTTGACAACTTCATGGTATACAATCGTGGACTCTCTGCCCAGGAAGCCTACTCACTCTCGAAAGGAAAACCCTCTGTAGATACATCCACACCCGGTGAATACACGGTGACCTACGATGTCCTTGACCAGAATGCCAATCAGGCACAACAGGTCACCCGCAAGGTTGTTGTGGTCGACCAGTTGACCAATCCCCAGCTGACCCTCAACGGTGAAAACCCGA
>Ga0209660_1001845_pt1 | contig 10798 bp, 10 predicted proteins | sample SaaInlV_100m_DNA_2_FD_184659 | JGI IMG/M metagenome (GOLD analysis project Ga0209660, IMG submission 184659) | Marine microbial communities from expanding oxygen minimum zones in the Saanich Inlet - SI072_LV_100m_DNA (SPAdes) (version 2) | ecosystem: Environmental > Aquatic > Marine > Intertidal... | reverse complement strand
AAAAAAATTAACCTATACTGAAAATCAAACCCTTCATAAATTGTGTAGAACAAAATAGCATGTTCATTACATCTTGAACATACCCTGTTTGCTTTTTATTAAATGCGGAAATAATTTTGTTAGCGCGTGGGATCTAACCAGAAGCCGATTTAGTAAATTGATTTGTGCCATTATCTTGATAGACATACTGCATTTTGATGCAGCCAGTTTCTTTATTAGAGCAGTAAAAATCAAGAAATTTAACTTTCACATATTTATGGTTGGCTGTTTTTACAGCATAGGTATTGGACTTAGCTGAAAGTTTATGAGTTAGGTAGTTATAGGAGTACCATTTCAAAAGGATAGGATTTTCTGTTTCTGTTTTTGTGGCTGTATCTTGGGTATAATTGTCGAGTGGCACATCTACCACTTGATCAAAGTTTAGCGAGCCTAAATTGATCAATCCTGCCTTCCCAAACTTATTGGTTGCGCCTCCGTTCGAGATAACCTTACTTCTCCGAAATGCTAAATCCCATTCGAGAGATGTTTTATCATGAATGTCTACCACTTTCCCGCTTGAAAAATCGAAGTAAACCCAGTCATTTTCTGACGATGCATTTATTACTGTAAGTTTAGTTTCGAGGAGGTTTGATGCTATAGAACCTTTTACAGTTTGGGTAGGGCTGGTGCTGCTAATGGGGACAACACCTTCTTTAGGAAGGTTTACGCTTGGCGAATCTACAAAACTTTCTAGTTGAACCATTTTTACAGGAACCCAATAAAGCCCTATTAACAAAAGAGTTATGCAGAGATTTAAAAAAAATAAATTTCTCCAAATTTTCTTTTTTTTTAAGATCTGCTGCTCCGTTAAGCTCGGGTTTTGTGATACTGAGTCATATGGATTGGTCTTTGCCATAGTTTTAATATGCTGAATATTTTTATTTCAAATTATTTTTATTTTGACGAAATGCTTTTAACACCTTTTTAATTGCTCTTTGGGATAGTTGCTTCTTACTGAGCCATTTTGAACCAGAGCTTACAAGACCAATAGGTTGTGCCCCAATAAAACGGGATCCCCAAATCACCTGCCCTGACCGGGTGCTAACCAAAAATGATCCAAACTCAACTTTACTGGAAAAACTTTTTTTTATTTTTCCATTTCGGTTTCGATAGGAACCTATGTATTTAGTGACAGCCCCAATCATTACTGCATCAACTTTATTATTTGAGTTGGGCATAACTGGGACAGCTGGTTTGTTCTCAAAGTGGGACGAACTAATTTGACTTGTCTTATTATCGGGGACTTGTGTTGCTATTCTGATTCGCGCATCTTCATTTAATTTAAGAGGCGGAATGATAAAATAGTCCTCCATAGATTGGAGTTCTCTAGAAACCTGCTCTGCTATTATACGGCCGGCTTCTTTATCTTTGAATGGATCGGCAGTTTGGTTTTCAAAGCCTAAAACACCTATTTTCTGGACTGAACGAAAAGCTTGCTCGTCAAAAATCTTACTTTGAACCTGATCGATCGGATCGACCTCGAGCAATTGTTGATAATAGGTCGAGTAAGGCTTATTCTTAGAAATCTTTTTTATATAATCAGGAATAGGGTGTGCTTCATTAAATTTATCGTTTGAACCTGGGTTCAGGGATGGATGAAATACAGGAGGGACTTCGTTTCTAGGTTGAAAGTTTTCGGATGTTTGGAACTCAGCTTGACCAGTTTCGTAAGCATCGCCGACTGGAATTGCGCTGGCATTGGAAGTTAGTAGAATGGCAATACTACCTAAAAGTCCTTTTAAAAAGGTCCACTGCGTTCCGCGATAAAAAAGTGTCACTAAGATCAAAGGCCTCCATCAAAATACTAGTTGTCTCAGTAAAAGCTCAAGAGTGTCTAAAAAAATAATTCTAAGTTGTTATTTAGTCACCGTTATAATAGTCCGCCAAAAATACAATATCTCTAACAATATAGCACAACCAAAGCTTAATTTAGAGAGTAATTCTTGAAAAATCAAAGAACTAGTTTCTAGTATCTGCTTTGGGTATGATGGTTTAATTATGTAGGCTTATTGTTTCTAAATTGTATCTTTAATGAATTATTGAAGATAATAGGTTTTAAATGAACGCTTCTCAAAACCGCGCATTTGAATGGGTTTCTCAGGACTTACAGCCTTTTATTTTAGGTTTTCTTGTAATACTGGCGGCTACACGTTTTTTTTTCGTTTTGTGGCCTAAGTATAAAGTCTTACTGCAAGCTGCCTCTGAGAATAGATTTAATAAGCCTATAACAAGACTTTGGAATACAGTTCGAATTGCTATTTTCCAAACAAAAATTCTTAAGGAAGCTAAATCAGGTTGGATGCATGCATTTATTTTCTGGGGATTTCTTGTACTACTATTGAGGGCAATATGGTTTTTTATAATCGGTTTTTCCCCATCAGTGGAGTTTAGTTTAGGGTGGGTAGAAGCGCCTTATTATTTATTAAAAGATCTATTTGTTGTTCTGGTAAGTTTAGCAGCGAGCTATGCTTTGTATAGGAGGTTAGTAAAAAAACCTAAAAGACTCACCTTGTCTGCTGAAGGTATTGTTATACTTTCTTTAATTATTTTAATAATGGTTAGTGATGCATTTTTTGACGCGGGATGGCAGGCCAGAAATCATCAATTAGAGCTTAGTGGAATTTGGATAGGTAGGTCAATTGCACCTATACTAAATATTTACGGTTCTGATTTTGTAGTGAATATTCATAACCTAGCTTATTGGACCCACGTTGTTTGTGTTCTATATTTTTTGACTTTGCTTCCTAATTCGAAACATTTACATATTGTTACTTCAATTCCAAACGTATTTTTTTCTCGAATTCCGGAAAAGGGTAACGGACTTCACCGTATTGATTTTGAGAATGAGGAACAGGGAATTTTTGGAGTCTCAAAGATTGATGAGTTTTCGTGGAAAAAACTGCTTGATCTCCATAGTTGCACCGAATGCGGACGATGCGATGTTGTTTGTCCTGCTTTAGCAAGTGATAAACCTCTTTCTCCAAAACAGTTGACAGTTGACTTACGCGATCATCTTAACGATGAAGCCCAATCTTTGCTTGGTAAAGGCCAAGAAAAACGGAATATTTCAGTTTTGTTAGGTGGGGTGATTAACGATGAAACACTTTGGTCGTGTACCACTTGCGGTGCTTGTGAAGAGGAGTGTCCAGTCATGATTGAGTACGTTAACAAGATAGTTGATTTAAGGCGAGGGCTTGTGCTCATGGAAAATCGTTATCCCAGTGAGTTTATCAATGTATTCAAGTCTTTAGAAACGCAATCAAATCCATGGGGGTTTGGTCGCAATACCCGCTCCGACTGGGCAAAAGAATTAGATGTTAAGATTTGGGACAAAAATAATCCTACGGAATATCTCTATTTTGTTGGTTGTAACGGTGCATTTGATGATAGAGGAAAAAAGATTGCTGAGTCAGTGGTTCATTCTTTAAGATCTGCCGGAGTTGATTTCTCTATTCTTGGAAATGATGAAGGCTGTACAGGTGATCCAGCTAGGCGCGCAGGGAACGAATACCTTTTTGACCTGCTTGCATCAAGAAATGCTGAACTATTTAAAGAAAAATCTATTATTAAAATTGTTACACATTGTCCACATTGTTTTAATTCACTTAAGAATGAGTACTCTGAGTTTGGTGTTGATCTCGATGTTATACACCACTCTGAATTGCTAGAATACCTTATAAAAGAAGGTAATGACATTGGTAAGAGAAGAGAGTCAGGTAATGTGGTTTACCACGACTCTTGCTATCTTGGTCGTCATAATAAAATATATGATGAACCGCGTAAAATAATAGCTCATAGCTCAGAGTCTGGAGAAGTGATGGAAGTTGATGCCAGTCGAGAAAATGGCTCTTGCTGCGGAGCAGGTGGCGGACGATTTTTATTAGAAGAAAAAACTAGTAAACGCATGAGTCACCAGCGTATTGATCAACTTATGGAAGCTAATCCAGATACCATTGCAGTTTCCTGCCCATTCTGTGTTCTGATGCTCGAGGATGCCCTCAAGGCCAAAAACCTTCAAGACAAAGTAAAGGTTAAGGATATATCAGAGCTTGCAAATGAAGCGTAGTATTTGGTTTTTCTGGTTATGATAGAATGCCTTTCCTTTTTTAATCTAGATTTTGAAAATAACTGTCAATGAATAAACAAAACAATACTGACTTAAATCATTCCAATTTTATTCGAGAAATTGTTAAAGAAGGTATAAAAACGAATAAGTGGAAAGGCCGTATTTGTACGCGCTTTCCACCTGAACCAAATGGGTTTCTCCACATTGGTCATGCTAAATCTATTTGTCTCAACTTTGGTCTTGCTATTGAGTTTGGAGGAACATGCAACCTACGTTTTGATGATACTAACCCTCTCAAAGAGGAAAATGTCTACGTTAAATCTATTATTGAAGATGTCAAATGGCTAGGTTTTAGTTGGGCAGATAAAATACGTTATACCTCTGAGTACTTTGATCAATTATATGACTGGGCAATATGTTTAATAAAAAAAGAAGTGGCATATGTAGATGATTTGGATGCTGATGAAATAAGGAAGTATCGTGGGACACTAACGGAGGCTGGGCAAAACAGTCCGTTTCGTAACCGCTCCATGGAAGAGAACCTAGATCTTTTTAAGCGAATGAAAAATGGTGAGTTCCTTGATGGGGCTAAAGTTCTTCGTGCTAAGATTGATATGACTTCAGGTAATCTCAATATGCGTGACCCAGTAATCTACCGCATTCTTAGGGCTAAGCATCATCGCACGGGTGATACGTGGTGTATATATCCAATGTATGATTTTGCACATGGTCAGTCAGATTCTATTGAAAAAATTACGCATTCGATCTGTACCTTAGAATTTAAAGATCATCGCCCGCTCTATGACTGGATTATTGAAAAACTCAATATTTATCACCCGCAGCAAATAGAATTCGCGCGTCTCAATCTAGGTTTTACTTTATTGAGTAAACGTAAACTTTTAAAATTGGTAAACGAAAAGCATGTGTCTGGTTGGGATGATCCGCGTATGCCTACTATTTCAGGGATGAGACGTCGCGGATATACGCCTGAAGCGATACGTGATTTTTGTGAGCGAATAGGAGTTGCTAAAGCCAATAGTACAGTCGAAATGGCATTGTTAGAGCATTGCTTACGAGAAGATCTTAATAAGAGGGCTACACGAGTGATGGCAGTTTTGCGACCTTTAAAATTAACTATTACAAATTATCCTGAAGGACAAATAGAAGAGCTTTATGCTGAAAATAACCCTGAAGATCCACAATCTGGTACTAGAATGGTGCCATTTTCAAGAGAACTTTATATTGAGCAAGAAGACTTTATGGAAGACCCGCCAAAAAAATTTTTTCGTCTTGCGCCAGGAAAAGAAGTACGGCTAAAACATGCTTACATTGTTAAATGTGAAGAAGTTATAAAAGATAGAAACGGGGCTATTACTGAATTAAAGTGTACTTATGATCCAGATTCAAAAACAGGTGGTCCTACAGCAGGAAGAAAAATTAAGGGGACGCTTCATTGGGTATCGGTAAAGCAAGCAAGAAAAGCAGAGGTTAGAATATACAATCATCTATTCATAGATGAAAATCCTGCAAATGAGCAAGAGTGGGTTGATGGGAAGTTTGCACTCAATGCAGAGTCTATGGAAATTTTGCAAGACTGTAAAATCGAACCTGCTTTAGCTAGTGCAAAGCCAGGGGCCCAGTTTCAATTTTTACGGATGGGTTACTTTTGTGCTGATTTAAAAGATTTTACTCCTGATAGCCCAGTATTTAACCGCGCTGTAACACTACGAGATACTTGGGCAAAAATCACAAAGCAAAATAAGTAGATATTAAAATTAAAAAAAGAAAAGTGATTTTTCTAAAGTGAAAAACTTTAGGTCATCTTTCATTTGACAACTTGAAGCTTGTCGATAAATTTTTGGAGCCGTAATGCAAAAACAACTAAGAATTTTCACTGAGTCAAAAAAATTTCAAATATTTTTCATAGGAGTAATTCTTTTGTCGGGCATTGTAGTGGGTTTGGACTCCTACCCTGAAATTTCTAATGAATATGGAACGATATTGCATTTGCTAGACAGTATTATTTTAGGACTGTTTGTTCTTGAAATCTGCCTCAAACTAATTTCATTTGGACCAAGGATTCACGAGTTTTTTAAGGATGGGTGGAACATATTTGATTTTATTATAGTCAGTGCTTGTTTTCTACCATTTGATGGTCAGTCTGTTATTGTATTAAGGCTTCTCAGGGTATTGCGAATTGTAAGGTTAGTAGGCACTATCCAAGAGCTAAAGTTGATAGTGAATACGCTTTTAAAAAGCATCCCATCTCTAGGGTACATAGGTGTCTTATTATTTATTTTATTTTATATTTATGCGTGTTTGGGAACTTTTCTGTTTCGTGAAAATGATCCTATTCACTTTGAAAGTCTTCACATATCGCTATTGAGTCTTTTTCGAGTAGCTACTCTAGAGGATTGGACTGATATAATGTATACAGCCATATATGGTTGCCAAAACTATGGCTATTCTGGGATGGAGGAGTTGTGTGAAAAATCAATGGCGTTTCCTTTTTTAGGGTGGTTTTATTTTGTGAGCTTTGTTTTACTTGCGACTTTTATTTTTTTTAATCTGTTTATAGGTGTGATCATTAGCAATATGGAGGATATAAAGGAAAGGGAGAGACTTAAACTTGACCCGGATCTGGCAAAGCTGGGGAAATCTGAGTCTGATATTAAGATATTACTCAGCAAAATTAAAAAAGATATGGTTATGCTTGAGTCGCATATTTCCTTTCTGGAAAACGTAGAGAAAATTAGATTTAAAGATAATAGCTAAGCACCTTGAAAGTTGGTGTAAAGAGCCAACCTATTTTTTTCAGCTACTTAGGGATCACTAAAAAGTAAAAAAATTCACCAAGTTGCGGGTTACCGAAAAGGGTAACAAAGTTGTAGAAAATTAATCGAACCCTAAAAAGTCAGGTTTATAGTTTTTGGGGAATTTTCCTACTCCTTCTATTTCTTGCCATTCCCACTCGGTAGTTTTTATTTTAAACGGTAAGTCATCAACCTCTGCATGCATGGTAGAAGGTAACCCTTTCGCTATATGTGCTTTAAGTTCTGAGATGTTTAGTTGTTCCGATGTATCCTGTACCTTGGGGGACTGTTGGTTTGCATCGATATCGGCTCCGGTTGAATTTAAAAACTCAATGTATTTCGGGGTAGCCATAGGCTCTCCTTTATCATTGTTTATAAAAAGGTGTGCTGCAAAAAACTTTAATTATTTATGCGGGGAATTTTCCTATTCCTGTAACTTCTTTCCATGCTCCTTCTTGGGCATTATCCTTTATGCGAAGATTTTTAGGAGGCTTTGTGTTTTTTTTTGTTAAAGCCTCTACCTGAGATTCTAGAATGTTGCACCTTGTGAGTAGTTGAGATTCTACAGAGTTTCTCTCGGTATGCATTAGGTCTCCCTTATTAGTGAATGACGGTTGTCTTCAATAAAGAAGTGGCAAAGTAGGCTAGATATTGCTATATCTAGTGTCGTTAGACAAAATATATACAATATAGTGTATTGTCAAACAAAAATAATGGTCTAGTATGTATATATTTTTGAGTGTCTTATATTAAATTGTCTAATGGAACAGAAATTTTGAACCTTTTCGGCTCTTAATCTTCAAGTTTTAGCTATCTTGTGGATAATCAGGAGGAATTAGCTTTTAACTTTATTTTTCAATAAAATGAATTGCTTCTTTTAGTCGCTGAAGGGTAGTAGTTTTACCGAGCAACAAGATAACGTCATAGATTCCTGGGCTGACGGTACCTCCTGTGAGTGCTACACGTACAGGTTGAGCTAGTTTCCCGAGTTTGAGTTCAGACTCTTCCGCAATTTTTTTGAATAAATTTTCCAGAGAATCGTGTTCTAAAAATTCTATCTTACTGATAGCGATAATAAGTTTTTCAATGTGAACTTTGATATCGTTATTTAGGAATTTCTCTCGCGCTTTCTCATCAAATGTAAGTTCTTTTTTAAAATAGAAGGTTGATTTTTGTGCCATTTCAATGAGAGTTTGAGCTCTTTGATTGAGAGATGGGATTGGTTTAGCAATATCTTCTTTACTAAGAATATGGTCTTTTTCTAAAAGACCTTGATTAATGAGAAAAGGTTCAAGTTTGGTGGCAAGTTTTATGGGGTTAGCATTTTGAATATATTTTTGGTTTAGCCACTGAAGCTTTTCCGAATTGAAGACTGCGGCGGAGGTAGTAATATTTTCCAGCGAGAAATTATGGATCATTTCTTCTTGAGTGAAAACTTCTTGGTCTCCATGAGACCAACCGAGCCTAGCAAGATAATTGATTAGCGCGTCAGGAAGATAGCCCATATCTCGATAGGCAAGAACCGAGGTTGCGCCATGGCGTTTGCTGAGTCGAGTTTTATCTGCTCCTAGAATCATTGAAATGTGAGCAAACTTGGGGCAAGGCAACCCAAGGCCGTCGTAAAGCAACACTTGCCTAGGTGTGTTTGACAGGTGGTCATCGCCTCGAATAACGTGAGTAATGCCCATGTCGCCATCATCGACCACAACAACAAAATTGTATGTGGGTGTACCGTCAGACCGCAGAATGATCAGGTCGTCGAGTTCTGCATTTTGGAAAGCTATGTTGCCACGGAGTGTGTCTTTTACGGTGACGGAACCCTCTTTTGGTACTTTAAAGCGGATAACGAATGGAATCCCTTCCGGATTGTCTGACCGGTTGAGGCAGGTGCCATCATATTTTGGTTTCAGGCCTTTTGCTTGTGCTTGTTTTCTCTTCAGGTCCAACGCCTCTGCTGTACAAAAACAAGGGTAGGCTTTTTTCTCGCTTATAAGCTGATCTATTTTTTTTTTATATATAGACTGGCGCTCAGTTTGACGAAATGGACCTTCGTCCCAATCTAGGCCCAGCCATTTCATCGATTCAATAATTTCGCCAATCGAGTCCTCAGTGGAGCGGGACGCATCAGTATCTTCGATTCGTAATATAAATTTTCCTTTATGATGACGAGCAAACAACCAATTGAATAGGGCTGTACGAACACCGCCGATATGCAGGTATCCTGTTGGGCTTGGTGCAAATCGAACTCGAACTTGGGTAGTCATAATTTAGTTTTCAAAGTAGCGTAAATGAGCTGCCAGATTTTATACTTCAGGCAAAAACGTGAAAATATATTCTGTTAATAAATAGAAAAGTACAGAAAATTTTAAGCCTATTCTGTTTTTCTCGTGATGAGGCTCAGTTTGAAATTTTTATCAATTTAATAGAAAAAGTTAGGGCTTTACCTGCCAAGAGGTGGTTCATATCTATGACAATATGTTTTTTTGTGACTTCTGTGATCATCGCTCTTCTCGGTTTTCCTCTCGGCCCTCCACCCATCATGAGCCCCATTCCTGGCTTAGGTTCTGGTTCAGGAGGAAGCTCGGAGCGCAGGACTTTATGGATGAGTTTTAGGTTTTTCTCACCATAAGCTTCTGCAGGCTGAAGAGTAAATTTTTTTTCTTCCATAAGTTTCATCCCAACCACGGCTTTATCAAATCCAGGAATCACCTGGCCTGAGCCGACAATAAACTGAAATGGTTTGTTATGACTCTTAGAGTTGTCAAACACTGTCCCATCGTTAAGGGAGCCTTCATATTCAATAGATATTTTGTCACCTTTTTTAACAACTTGGTCAGCGAAAGTGAGAGGTATATTATCTAAAAATATTAAACAAAAAGATGAAATAACAAAACAAAATAAGCGAATAAAGATAAAGTATTTCAAGCTAGATTCCTTTGTTATATTTGAGTTGTTGGTCACTCTAACATATTGGGAATCAAAAATTAAGGACATGAGATGTTGTTAGAGAAACTAACTGGGGGAAATACAAAAAAACAACCAACTTCTCAAAGAAGCTGGCTGCTTTCAGGGGTAAGAACTAAACTTTTTAAAAACTATTTTTTATCGGTTTAAACTAACCACATGTAACTGTAACTGGATTAGAACCGCTATTTGTGATTTTAACTAGGCCACTGATGTCACCAATAGAGTCACCACGGCTAAACTCCGGTTGGGAAGTCAGTACAACTTTATTTTTTCCTGGGATATTACCGTAAAAATGTTCGCCAACGCCAGCAGAAATGTTGTCTATAGCTCCAGGAACACACTGTGTTGTATCTTTACATTTAAATTTTGTTAATTTGCCCTGTCCACGTTGAGCAGCATTATTGTCGCCTTTTGCGCCAAGTGAAATGGGAACAGTGGTGAAATTGGAAGACTTCCATACTACTACGTTTGCGCTTCCACGATCGTTTGATGTGAAACCATTTGCATCCTTATTCTCGAAAGGAATGTTTGCTACTTCGAGAGTGATAGACTTTGCATTTGTACAAGATGCCGTTTGATTACTGTTAATTGTTCCTGCTGTTGCATTTAAAGCTGTGCATGTTAGAAATGCTGCTGTTAGTGCGAAAATCTTTTTCATCCCATTCCTCCTCTTATTTATATTATAAAGTTTTGGATCAAAAATTTACTACACGTTACATTACTTAAATTAAACAACTTTGAAATTATGTTTCAGCGTTATATAGACTGAAATCCGTCCACATCAATTTGTAAACAGGTCCTCTTGCCCAATCCCTTCGCACTTTCCTTTGAGTAACATGCTATGTAAGTTCCAGCACGGGCAAAGGCTAGGTTATAAAGAAGCACTTGGTTTTATATTCTCTATGGACACCAT
>Ga0209660_1001838_pt1 | contig 10830 bp, 11 predicted proteins | sample SaaInlV_100m_DNA_2_FD_184659 | JGI IMG/M metagenome (GOLD analysis project Ga0209660, IMG submission 184659) | Marine microbial communities from expanding oxygen minimum zones in the Saanich Inlet - SI072_LV_100m_DNA (SPAdes) (version 2) | ecosystem: Environmental > Aquatic > Marine > Intertidal... | reverse complement strand
ATCATCAACTTGATCAGCTTTGTTTAAGAAAACTACCATTCTAGGAATACCAACTTGTCTTCCTAAAAGTATATGTTCTCTTGTTTGTGGCATCGGTCCATCTGAAGCTGCAACTACTAGAATTGCACCATCCATTTGGGCAGCACCAGTTACCATGTTCTTTACGTAATCCGCGTGACCAGGACAGTCAACGTGAGCGTAATGACGATTTTCTGTTTGATATTCAACATGCGAAGTGTTAATTGTAATCCCTCTTTCTTTTTCTTCAGGAGCATTGTCAATTTGGTCAAAGCTCGTTGCTTCAGAAAGACCTGCATCACATAATACTTTTGTAATAGCAGCAGTTAGGGTAGTTTTACCGTGATCAACATGTCCAATTGTACCAATATTTAAATGTGGTTTTGAACGATCGAAAGTTTCTTTAGCCATAATATGTGTGTTTTGTTACTTTTAAAATGAGCGCAAATATATAAATTTTATCTTGAAATTCTCAAGAAAATAATGTTTTTTTAAGAAAAAATTCATGATTAATAAGGTTTTATAAAAAAAAGACGTAAGTAAATCTTAAAAATCTTTAAATAACAAGAAGAAAATAGGACGAAATTATAATAACATACATTTGCAAATTATTAATAAAAATACAAAGCATATTTAAAAGGCTTTTGTACTCTATGAAATTTAACAACCTTGGTCTAATCCCATCTCTTTTAAAAGCAATAAACGAAAAAGGATATACAGAACCTTCTCCAATTCAAGAAAAAGCTATTCCTTTAATTCTAAAAAGAAGAGATGTTTTAGCTTCCGCCCAAACAGGCACAGGAAAAACAGCAGGTTTTACACTTCCATTGTTACAAATTTTATCAAAACAGTCTAAATCAAACCACAGAAAAATTAGAGCCTTAATACTAACTCCAACCAGAGAGCTTGCAGCACAAATTCATGAAAATGTATTAGAATATAGTTCCTACATTGAATTACGATCAACAGTAATATTTGGAGGAGTTAATCAAAACCCTCAAGTCTCTAAAATTAGAAGTGGTATTGACATTTTAATCGCTACACCTGGTCGTCTATTAGACTTAGAAAATCAAAGATTATTATCATTAAGTAACATTGAAATTTTAGTTTTAGATGAGGCTGATCGAATGCTAGACATGGGCTTTCAACGAGATATTAATAAAATAATGCATTTACTTCCAAATCAAAGACAAAATTTATTGTTTTCAGCAACTTTTTCAAAAGAAATTAAAACATTAGCAAAAGGAATTTTAAATGATCCTGTATTGGTAGAGACTTCGCCTGAAAATATAACCGTAGAAGCTATAATTCAATATGTTTATAAGGTAGATAAAAATAAAAAATCCGATCTAATCATTAAATTAATTAAAGAAGGAAATTGGAAACAAGTTCTTGTTTTTACTAGAACAAAACATCGCGCAAATAATCTTTGTAAAAAAATGATTAAAGCAAATATATCAGCTGCAGCCATCCATGGAAATAAAAGTCAAGGAGCAAGAACTAATGCTTTAGCTGGTTTCAAAAATGGTTCCGTTGAAATTCTTGTGGCAACTGATATAGCCGCAAGAGGATTAGACATTCCCTTATTGCCACATGTAATAAATTTTGAACTTCCTAATGTGCCAGAAGATTATGTTCATAGAATTGGAAGAACAGGAAGAGCAGGAGCAAAAGGTGAAGCAATTTCTTTAGTATGTATTGATGAGAAAGAATATTTAAAAGATATTGAAAAACTTATAAAACTTAAAATTCCTTTGAAAATTAAAAGAGGATTTGAACCTAACCCTAATGCTATTCCCGAACCTCCAAAACATAAAAACAGAAATAGTTTTAATAAAAAACAAAGGAAATCTAATCCCTCTAGAAACAGAAATCGTAATAAAAGATGAAATAGAAGGAATCATTGGTGTGAGAGTATCAATAAAATATTGGAAAAGACGGTAATATAAGTAGAATTTGAACTAGGACCTTTTCCTTGTCAAGGATAAAAAATTCCCTTATAATCAAAAAATATATTTTTTTGGGATTATATTTTTATTATTTTCAGCCATCCAGTATACATTCAATATCCACCATCGATCACCATCATAAAGTAATTGAATACTATTTATTCCCCTAGCAAAAGGCTTTGTATCAGTTTTGGTCCTAAAAGATTCATAGCTAGAAAAAACATGAACAATATTACCAAAACGCTCCGTTGTCCTCCCAATTTCTTTTTCATGAAAACCATTTTCAAATAACCATTTTCCTGAACCATCTATATATTCATCCGGACTCATAAAACGAGCACCTGTTTTACCTTCTTCATTTGTGCTGGAAGGGATTAACTTAGCATCTTTATGAAATAGATACTTAAATAAATTCCAATCTCTTTCCACGCCCTTATCTCCAGAAATAACGGAATACAAGGTTTCAATAGTACTGTCTATGGATTGTGCCTTTTTTGTATAATCATTATTTTGTGAGTATGCTTGAATATTAAAAAGTATAATTAGAAGAAGTAGTTTTTTCATATTTCTAAGTTAGAAAAAAACTTAATGACTTAATGCCCATTGCCATAAATCAAACGAATAACTAAAACCAGTCATCCTCCCATATCTTCTTATGTAAGTTCAGAGGATTTATTATATTTAAGAATTAATAATCAGTTTAAAATGAAGAAAATATTGGACAAATATCAATTTATAATTGGAACGGGTATAATTTTAGTTTTAGCAACTAAAGATGTATTGGGTGCAAGTATTTTCTCATTTGAAGTAACAGACAATTGGTTACCATTTGAACTAACAATTGCATTATATCTTATTTCAATAGCTCTACTGATTAGACACATTTATCAAAAAAATAGAAAATAATTGTTTCTAAACCATAGGCATTTCTTCTTCTTTTAATTCAGCGATTACATAATTCTTATATTTAGATTGTGAAAAGAATATTTTTAGTTTTTTTATTGTCTTCTTGTTCAATTTGGAAAGTTGGTGATGTTAGTAATTCAATGGAAGAGGTTAATGTTGGTTATGGTACTCAGCAAAAAAAGAATTTAACTACTTCTATAGGTACTGTTTCTGGTGAAAAATTAACCAAAAGTCCTACACACAACACATCTGAAACTCTTAGTGGGCAAGTTCCTGGTCTTCGGGTGCTTGAAAGGAATGGTCAAGTCAATCTAAGTGAGATATACATAAGAAACTTTAATTCTCCTCCGCTTATTCTTGTTGATGGAATTGAATCGACTTTGGACGAAATAGACCCAAATGATATTCAATCTGTTTCTGTTCTTAAAGATGCAGCAGCAGCAATATATGGTTCTAGAGCGGGCAATGGTGTGGTAATTATTAAAACAAAGCGAGGTAAGAATTCTAAATAATCTTTATATGCAAATAAAAACAACCACCTTACAAAACGTTTTTAGAATTCTTTTAGTTTTTGTAGTTGTTCTTGTACTTATTCAATTTATTAAAGTTGAAAAAAATGAATCTTCGGATTTATCCTATGAGATCTCCAACAACTATCCTGTATCAAATGAGTTGAGTCAATTATTGAAAGTATCTTGTTACGATTGCCATTCAAATAACACTCTCTATCCTTGGTATTCAAAAATACAACCGGTTGCTTGGTGGTTAGATCACCACGTTCAAGATGGTAAAAAACATTTAAACTTTTCTGAGTTTACTAAAAGTAGAATTGCAGTTCAAAATCACAAATTTGAAGAGATTATAGAAATGGTAGAGGATAAGGAAATGCCTTTACCTTCCTATACATATGTGGGATTACATCCTGAAGCTAACTTAACTGATAAACAAAGAGAGTTAATTGTTGATTGGGGTAAGAATCAAATGAGTTATTTAAAAGCAAATTTCCCAGAAGACAGTTTAGTTTTTAGAAGATAATTTTACATTTTAAAATTATTGTAAATTGTAGGTATGAAAAAACTAATTATACTATTACTGCTTATTCCACTTGTTTCTTTTGGGCAACTTACATATGAAGTTGATTGGGAAACTGTCGCAAAAATTCGTGAAGAAGGTTTTCAGCGTTCTGAAATTGCTAATACTTTATCTTATATGACAGATGTGCTAGGAGCCCGTCTAACTAATTCAGAAGATATGAGGCGTGCCCAAGATTGGGCAGTTAAAGAGATGAAGCGCATTGGGTTAAAAAATACTAAAATTGAACCCTTCATGGATTATGGAGTTAGTTGGGACAATGAATATTTTTCTCTTCATCTCTTAGAACCAGATCAGCAAGTAATGGTTGGTTATCCAATAGCACATACTCCAGGGATAGATGGTAGAAAAAAATTATCAGTTAGTCTTGTTGAAATAAAAACTAAATCTGATTTAAAAAAGTATAGAGGTAAACTTAGAGGGAAAGCTGTTTTAGCTACGCCACCACCAAAAATTGATTTAGATAGATATAGGAAGGGTACTCCTCGATATACTGATAGTGAATTATTTGAGATTTCACAAAAACCATTTCCAAAGGAACCAGGAGGACCTCGCCCTCCATCTAATCCTGATTTAGTTTCAGCAATTGAAAGAAATTCTTTTTTTAAAGATGAAGGCGTAATAGCAATATTAGAATCGCACAGCGGATGGATTGCAGCGGTTAGAGGGTTCGCTCGCCCAGGTGCTAAGCAAGACAAATGGGGACGTGAAGAAACATTAGATCATTTGCCAATTGTTGCTGTTACACCTGAACACTATAATAGGATGGTTCGTATTGCAAAAAGAGACATTCCAATAAAAATAGAGTTAGAAATAAAAAATAAAATTGGTAAAAATAGGAGAAAAGCCCGAAATACGATAGGTGAAATCCCAGGGACAGATCTTAAAGATGAAGTAGTTATGTTAGGCGCTCATATTGATACGTGGCATGCTAGTCCAAACGCGAGTGATAATACTTCAGGTGTAGCTGTAATGTTAGAAGCCATGCGTATATTAAAAGCAATTGATGCCAAACCCAGAAGAACTATTCGTATCGCCCTCTGGTCAGGTGAAGAACAGGGACTCCACGGTTCTAGGGAATACGTAAATAAACATTTTGGTAATCCAAATGATCCTGCCATTGGTAAAAAAAGAGATTATGATAAATTTTCTGCTTATTTTAATCAGGATTATGGACCGGGTCAATACCGAGGAATTTATTTGCAAGATAATGAACATGTCCGACAAGCATTTACAGCTTGGATGTCACCCTTTAAAGATCTTGGAATGACTACTATCGGATCACAAAGTGTAGGCAGTACTGATCATATTCCATTTGATAGGGCGGGTTTACCAGCTTTCCAATTTTTGCAAGATAGAGTGGGAGGTACAGGTGGGCATACTAATCTTGACTATTATGATACTATCCCAATTGAAGATATAAAGAAGAATGCTGTAATTGTTGCTTCATTTGTATATCATACCGCAATGCTTGATAATCCATTACCTCGAAAAAATAATTAATAAGACGATATTAATACAAAGGTTTGAGATAGAGGTTATCGATAATATAAAAAGGTGTTCAGATAAGGAATTAGATGAAGCTATTAAGGGTTAATTAGTAAAATTAAAAGACTTTTAGGCATTTCTTCTTCTTTTAAAATTATTGTAAATTGTTGTAAAATGGAAATAAAGGAAGAAGATTATAAAAAAGTTCAAGATATAATTGATGTTGATGTCTCAAAATTGAAATTTTATAATTTTAATGAGTTTGATAAATGGTATATTGAGTTATTTAAAAATCATAGTAAATTTGAATATTATCTAATTTTCACAGATTATCATTCAAGTGGAGGTTGTTTACAATTTGAAAAATCTGATACAAATACAAATAGTAAGTTTATTTCAGAGTTTAAAGATGAATATGATCCAATTGGAATGGTCGGTGATGAAGATTTTGATACAACTAATGAAGTTTACGAAAATAATAAAGGATTCACTACGTTTCAAATCTATAAAGTTACCTCAAATAAATTTCCAGAATTAATTAAAAATAAATATCTCGAATATCTTGATGAAATGGAGGAAAATGGTCAAGATTATTTTAGATGTGATGAATTTTTTTGTTCGTTAGATGAAGAAATAGAATTTATTAATTACGAGTCCTGTCAAATTCTAATAGATTCATTAGGTTTAAATAGGGACAAGGATTTAGAATCAATTTTTTATGACCAACAATTAAATTTAGTAGGAAATCATGGTAGTTCAATTGATTTAACAACTAATCCACTTGTAATTAGTTACGGTGGTTATGATAGTAGAGGGGATCATGATATATATTTAGGTGTGATAGAAAAATAAATTGAAACTTTTAAAATTATTGTAAGTTGTCAAATAACAACAATTAAATGGCAAGAGTATTCGGAATTACAGAATCCCTAAAATCCCTAAAGTCTGAATTAAATAATAATGGGATATACAAATTTAATTCTGTAAAGCAGATTAAAGACTTCTTGTCAAATTACAAATTAGAAAAACTCTCCATTCTTAAAAGCGAATCTGATAAATTAGATGAAGAATACTCTAAAACATCTTCAAATCTGAAGCAACTAATTATTAGCAGAGATAAAATAATCAATTCAGAAACTAATAGAATTGATAATAAAATTTCAGATGTAAATAAAAAAATTGACATCATAAAGAGCAGAGATGTAAACTTCATAATAAAGTTATTCTTGAAAATAAAGTTATACTCGTTAAATAATCAGTTGAATCAATTAATTAGTAGTAAAAATTCATCTATAGATTCGTTAGTAAAAGATGTAAATAAAAATATTGAAAGTGATGAGTTTTTTATTAAAACATATAAAAAAGACAAACAGAATCTGATTAAAAAAGGAGCTAAATCTAAATTAGATGAACTGGAACACACTCGTAATGTATTAGAAAACTTAAAAAACCTGATTTCAGGAGCAATAGGAGAAAATTTAGTTGTTAAAGAAATTAAAAAGCTAGGTGATGATTATGCTTTAATTAATGATTTTAATTTAAGATTATCTCCTCCAATTTATTATAAAAAACATAACGAGAGAATACGCTCTGTACAAATTGACCATCTCTTAATTTCAAGAGCAGGAATTTTTATAATAGAAACTAAAAATTGGAGTAAAGCATCAGTTAATACAAATAATTTAAGGTCACCAATTAAACAAATTCAAAGGTCAAACTTTGCTCTTTACATATACATTTCTGAAAACATATCTTTAAATGAACATCATTGGGGAGAACAAACAATTCCAATTCGTAATTTGATAGTTATGATTAATAATAAACCAACAGCCAAATTTAAGTATGTTACTGTAAAACTTCTAAAGGAGTTGAATGATTACTTAGAGTATTTTGAACCAGTATTAACCCAAAGTCAACTAGATAAAGTAATAAGAAAATTAACTAATTAGTTGCTAAACCATAGGCATATCTTTTAATTCAGCAACTTCTAATCGTTATTTTAAATGAAATTTGTATGACACTTTTGAGTAATTGTATATGTATCCTTACTCATTCATTATACTATCTTTTGACAATGAAATGTTACGATAGTGTTACGCATAAAGAATAAAAACAAGGTTTCTTATCTGTAAACAAAGAATATGATAACTACTGTATTGGGAAATAAATACCTGAAAATCAATTAGTTAATTAGATATAATCTATTACTTATTATTTTTTCCAATAAAAACATTAACCTTAGGATTAATTGGATTGCCACTCGCCCTTCTGTTAGTTGCTATTTGTCCACTGTGCCAAATTGCATCTGAAATCGGTCCATTAATATGATTCCAAAATGGAAACGTCGTTTTGTTTTCACCTTGAGACAGGACTATATTAAGCTTAGAAAAGTCATCTATCTGTTTTAATTTATTTTTTACAAATTGTAAATTTTCTAAAGTCTTTTTTCTTAATTCTTTGTAATCATATTTCTCTTGTGAAGATTCAAATTCTTTTCCTTCAAAAGTTGACACAATAGCAAGAGACAAACTGTAAATATGTTCTATTAACTCAAATGTTGAACGACTATCTTCGCTCGGTTTATAATTTAAGTCATTTTCATTTAAAGACTCTGTAGCCCAATGATATCGATATCCCAAACCATCAATCATTCTAGAAACCATATTAGCTTCTGAGTATTCATTAGGATAATCTCCAATTTCAAAAAATGGAAGTTTGTTGCCTTGTGAATTCATATTAATTGGGAATAGGATTAGGATTAGTAAACTGAAGTTTTTCACAAACTATGATTTATTTCTTGTAAAGTAATTGCTTTTGCGTCTTCTTGAGTATCCTTTAAAAGAAAATATATTGGCAATGCCATTAAGAAAGAAACTGAAAAATGATTTTTGTATCTTTTTCATAAACTAAATATAATGATTTTAAAAATATCCAAGACAAGCTGTAATAACCAGCTACCAGTACTATACAAACACACTATCATCTTTATAGCTAGAAGATTAATAAGGTTTAAATAATTGTTATATTTAAGTATGAAAAAAATAACCTTACTCTTCGCTTTTTTAATCTTCGCTTGTCAAAGCCCAACTAAAATTTCTGAAAAAGAAGTTATGGAAACATTTGATGCCTTTTTTGAGGTTTTAGATAATGATTTAGACAGTTTAAAATCTTTGGTTACAAATGACTTTTTTATCTTTGAAAATAGCAGATACTACTCCAAAGAAGAATTTATTGAATTTGTAAAAACCTTCGATATTATAAGTGTTAAGCGAAAATTTGAAGACGTCACAATTGACACCGACTACAATTCCGCACATATTTCTCTTAAACAATTTGGAGAGTTTATAGTAAACACTCCTGATGGAAAAGCAAAGCTTGAGTTTGAATGGCTTGAAAGCGCTTATGCTGTTAAAGTTGAAAATAAACTTAAGTTTAAATTCTATTTTTCAGAAGCGATAAAAACAAACACAACTACTTTAGAGTAAACCATCCGTTTTGTTTGTTGTATCTTCTTCTTTTAATTCAGCAACTTTTATTTAGCTTTAGATTCTTTATTGAATGTTTTTTTTATAAATTTAATGTAATTAACTAATTAAATTATACTTTAAAAATTATGAAAAAATTATTTACACTTTTATTATTTGGCTTGTTCGTTAACACTGCCATATCACAAACAAATACATTTACTGTTTATTACTTTGATGTTAAATCTGGAATGGAATCATCCCTAGCAGATGTCTTTGATTCTTTTTACGAAGGAGTAGAGTTTAAGTCTGGAGGAGTTTATTTGGAAAGAATGCAAAGAGGTGACGTATCTGGAACCCACAGAGTTGTTACATTTGGAGAACTTGGAAAATTTGGAGTTGCTGATGGACAAAAAACAAGTCAAGATTGGGAGCAATTTAGAACCAATCGAATTAAGTTTATAGAGGAAGGTGGTCCTAGTTATTCTGGAAGAATTACACTTTCAAATGGTGTTGACCCATTTAGTAAGGGATATTTTCAGCTGTATGAGGCTAAAGTTTACGAACCAGAAAAACTTATTGCTGCACATTCCAAAGCAATGGAAGAAGTTTGGGACTATGAGGGCAATGCAATGTTATTTGGAACATATGATGTTGGAACACCTGGAGGAGCAACTCATTTTGCTGCTTTTGGTGCGGATAATTTAGAATCTTTAATGTTATGGAAAGTTTATATTGAACAAAATAATTCTAAAGGTCAGGCTGAGTATTTTAAGAATAGAGGAAAAGTTGAAGAACTTACAAACTATAGTTTAAGAATCCTTAAGCAATATGGTGGTTTTTAATAAAATTTATTAGAAATTTTTGAGGGAGGTAGTATAATTATTACCTCCTTTTCATTTTAAACCATAGGCATATCTTCTACAGTTAATTCAGCAACTTCTAATCCTCTATAAGGGGAAAATAAAATTTAAATAATTGTTATATTAGGGTTGTGAGAAAATTTCTTTTACTATTATCGGTTTTGTTTGTTGTGTCTTGTTCTTCAAGTGCTGAAGAAGAACCTGCTCCACCACCTGTAAAATATACTTTAACGACAGCTGCTAATCCTACAGCAGGAGGAACAGTTGCTCCAACTACTGGACAATATACTGAAGGTGCTACTGTGAGTATTACTGCAACTCCAGCAGGTGAATATCTTTTTTCAAGTTGGACAGGAGCAACTGGAACAACTGCCACTACAAGTGTGGTTATGAACTCTAATAAAACAGTTACAGCAAACTTTGTAAAAAAGAAATATCCTTTAACTATAACTGTTGAAGGAGAAGGAACTGTTGCTGAAAAAGTAATCAAACAAGGAGTCGCTACGGATTATAATAGTGGAACTGTAGTTGAACTTACTGCAACACCAAAAGATGAGTGGGTCTTTAAAGAATGGACAGGAGATTTAACAGGCGCTGAAAATCCAAAAGAAATAACAATAGACAAAGCTAAAACAGTAACTGCAGTGTTTGTAAAGAAACCTGTTGCTTATTTAGATGATAATGGTGTTACTATTAAAGCTAACAGTTCGGCAGAAGTTGGAGATACGGTTGATATTGGTAGCGTAACCTATACTATAGTTGATGAAACAACATTAAGGCAAATGGTGAATGATAATAAAGATGTGACTAAAGTAGTTACTACACTTGTAACGGATATGAAAGAACTATTTAAAGATAAAAATAAGTTTAATCAAGATATAGGGAGTTGGGATGTGAGTAAGGTGACTGATATGAGTTATATGTTTTATTTTGCAGCTATTTTCAATCAAAATATAGGCAATTGGGATGTGAGTAAGGTGACTAATATGAAAGCTATGTTTTTTGAGGCTCAATTATTTAATCAAGATTTAACAAAATGGTGTGTTACTA
>Ga0209660_1001836_pt1 | contig 10842 bp, 6 predicted proteins | sample SaaInlV_100m_DNA_2_FD_184659 | JGI IMG/M metagenome (GOLD analysis project Ga0209660, IMG submission 184659) | Marine microbial communities from expanding oxygen minimum zones in the Saanich Inlet - SI072_LV_100m_DNA (SPAdes) (version 2) | ecosystem: Environmental > Aquatic > Marine > Intertidal... | reverse complement strand
GAAAGCCGTCGAGCTCCTCCACAAATACAAGGATATGGAAAAGCCCTTCTTTTTGGCAGTGGGATTCGTACGGCCACACGTTCCTTTGGTCGCTCCGAAAAAATATTTTGCTCCTTACCCGCTCGGTAAAATTGTTTTGCCGCCCAAAATTCCGGGTGATCAGGACGATATTCCCCAGAATTCGGCTAATAAGCGAACGACCGCCAATTACAAAATGGACTTGAACCAACAGAAAGGCACGCTCCGCGCCTATTACGCATCGGTCAGCTTCGTCGATGCGTTGGTCGGCAAGATCCTCACCGCGCTGGAGGTAACTGGCCAACGTGACAACACCATAGTGATCTTCACCAGCGACCACGGTTACCACCTGGGTGAACACGACATGTGGCAAAAGGTCAGCATACACGAAGAGTCCGCCAAAGTGCCTCTGATCATCAGCGTTCCAGGCAAAAAGCCAGCCCTTTGTCACTCCTTGTCGGAATTGATCGATCTTTACCCCACGGCATCCAACTTGTGCGGCTTGAAAATACCCGGCAATATTCAGGGCAAGGACATATCGGGCATGCTCGACGATCCCGCCGTCAAGGTGCGCGATGCTGCCCTCTCCAGTGGCAAAGGCAGACTGCTCCGCACCGAAAACTGGGCCTTGCTCGACTATGGAAAAACCGGGGAACTCTATGATATGGAGAAAGACCCCAAGCAATACGCCAACCTCTTTGGTGATTCCAATTACGCCGAGGTGCTAGCCAAGCTAAAAGCAAAACTCAAAGCCAAGCTAAGCGAAATAGGCGAGAATGATCTGGGCAAAAAAATTAGGCAAAGGAAGACCACCGAGTGATCGAAAACAAACAGACCTTCACATCACTTGCTATCCTGTTATTGGCTCCGACGATGGCTTCTGCTGCTGCTCTAAAACTCCAGTTACCGACACTTTCCAAGGACAAAGCCGACACTTTCGTGGTGATGTCGTTCAATATTCTTCAGGGTGGCGGTCATGCGCCCAAGGTGGGGTTCCCCAATGGCGCGTTCGACGGGTCGAGGAAGGACGACATTGCCCGCGTAATTACGGCATGCCGAGCGGACGTAGTGGGAGTCCAGGAAGATGACGGCTCTGATGGCTTGCTGAAGGAACTGGGCCGTGATTGGCATCGCGCCGGGAATGTTTATGCGAAGCACCCACTCACGCAGATTGCCGGGGGTGTGCGCGTACATCTGCCAAACAATCGGTTGTTCATGGTCGTCAATACGCACTGGTGGCCGACTGATGGATACGGGCCCAGCATCGTTCAAAAGCGGCTGAAAAAGGGCGACGTGCCTAAAGACCTAGACAGATTTGAGGCACAAATCCTTAAAACAACCTCAGGGATTGCACGCGGACCGCGTGGCTATCTAAGTCTGATCAATCGTGTAAAACCGCTCATCCAAGCCGGTGAAGTGGTTGTGGTGACAGGTGATTTCAACGAGCCGTCACATCAAGACTGGACGCAAGCCGCCGCAAAGCGAGGCATGGATCGGTGGGTGAAGAATACGAGCGGGCGACCACTGCGATTCAAGGTTGCGTGGGCAGGGTCGGTGGCGCTTGAGAAGGTCGGATTGAGTGATGCCTATCGAACGCGGTTTCCAGACGAGATCAAGAAGCCCGGCAACACGTGGACGCCGCCATATCCTGATGGGCTTCCTGGTCGCCAACCTTACCACCACCAGGTGCTCGACCGTATTGATCGCATCCACTTCACCGGAGTTCACCTCCGCGTGCTGGATGCAGCCGTTGTGGGCGAAGACAAGAGAATTTGCGAAATTGCGCACAGCGGCCCGTGGGTTTCCGACCATCGTGCGGTGGTCGCGACATTCGAATTTACGGGCAGTGCTGAAAAATTGAGCAACCCTAAAAACGACCGGAACAAGTCAAAGGGAACCAAGTACTGAGACTCATTATGAAATCGAGATCCGATGAATAGACCTTTCCTGATCCTCTTCGCGTTACTGCTTCCTCTGGTGGGGTGGGCTGAGATAAAAAAGCCCAAACCGAATATCGTGCTGATCCTGACAGATGACCTCGGTTGGCAGGACGTTAAATGTTATGACATCGATGAGCCGAGCCCGATGGAGACACCGAACATCGATGCGTTGGCTAAAAAAGGCGTTAAATTCTGGCAGGCCTACGCGCCGGCTCCGACCTGTGCCCCAACGCGGTGCGCCATCCTGAGTGGCATTCACCCCGCTCGAGCGCAGAAAACCCACGTCGTGGGAGGCGCCCCTCCTGCGCCGCATCACCTACGGGGCTGGTCGATGATGTCGCCGTGGTACAGCGGTCGTATGCCCGAGGATACCGTCACCATTGCGCGCGCGCTTAAATCGGCCGGATACGTCACAGGACACAGTGGCAAATGGCATGTTGCGATCAATCACAACGCATTTCCTCAGCCTGAAGACGTGGGCTTCGACTGGACGCGACACGAACGAGGAGCGACCGAACCCATGCGTCCGCACAGGATGACCGACTTCGCAACTCGCCACACAGACGATCCATTCCGGCTCGATAAAGAAGATTTTCCTTACCATCAAAATAGCGAGGACGCGGTGACGTTTCTGCGTGAACACAAGGACCACCCCTTCTTTCTCTACTACGCGACTTGGCTGGTACATACTCCAATTCATTCACGCAGCAAGGCATTGCTGGACAAATACGTAAAGAAACTCGGTGTCCGGTTACCTGATAACCCTCATCAAAAATGGATGAAGGAAGGGCAATCCAATCCCTTCTATTGTGCGATGGTAGAGATGCTCGACCACTATATAGGCAGGCTCTTGGATTATCTGGAGGAAACCAATGATCCACGTAGACCCGGTCATAAGCTCATTGAAAACACCTACATCATCTTTACTTCCGATAACGGGGGAATGGAAGGTAGCCGCAACCAAATTATTACGGATAATTATCCACTCGACCGTGGCAAGATTTCCCTGATGGAAGGAGGCACCCGCGTCCCGCTAATAATAACCGGTCCGGGCATTGCCAAGGGAGTTGAATCGAATGTTATGGTAAACGGTCTCGACTTCTATCCGACTATCCTTTCCTGGACTGGGACAAAATCCCCCAAGGACAAACACCTGGATGGCTGTAATCTGGCCCCCTTTCTCAGGCAGGGCCCAACCAATCCCAACCTTGTTCGCGAAACCAACAATAAGGTTCGCAACTCCATGGTCTGGCATTTCCCGAATAGCGCCGCGTTGGAAAGCAGCATCCGCATTGGTGACTATAAACTAGTTCGTAACTACGACCACGTAAACAACGCGAATAACCACGAACTTGAACTATACCGGCTCTACAATGCAAAAAACGGTCGCACTGTTCGCGAAGACATTGAGGAACAGAAGAATTTGGCCAATTCCATGCCCGGAAAGACTCGAAAAATGAACCAGCGTCTTACTGAAATCCTAACCGAAATGAAGGCCAGTTATCCGTATTACAACCCGCACGGAAGTCGTGCTCCAGCAACCAAGAAGAATGTGTGCGCCGTCCTTTCCCATCAGCAGACCGGCAATACTGTCCAATTCACCTACCGGGAAAAGGGAGCCAAGGTTCTCCGCGCAAACCTTATCTACACCCTCAACGGTGGCGCACGCTACGAGGAATGGTTCCGGGCTCCGGCCAAACTGGTTGGCGACAATAAGGTCTACGCGCAGTTGCCAAAAGGCACCACCCATTACTTTTTAAATCTCATCGATGAAAACAACTTCCTCCGCAGTCACCCTGAAGTGCTGGACCCAAAAACCTTTAGTAAAAGCAATGTGAAATACACTGAGAAGGCGTTGAAAGCCAAACCCTCCATGATCAAGAAGAGTGATCTGGGCGAAAAAAATTGATAAATAAAAAATGACAAAGCCATACCTATCCTTTCTTGTTCTAATTCTTTCTTTTACAGTTTTGGCCGAGGCAAAAAGTCCCAACGTTGTCTTCGTTTTGTTCGACGACATAGGTTATGGGCAGCCGCCGAGCTACCGGAAGGGTTCGCCGTTCAAGACGCCCAATATCGATCGCCTCGCGGAGCAGGGTATGCGATTCACCGACGCCCACTCGGCCGCCGCCAACTGTACGCCGACCCGCTACGGTGTATTGACCGGACGGTACCCTTCACGCATCGGTCAGTTTGGGGTACTGAAGACTTATTCGAAACCGATCATTCCCAAGACCCGAATGACTGTGGCATCTTTCCTCAAGGACCAAGGCTATCACACTGCCTGCATTGGAAAGTGGCACCTCGGAATGAACTGGGTGGACGTGAAAAAAGGCAAGCCCGAGGAACTTCCTATTGGGGCCCGTATGACTGAGGGACCAAACGCCCTGGGCTTCGATTATTTCTATGGCTTCACACATGCCCGCAACATCGGGGGAATCATCGAGCAAGACAAGGTGGTGGCCAACGTGAAGGGCATCGAGAACCAGCCCATGATGATCAAGAAGGCCTTGGAGTATCTCGACCAGCGGGCCAAGGAGGACAAACCGTTCTTCCTCTATTTTCCGATGTGCCCGCCCCACAGCCCGATCGTGCCGGCGGAGGAATTCGTGGGCAAGAGCGGCATACAGGGCAAGGAAGGCAAATACGGCGACTGGATTTATCAGGGAGACCATATGCTGGGCCAAATAATGGAAGCCTTGAAACGCAACGGGCAAGCTGAGAATACGCTCCTCATCGCCACCGGGGATAACGGTGCCGCCGGTCGAACCTACGAACCGCTGAGAGACAATAAGAGCAGCATCTACGAAGGTGGGCACAGGGAACCGTTTGTGGCTCGCTGGCCAGGCAAGATCAAGGCGGGCTCCTCGAGCGACCAGGTGATTTGCCTGAACGATCTATTCGCCACTTGCGCGGATCTGCTTGGCAAGGACTTGCCTCCAGATGCGGCGGAGGACAGTGTGAGCATATTGCCCGCCTTGCTGGGAAAGGCGAAGGCACCGGTCCGGGAAGCGACCATCCACCAGGCCCCCGCGGGTCTGGCCATCCGCCAAGGCGACTGGAAATTGATCACCTTGCGAAACGGAACACGCGAGCTCTATAATTTAAAGGATGACCTTAGTGAGACACGTAACCTCCTCGAGAATAACAAGGAAGAGGCTGCAAGGTTAAAGAAGTTGTTGCAGAGCTACATCGATAAGGGACGTAGTACCCCCGGACCAGCCCAAAACAACGAATTTGATTTCGACCTGGAGAAATCCGAGGACAAGAAAAGGAACAGGAAGAACAAAAAGAATCCCGAAGAGGAAAAGTAATTTTCATGAGAGAGTGAAAGCAAATAAAAGAACAAGCTTTCTCCAATTCTTGGACAAACACAGCGCGAACAATTCATTATGAATACAAAACCAGGCTTTTACACGGGATTCATTCTTTTGAATTTTGTAATTTTTCTGCTTCCTCAACTTTCTTCCAAATCGACGCGACCCAACTTCATAATAATTATCGGGGACGACGTTGGCTGGGATGCCTTCGGGTGTACAGGCATGAAGGAAGCGAGGACTACGTCGATAGATAAGTTGGCAAATGAATCATGCATGATGACCCGCTTCTATTGTAGCGTTTCCCAATGCGCCCCCTTACGGGCCGAACTTTACACCGGCCTGCTACCCAAGAACAACGGCGTGCTGGCAAATGCAGTGAAGGAGAAGCGAACAGGGGTAAAAAATATCGCAGATCATTTGATCCCGCTTGGGTACAAGGTTGGCTTGTCAGGAAAGAAGCACTTTGGCTTGGGTTCCGCTAAGATCGACGTGATCCCGGGATTCGCTTCCAATGCGAATGGCTCAAACCAGGTACATTCTTTCGATGGAGTCGAAAAGTATGTTTCTCAAGCGAAGATGAAAGGAAACTTGTTTTGCGTAATTATTGGAACCACCCATGCCCACCATCCGTGGGATCATGGAAAAGAATCAAATTACCCCGTGGAAAAAGTAAAATTGCGACCGCACTATATTGATACACCCGCTGCCCGCCAGGCTGTTGCAAAACATGCAGCCGAAGTGGAAGTGCTGGATCAACAAGTCCGCGAGACTCGCGAATTCATGAAGAAGATGGATTTGGAAAAGGACACCATTCTGATCTTCTTGAGCGAGCAGGGCATAGCGATGCCACGTGGTAAATGGTCTCCCTACGAGCACGGGTCGAGGGCTCTTTGCCTGGCCCAATGGAAAGGACGTATCCTGCCTAGGCAGACATCCGCTCTCGCCATGTATTGTGATATCGTTCCCACCTTGATTGATTTCGCAGGAGGGAAGGATCCCCACTTGGACGGCAGGTCACTCAAGGAATTATGGACCGACAACCAGGCAAAAAGCCATCGTGATGAAATCCTGATCTCCAACGTCCACCCGTTTTGGCAAAAGGCGATCGTCACGGACACCTACAAACTGATCTGGACCGGGCACCCTGAAAGGGAGCACATCTGGGGGAATTTCACCTCCAAAGGAAAGTTTTTCGCGAAGCCATGGACCGAGTGGAAAGAGAAGGCGCAAACTGACGAAACGGCAGCCCACAAAATAGAACGCGTCCTCCAACCCAAGGCCTTCGAACTTTACGACGTCGTGAACGACCCGTACGAAATCAACGATCTGTCCAACCTTTCCGAACATCAGAAAAGAATCACAACCTTGAGGGCAAAACTTAACAAGCTCATGACCGATTGCGGGGAATCAACCACCCCGCCCCAAGCGACAGCACCCAAGAAAAAGAAAGACAAGATCAACCGTCGAAAACCCCGAAAAGCTTCAAACTAAAAAATCATGAATTCAAATATCTACCTTTCAACCAAACTGGCCTTTTTTGCCTTTGCCCTTGTTGCTTTCCTTCCGCTTTCCGGAAAAGAACAAAAACCCAACGTCCTCTGGATCACCAGCGAGGACAACAGCGTCGAATGGATCAGTTGTTACGGAGCCAAGAACGCCAAGACCCCTAACATAGACCAACTCGCCAAGGAAGGTTTTCGTTACCTGTACTGTTTCGATAACGGAGCGGTCTGCGCCCCTACCCGCTCCTCATGGATCACCGGTATGCATGCCATTTCAAACGGTACGCAACCGATGCGCAGTGGATTCGAAATCCCGGCCACGATACGCTTTTACAACGAACAATTGCAAAAGGTCGGCTACTTCACGAGCAATTGTTCGAAAACGGACTACAACCTGCGCGGACCCAATGGAAGGAACCCCAAGGATTTCTGGAATTATTCGGGCGGCGACTACGCTGGCACCTGGAAAAAGCGTAAGGAGGGCCAACCTTTCTTTACCGTATTCAACATCGGGCACAGCCATGAATCCCGCGCTTTCGGAGGCTTGAGCAAGGAATCCAAGAATCCGTCCAAAATGATTCTGGCTCCTTACCATCCGGACATCCCTGAGATGAAGGAAACTTATGCCAAATACGGAGGAGCAGTCGAAAACATGGACCGTGCCGTAGGCGAAGCGGTTCAACGCCTCAAGGCCGACGGACTCTACGAGGACACCATCATCGTCTACAACTCGGACCACGGGGGCGTGCTCGCCCGCAGCAAACGCTTTCTTTATTCCAGCGGGATCCACTGTCCCTTGATCGTCCGTATCCCTGAGAAGTGGAAAAATCTCTACCCCAAGGGCAAGAAACCCGGATCCACCATCGACCGTATCGTCAGCTTCATCGATATGCCCAAGACCTGGCTTAGCCTCACGGGCGCCAAGATCACGAAAAATTTCCAAGGCAGAATCTTTCTCGGCCCGGACACGGAACCCGATGCCCAGTACCATTTCTCCTGGCGCAGTCGGGCTGATGAGCGCTACGACTGTGTGCGGGTCATGCGGGACGAGCAATTCGCCTATCACAAAAACTACGCTCCCTTCGCGCCCAACGGACAGTACTTGGCCTACATGCACAACATGAAGGCAACGGGCGCCTGGGAGAGACACCATCAGGCAGGCAAGACCAATGCGGTAACCGGTCGATTCTTCGAACCCCGTCCTTCGGAAGAATTTTACGACAATTTCAAGGATTTCCACAATATCGACAACCAAATCGACGATCCATTGCATCATACCAAAATCAAGGAGCTTAAGAAGGAACTCAGGCGGCAACAGCTCAAGTACTTTGATTCCGGGCTCATGCCCGAGGAAATGAGAAACCGTATGATCAAAGAGAAAAAAACCACGGTTTATGCCTTCGTTCGAGACCCCAAACTCTATCCCCTCCCCAAGTACCTTGACTACGCCGACCTAGCCTTGACCAGAGATAAGAAGAACCTCAAAACCCTGACCAAGGAACTCTCATCCAAAGATCCTGTCATTCGCTATTGGTCGGTGGTTGGTTTGCTTCTTCTTGAAAAAGGAGCCAAGCCTGCCATCCCCGCACTTAAGAAATCGCTCGACGATCAGGACGAAATTCCACCCCTTGCCGCTTGGGCCCTTTACAAAGCAGGAGAACGTAAGCTCTCTGAGAAATGGATGCTTGAAACCATCACGAATAATCCGGGAAACAAGATGCTGGCAAACGTCCTCGACTGGATGGGTGAGAACGGTCACCCCATCCTCGCTAAAATCCCTGGGGGCAAGCTTCCGAAAAAGGGTCTTCTCAAAGACGTGGTAAAACGAGCCGAAGCCAGAAAGAGACGATAATCTCTTTACTTGATCGATTGATCCCCGTCCGGGGTTTCCGTGGAGACACTCCGGTAGTAGCGACCGCAAGCGGTCAGGTTTCCATTCTTGTCGTATAGGGAGGAAGTATGTCCGACCGCCTGGTTATGCTCGAAAGAGAACCAGGAGTAACCCGCCACCCAGTCCTGCCTCTCCAACCATGGAAGAACCTCTTTCATGAAGGCCAGCACGTATTCGGTCTTGTGTCGGTTCTGGGAGAGTTTGCGGGCCTCCCAATCGGCGGGAGCAAATTCGGTTATGAGGATGGGTCTTTCACCATACTTCTCGTAGATTCTCCTCATCTTGTCCTTGAAGTGCTGGACGTGGGTGCCGCCATACCAATGGACGCCCGTGTAGTCGATACGGTAACCTCTGCGGTCGGCCTCCTTCATGAAGTCCTTCATCCAGGAACCGCGCACTCCCTGGACACTGTTGTCGTTGATGCCCTCGGGGTTTGCGCAAGCGGGGCTACACAAGGGAACATTCAGGGTCTCTAGAATGGGCCAATACTTGAGAGCTGCCTGATAGGGCATGTTTGACTGCTCGGGTTTGTCGGGTTCGTTGAACCCGAAGAAGCGCTTGACCTTTCCCGACTCTATGTCGGGAACAACGCTTTTTTGGAGTCCTTTCCTCAAGCCATCAACCGACCATGCGCCCCAAGCCATTGGGACGAACTCAACATTGGCCGGCTGGTTGGGAACCTGGTCCCACCCCCAGGAATAACTCCAGTAAGGATTGACCTTCTTGAGGCGGGGCAGATTTCTTTCGGACGATCCAGATTCCCCGGCTTTTCGCATGGTCAAGCAAATACCCTTCTTTCCGGGAAACTTCAGTTGCTCATCCGTAAAATGCTTCCTGGCCACCTTAAGTTGGTATGGGGCGGCTGCGGTTTTAAGTTTGGCCAAGGTCTTGCGGGCCGATTCGGCAGGCTTCCAGAACCAACCATTGGGGTCCCAGACTTGGGAGTATTGATAATCACGCAGAAGCAACTCATAGGTAGCGATCGCACCCTTGACATCACCCTTTTGACGGAGGGCATCCCCCTTCAGTATGAGGCAGGTGCCGACCTCGTTGAGGTTGCCGTATTTCCTGGCATCCTTTGCAGGGGCATATCCCTTTAACTTCGCATTCGTACGCTTTGCCTCGGCGCCCCAAGTCCTGAGCGCCTGGTCGGCATGAGCGATGGCCGCATTCCAATCCTTGCGCCCCAAGGCGCCCCAGACCTTGGCCGTGACCTGATAGGCTTCCTCGGCAAAGGCGACCTGGCAGATGGACAGGAGAAAATACAGTACCAAAGAATTCCTGATGACTTTCATGATCTTTACCCCGACTAAAAACGATAACCTTTCCTTTTCTCGTACTCCCGTAATCCCTGCTTCGCTTTGGCTGCTCGATCGCGGTAAGACTGAACAAATCTTTCAAGCGCCCCGGGATTGTCGCGGTTGTCAAAACATTCAAGGGCAGGATCCCCAAAACGAACCATCCATCCACGAAGCAAGGCTTGAAGGTACTCCGCCTTCCTTTCAACGCCAACGTCTGACCACAAATTGGACAGGCAATTCGGGTCTGCCTTCAAGTCGTATAACTCCTCGACAGTGCGCAGTTCAAGATGCTTGATTCTGGCTGCCAGTTTGTTGTCTCCGTGGGAAGCCTTTTTCATCGCCTGGTAGGCTGCACCGCCGAGGCGCCCGAAACGACGCTTCCCGTTGGACCACGGGTTGAACACATAGGCCGACTCCCTGGTGATCACCGACCGGATGGGCAGGGCATCCCCACCGTGGATGTGATGGAACTGGGCAAAGACAGCGTCACGATCAGCCTGTTTTTCACCCCGCAACAGGGGAAGGAAAGAACGTCCATCCGACTTTGGTGGCTGCAACCCAACCGCCTCGAGGATGGTCGACTGCAGGTCAACCGTGGATATCATGTGCGTCCTGTCGATGGAACCCGGCTTGACCGTTCCCGGCCAACGGATGACCCAGGGCGACCGAACGCTGTCAGGATAGCAATTGAACTTGGCACCCGGAAAAGGCATGCCGTGGTCGGCCATGAAAATAACAATTGTGTCGTCAACCAACCGGGCTTCCCCCAGTTCCCCAAGGACCGCGCCCACCATGTCATCAAGGCGCCGGACAGAGGTGCAGTAGGCGGCAAATTCCTGGCGAACTCCCGGCAGGTTCGGCAGCAGTCCG
>Ga0209660_1001821_pt1 | contig 10888 bp, 12 predicted proteins | sample SaaInlV_100m_DNA_2_FD_184659 | JGI IMG/M metagenome (GOLD analysis project Ga0209660, IMG submission 184659) | Marine microbial communities from expanding oxygen minimum zones in the Saanich Inlet - SI072_LV_100m_DNA (SPAdes) (version 2) | ecosystem: Environmental > Aquatic > Marine > Intertidal... | reverse complement strand
CGAGCGTGTGCCAAACGGCCGTATCGGGCGGCCAGAAGATATCGCCGCCTGTCTTCAGTTTCTCTGCGGCTATGGCGGTTCTTATATAACCGGCGCCGTGATCCCTGTCTCTGGCGGCATCAACGTGGCCACAGGGGCTTCGATATTCGGAGAGGATTAAGCGATGAGCAGCATTGCACTAGATGATTTTATAAAGCTTGAGGGCCAGAAAGTTGGCACTTCTCGCTGGTTCGAAATTGATCAAAGCCAGATCGATAATTTCGCCGATGTGACCGAAGACCATCAGTTTATCCATGTGGATGCGAAAGCGGCTGAAAAGACGCCTTTTGGCACCACCATCGCGCATGGGTTTTTGACCTTATCGATGCTTTCAGCGATGATTTATGATGGGGTCCCGGACATCGAAGGCGCCACCATGGGCATTAACTATGGCTTCGATAAAATCCGCTTTATCTCACCGGTGAAATCCGGTGCGCGTGTGCGTGCACATTTCACATTGAAGGCGCTGCGCCATCCCAAACCAACCGAGGTGACCAATATCTGGGACATCACCGTAGAAATTGAGGGCCAAGAGCGCCCCGCGCTGATCGCCGAATGGATTGGCAGACAATATTTTTAACCAAGGACTTCCAAAGAAATGACCAAACTTCCATTGCAACTCACGGGTCTGCGGCTTCCTGCCATCGCAGCGCCGCTTTTCATTATCTCAAACCCTGATCTGGTGATTGCGCAGTGCAAAGCCGGTATTGTCGGCTCGTTTCCCGCGCTCAACGCGCGCGAAAAAGATGGTGAAGCCGTCGTGTTAGAGCTGTGGTTAAAGCGTATTACAGAAGAACTTGACCGTCACAATCAAGCCAACCCTGACAATCCGGCGGCGCCTTTTGCAGTCAACCAGATCGTGCACCGATCAAATGCACGTCTTGAGCGTGATCTTGAAATCTGCGCAAAATGGAAAGTGCCGATTTGGATTACATCTCTGGGGGCCCGCGTCGAGGTGAATGACGCCGCCCATAGCTGCGGCGGCATTGCACTGCATGATGTGATCAACAACCGCTTTGCCAAAAAAGCCATCGAAAAAGGCGCAGATGGATTGATCGCAGTGGCCGCAGGCGCGGGCGGGCATGCCGGCGCGTTATCCCCGATGGCGCTTATTGGTGAAATCCGCGAATGGTTCAAAGGCCCGCTGATGTTATCCGGCGCCATTGCAACCGGCGACAGCATTTTGGCGGCACAAGCCATGGGGGCTGATCTGGCCTATATCGGTTCGCCCTTTATCGCCACAAAAGAGGCCAATGCTGACCCTGCATACAAGCAGATGATTATCGACAGCAGCGCCGAAGATATCGTTTATTCATCCCTCTTTACCGGGGTAGATGGCAACTATCTAAAACCCTCGATCGCGCGCGCCGGAATGGACCCCGACAACCTGCCCAGTGCGGATGTCAGTTCAATGGATTTTTCCGACCAAAGAGAAAAGCCCAAATCATGGAAGGAAATCTGGGGGTCGGGTCAGGGGATCGGCGCGATTAAAACGCATATGACAACCCAAGGGTTGGTGGATCAGCTGACTGCACAATACAGCAATGCCAAAGCCCGTCTGCTTGGATCGGCCAATGGCTGAGCTTTATCTGGTCAGACATGCACAGGCCAGTTTTGGCGCTGATAATTATGATGTGTTGTCTGATCTTGGCCACATGCAAAGCTTTGCCCTTGGGCAGGCCATCGCCGCACAGGGCGTGCGGCCGGACCTTTGGGTGATTGGCGATTTAAACCGCCACCGCGAAACTCTTGCGGGCATTCAACTCGGCATGGGCATGGCAGAAGCTACCCCAGAAATTCACCCAGGGCTTAATGAATTTGACTTTACCGGCCTGCTGAACGCGCGCTTTGGAATGGGCGGCGGGCCAAAGGATATGCACAGCGACCGCAAAACCCATTTCAAAATCTTGCGCGAAACCGTTTTGGCATGGCAACGCGATGAAATCGCCAACCCTCCTGAAAAATGGGCTGATTTTGCCCGGCGTATTGAGGCCGCGCGGCGATTTATCATGCGCGAGGGACCGGCCACGGTTTTAGCGGTCAGTTCGGGCGGCCCGATCGGCCAAATGGTGGCTTCGGTGCTGCAAACGCCAGACGATCAACAGATTAAATTGCAACTGCAGGTCAAAAACTGTTCGCTCACACGGTTTATTTTTACGCAAAAAGCATGTTATCTACACGGGTTCAATGAAACGCCGCATATCACGGCCGAAACACATCAGTTTTTGACCTATAGCTAAAGGCCAACCATGTCGGACACTGCCCATTTAGATACCGAAGCTGTCAGCGCCTGGCTGAGCCAGCGCATGGCCGGGTTTCAAGGGCCGGTCCGCGCCGAGAAATTTGACGGCGGGCAATCAAACCCAACCTTTCGGCTGATTACGCCAAGCAAAGACTTTGTTCTGCGCCGCAAACCTCCGGGCATATTGCTCAAATCTGCGCATGCGGTTGATCGCGAATTTCGGGTGCAAAAGGCACTTGAACACTCCGATGTGCCGGTCGCGCGCATGCATGTTCTGTGTGAAGATGATGCGGTAATCGGCTCTGCTTTTTATGTGATGGATATGGTCGATGGGATAAATTACGACAATCCGGCCCTACCCGAGGTCACTCAAGACGACCGCCGAGCGATCCAAGAAGAAATGAACCGCGTTCTGGCCGCGATCCATAGTATCGACATTGAGACAGCTCAGCTCTCTGACTTTGGCCCGGATGGCAATTATTATCTGCGCCAAACTGATCGGTGGACCAAACAGTATAAGTCCAGCGAAACCGAACATATACCGGATATGGATGCGCTGATCGACTGGCTTGGCAGCAATATACCCGATGATGATGGGCAGCGCACCTTGGTGCATGGCGATTACCGCATCGACAATATGCTGTTTTCAAAATCCGGCCCCCAATGTCTTGCGGTTCTGGATTGGGAATTGTCGACCATCGGGCATCCCTTTGCCGATCTTGCTGCTGTTATTATGCAATGGGCGATGCCGCCCGGCCCTGAGGGTCGCGGTTTGGCCGGCATTGACCGCAAAGCGCAGGGGTTGATGGAGGATCAGGCCTTTGTTGATCTTTATTGTGCCCGCCGCGGATTGGCGGGGATCGACCGTTTCGGGTTTTATCTGGCATTTTGCTTTTTTCGCATGGCCGGAATTCTGCAAGGTGTCAAAAAGCGGGCGCTTGACGGCAATGCCTCAAACCCCGAGCGGGCAATGAAAGTGGGCAAATATGTATCGGTTTTCGCTGCCGCCGGCCTAAAAGCTGCAAAAACAGTATGAGCGGTATGGATCACCCCCCGCATTTTTCTGATGAGCGCCCCTATCCGCTGCAGCACCATCTGGGATTCGTTTTGACCGATTGGTCGGAAGATTATTGCCGCCTTGAATTGCCGTTAGAGGCATTTTTGATGAACCGTCAGGGCATACCGCACGGGGGCGTCTATGCCACGCTGGCCGATACAGCGATGGGCTATGCCGGTTGCTTTGCCCCAAAGGGTGCGCCGCCACGCTGGGCCATGACGCTCAATCTAAGCGTCAATTATCTGGCCCAATGCAAAGGCGACCTGTTAATCGCCACGGCCAATCTTACCGGCGGCGGGCGCAAAACGTTTTTTGCTAACGCCTCTATCAGCGATAACCTGTCCACGAAAATTGCCAGCGCAACGGGCGTATTCCGTTATCGCAGCAACCCACCCTAAAGGAGAATAAGATGACCGAAACCATGCAGCGCATTGCCTTGGCCCGCAGGCCAATGGGCGCACCTGTTGATGATGATTTTCTATTGGAAAATATCCCCATGCCAACGCCCGCCGAAGGCGAGGTGCTGGTCAAAGTGCATTATATGTCGCTTGACCCCTATATGCGGGGCCGCATGGATGATGCAAAATCCTATGCTAACCCGGTGCCACTTGGCGGCACAATGGAAGGCGGGGGCGTGGGCCAAATTGTGGCCTCAAATGCCGCCGATTATGCGGTCGGGGATTATGTTTTTGGAATGCTTGGTTGGGCCAGCCATGCCTGTCTTAAGGCCAAAGAATTGCAAAAACTTAACCCGAAACTGGCGCCCATCACCACTGCTCTTGGGGTGCTTGGGATGCCCGGATTTACCGGCTGGTACGGGTTGATCGAACTGGGCCGGCCCAAGGCCGGTGAAACCCTTGTTGTTGCGGCGGCCACCGGCCCTGTTGGCTCGATGGTGGGTCAGGTGGCCAAAGCGCGCGGGCTGCGCACCGTCGGCATTGCGGGCGGCGCAAAAAAATGCGCGCTCGCAGTGGACAAGTTCGGGTTTGATATCTGTCTCGATCATACGAAATACGCCGACGGCAAAGCGATGCGCGCCGCCATCGCCGAGCACTGTCCAAAGGGTGTGGATATTTATTTTGAAAATGTGGCTGGCAAGATTTTCAAAGGTGTGCTGCCGCTGATGAATGTGGGGGGCCGCATTCCACTTTGTGGATTGATCAGCTGGTATAATGCCGGGGCCTTGGGTGCAAATGCAGGCGGAGAAAAGGATAATCTACCTAAACTTTGGCGCACTATTCTTGTGAACCGGCTTTCAGTGAACGGCTTTATCATTTCCGATCATTGGGACCGCTATGGTGATTTTCTGCGCGACGTTGGCCCAATGCTGGCGAAAGGCCAAATTGCCTATCAAGAGGACATCACCGAGGGGCTTGAAAACGCGCCGCGGGCGTTCATGGGTCTGCTAACCGGGGAAAACTTTGGCAAACAGATCGTCAAAGTGAACTGATCTTGGATAAAGCGCCGGATGGCTTCAAATTTCCGAACGGCGCTTTTCACCCGCTTGCCATTTTCACAGGCAGCGCTTTTATAAAAAAATGAGGGCTCCGACACGGTGGCCAGAACCCTCATACCACCCCTTGTGCTCCCACGGCACGTCAGGTGTTTAATACAGGTCCGGCCATCCTGGCACGGTGGTTATAGCTAACCCAAATTGGCATCAAAAACCAAGAACCAAGTAAGGCAAATTTAGTTCAAATCTCGCGCAGCATCCGCTTGTGATCCGCTCAGAGCGGATCACTATGTTTGCCAGCAGGCTTTGCCATTAAACCGGAAGTGATTAATACCTATAATGTTCGGGCTTGAACGGCCCCTCTGGCGTCACGCCAATATAGTCAGCCTGATCTTTATCCAATGTGGTCAGCTTAACGCCAATGCGGTCCAAATGCAGCCGCGCCACTTTTTCATCCAGATGCTTGGGCAGGATATAGACGTCATCATTATAATCATCGCCCTTGGTCCACAGCTCGATCTGGGCCAGCACTTGGTTGGTAAAGGAGGCAGACATCACAAACGACGGATGTCCCGTGGCATTTCCAAGGTTTAAAAGACGGCCCTCTGACAACAGGATCAAACGGTTGCCCGAGGGCATCTCGATCATATCAACCTGTTCTTTAATATTGGTCCATTTGTGGTTTTTAAGATGCGCCACTTGGATCTCATTATCGAAATGGCCGATATTGCCCACGATGGCCATATCTTTCATGCCGCGCATATGCTCGATGCGGATAACGTCTTTGTTGCCGGTGGTTGTGATGAAGATATCAGCTGTGGCGATCTGATCTTCCAGAAGCACCACTTCAAAGCCGTCCATGGCAGCCTGCAAAGCGCAGATCGGATCAACCTCGGTGACTTTAACACGCGCGCCCGCGCCCCGCAGTGAGGCGGCCGAACCTTTGCCCACATCGCCATAGCCGCACACAACAGCCACTTTGCCGGCCATCATCGTGTCGGTGGCGCGGCGGATGCCATCAACCAGCGATTCTTTGCAGCCGTATTTATTGTCAAATTTCGATTTGGTCACACTGTCGTTCACATTGATCGCCGGAAACGGCAATTGGCCCTGTTTGACCAGCTCATAGAGCCGGTGCACACCAGTGGTGGTTTCCTCGGACACACCTTGGATCATATCACGCTGTTTGGTGAACCAGCCGGGGCTTTCGGCCATACGCTTTTTAATCTGTGCAAAGACCGCCTCTTCTTCTTCGGAAGTGGGCACTTCGATGAGGTCGGTTTCACCGGCTTCCACCCGCGCGCCCAGCAACACATAAAGCGTTGCATCGCCGCCATCATCCAAAATCATATTCGCGCCTTCGGGGAATAAAAACGACCGGTCAAGGTAATCCCAATGCTCGGTCAGGCTTTGACCTTTGATCGCAAAGACCGGCGTTCCGCCTCCTGCAATGGCCGCCGCCGCATGGTCCTGGGTCGAAAAGATGTTACATGAGGCCCAGCGCACATCCGCGCCAAGTTCCACCAATGTTTCGATTAAAACAGCGGTCTGGATGGTCATATGCAACGAGCCGACGATGCGCGCCCCGGTCAGTGGCTTGCTTTCGCCATATTCTTTGCGCAGCGCCATCAATCCGGGCATTTCGGTTTCGGCAATATTTAATTCTTTGCGGCCAAATTCAGCCAGGGCAATGTCTTTGACAATATAATCAGTGCTCATGGGTGCGATCTCCTAAAATTCTCTTCTGGCGCCTAGCACAACTTAGATCGTGCGGCAATCAGGTAAAGCCGCTGGTCACTTTTGCATGAAATAAGGCACTGGCGGGAAAGAAACGGGGCATTGCAGGGGTTGCAAAGCTTGCGCCTTCCAACGGCTTGGTGCACAGATCATCTAAACTGCAAGAGGCCTAAATGAAACAACCACGCGCATGGCAACGAATGCTCTCGGGTCGCCGGCTCGATTTGCTGGATCCGACGCCGGTCGATATCGAGGTAGAAGATATAGCCCACGGGCTGGCTTTTGTGGCGCGCTGGAATGGTCAAACCCAGGGTGATTTTGCCTATTCGGTGGCCGAGCATTCGCTGCTTGTCGAGGAAATCTATGCCCGGCTTGCCCCCAAAGCCCCCGCGAAGTGGCGACTTGCCGCCCTGCTGCATGATGCGCCCGAATATGTCATCGGAGATATGATTTCGCCGGTCAAAGCCGCCGTAGGGCCGGGCTATGAGGTGCTGGATGAGCGGCTAAGCGCCGCAATTCACATTCGCTTTGGCCTGCCCGCCAAACTGCCCACTGCGGTTAAAAAGCAGATTAAAAAGGCCGACAAAATAAGCGCCTGGATGGAGGCCACCCAGATCGCAGGGTTTTCAGCCAAAGAAGCCGATGGGTTTTTCGGGGCGCCGGATCACAGCCTTATTAACGGTCTTAAAATTGATCTGCGCGCGCCCAAAGCGGCGCGGCAGGCTTATATTGACCGGCACGCAGACCTGCTGGATGAGCTATGAGCCAAATCAAGCTTAGACCGGCCACCCCAGCGGATGCGGACGCGCTTGCCGCGCTGCTCAACCAGATTATTAAGACAGGCGGCAACACCGCCCATTTACACCCTTTCGATGGAGAGCGCCTGCTCAACCATTATCTTGCGCCGCCTTTGACCATCAGCTGCTTTGTGGCCGAGGTCGGCGGCCAAATCGCCGGGTTTCAATCGCTAGAGTGGAGCGACCCAAACTGGCCCGGGCCGGACAGCTTGCCCGCTGATTGGGCAATGATCGCCAGCTTTGTGAATGCAGATTTTCAAGGGCGCGGTATTGGCAAGGCGCTTTTTGCGCAAACCCTCGCCGCCGCCCAAAGCGCGGGCGCGCGCTGCATTGATGCCACCATCCGCGCCGACAATCAGGGGGGCCTTGCGTTTTACACATCGCTTGGTTTTACCGATTACAGCAGGCTGCGGGGCATCCCCCTGTCAGACGGCACACTTGTGGATCGGATCCGGAAAAAGCGGACCGTTTGATCCTGTCAAATCGCCTTTAAACAGCAGCGCCTTTGGCAAGGTTCAAAACCCTCAGCGGTTGCATATTTGGGATCAATTCACGAAGGCTTTGTCCTTCCGCCGGCTCAGCAGGCATACGAAAACTATCACGAACAGCAGGCAACGCGCTAAACCGTTTTTGGTCCTTTGGGTCTTGAAAGCTTTGCAATACGGGAATGTCCGCCGGAATATCGGGTATCGATTTGTCACGATAATCGTTCATATAAATGGCGGCTGAAGGCTTTAAAGTCAGATCGCTCGAGGTGTCACAGTGGCCCTTGAAAAACATGAACACGTGGTCTTGATAGCCCGGGTGATCCACGGCAAGCACAGCATAGCGAGTGGTGCAATAAACCCGTGTTGATTTTGCTTCGCCGCGAAGCTGTACAGGCTGCATAAACTCAAGCCCTTGAACATTGGTGATGTCCGAGCAGATATGGAATAAATGCGGCAACGGGTCCGCAGAACGGCCACCCTGCGCGGCGCCCCATGCCAAAGCCTGCCGGCAATCTTCGCACCCGCAAAGCAAACTTAGCTGCGGGAAGGCAGGGCGCAATGAAATCGCGCAGCGCCCACATGTACACCTAATATCAAAACCCATCGCGCTGTTTCCTGTAAATCCCTGTACCGCTATTAGCCCTCACTCGCGTAGTATTAAGCCAGTTTTGTAAAAAACAAAATGGCTAGACCGCAGAACGGTGAAAAGACTGATTTAAATGACGGGGTTAACGCCCCATATCCGAGGTGATTTTACCCAGCGTTAGAGCCGAATTTCGGTCAATTTTCGCACCACCGTCAAACTGACGCGATACTGACGCAATACCGACGTGGGAATTTACAGTTTTACCGTGGGCTGCGCTTGGCCAATATGCGCTGCAATGTGCGGCGGTGCATGTTGAGCCGGCGTGCGGTTTCGGACACATTGCGATCACACAGCTCATAGACACGCTGGATATGTTCCCACCGAACGCGGTCGGCGCTCATCGGGTTTTCCGGCGGCGGCGGCAGGTCATCACCAGTGGCCAACAGGGCGTTGGTAATATCGGTGGCATCGGCCGGTTTGCTGAGATAATCGGTGGCGCCGATTTTCACCGCAGCCACGGCGGTGGCAATGGCGCCATAGCCTGTCAGCACCACAACGCGGCAATCGGGGCGCTTGGTGCGCAGCACCTCAACCACATCCAAACCATTGCCGTCTTGCAAACGCAGATCAATCACCGCATAGGCGGGCGGGCGCGCTGTTGAAATCGCCCGGCCTGCCGCAACAGAGCCTGCTGTTTCAACGGTAAAGCCGCGTTTTTCCATCGCCTTGGCCAGTCGGCGCAAAAACGGTTCATCATCGTCAACCAATAACAAAGATGGATCAGGACCTAACTCTTGCAGTACTTTTTCAGACACCAGAACCCCCTTAAAAGCTCTCTTATACAAATTGGTATCTAATGTTGTTTGTCAACAGGGTCAAACAATCCTGTGCAGATTCCTATATTTTATCAATAAAACATGCCGATTTTTCTGCCATAGCCTCGGGGCTGGCATCGCGGCGAAAAAACTCAACAACCCCATGTTCTGGCAGCACCAGATAGGTCATGGTTGAGTGGTCCACCAGATAGTATTCGTCGCTACTGTCATGGGCTTTGTAATAGGTGCGATAGGCGCGGCTTGCCGCTTTGACTTGCTCGGCCGATCCTGTCAGACCAACCATACGTGGATGGACTGCCTCGGCATAATCCCCAATGACCTCTGGCGTGTCCCTCTTGGGGTCTATTGAGATAAATACAGGGGTGACCATTTGCCCATTTTCTTCCAGCACATCAACGGCTTCTGCATTTCTTACAGCGTCCATCGGACAGACATCCGGGCAGAATGTATAGCCAAAATACACCAGTGATGGCTCGGTGATTACATCTGTATCGCTGACGGTTTTTCCATTGCTATCGAGCAAATTAAATGGACCACCAATCTGGCCAACACCGCCGGCAACCGTGCTGCTACGGCAAATGGCAAATTGATCATCTAAGCGGGATGCAAATGGCCATATGCCCAGGCTGGCGATCCAAGTGACCAGCAATAGGCACGCCAAAACAGCGGCGGCAAGAATGGCTAAAGAACGGGTCATGCTTCAAATCCTAATGGGCTTTCCTATCGCGTTGATTGGTAGCATGATGCGGCCTAAGAACAAGTCACAATATGTTGAAAAAGGTGCCAGGGCGATGACAGATACGAATCTAAACCTGTTGTTCCAACAAAAGCGTGGAAACTGGATCCGGCTGCGAACATTAATTTTGCTGCGCTGGATTGCCATTGCCGGTCAGGTGATCGCGATTTTTACGGCCATACAGCTTTATAATTTGCAACTTGAATTGGCACTGTGCCTATTGGCAATCGGTGTGTCCATTGGGGGAAACCTTTTGGCCATGTTCAGTTTTCCCGAAACCAAACGATTGTCAGAATTTGAAAACATGATGATGATCTTGTTTGATCTTTTACAACTTAGTTTTTTGCTTTTTTTGACCGGAGGATTGCATAATCCGTTTAGTATTTTGCTGCTGGCGCCGGTGGCGGTGGCGGCAAATGTGCTAAAACTAAGATCTCTACTGATTTTGGGGGGTACGGCCATTGCCTTGGTGACGATCTTGGCCAACTATCACCTTCCACTGCACACTGATCAAGGGTTTATTTTGCGTATTCCTGATATTTTCATTTTCGGAAACTGGACTGCAATTGTCATCGCATTGGTATTTTTAAGTGTCTATTCACGCCGTGTTAATAATGAAATGAACGCCATGGGCGAAGCGGTGGTAGCCACCCAAATGGCACTGGCGCGTGAACAAAAGCTGACCGATTTGGGCGGGGTGGTCGCCGCCGCTGCCCACGAGTTGGGCACGCCCTTGGCCACCATTAAACTGGTGAGTTCGGAACTGATGGAGGAATTATCCGACCGGCCAGAACTTTGTGAAGATGCTGAATTGATCCGCGAACAGGCCGATCGTTGCCGCGATATTTTGCAATCTATGGGCAGGACCGGCAAAGATGACCTGTATCTGCACAGTGCCCCATTCAGCGAAGTTATTC
>Ga0209660_1001815_pt1 | contig 10913 bp, 12 predicted proteins | sample SaaInlV_100m_DNA_2_FD_184659 | JGI IMG/M metagenome (GOLD analysis project Ga0209660, IMG submission 184659) | Marine microbial communities from expanding oxygen minimum zones in the Saanich Inlet - SI072_LV_100m_DNA (SPAdes) (version 2) | ecosystem: Environmental > Aquatic > Marine > Intertidal... | reverse complement strand
GCATTTGTTGTTAGATTGTTCAAAATAAATGAGTTAAGCCCAGTAAATTCCATTTCAAATTCATCTACTGATATCGTGGTTGGGCTGGCATTAGTCATTTTAACTACAGTCGTACCTGTATTATCTACATCATGCTTTACCGTAACATCCATAGGCGTAAAAAAATCCAATCCAGAACTTCCATCAATACCAAAGCCTTTCCTATGAATGCTATTAAATTCCTGAATAAAAGATCCGCTCAGAATATTCATTTTATCAAGAATGGATTCTACTTCTGTATCTCGCATGTCTAGGTAACCACGTAATTCACCGCCCTTTATCGAAGACGTTATATTTTTTGTAGTTGACCCACTAGCAATATGTACATCCTTAAAAGATTCATTATTTCCATTCAAAGTTGTACTCAATGAAAAAACTTGGTCTTTAAGTACCAAAGCAGTACCGTCTTTCAATGTTAAACTTATTTGATTATCTGATTCTTGGACTAGTTGTATATCAATTTTTTTAGAAAGATCTTTGACTAACCTATCTCGATTGTCTCTAAGATCATTTGCTTTATACTGCGATGTTGGTTCGTTAGCGTGTATGCTCTCATTTAACTTTCCGATTTGTGTTGTAAGGGTATTAATTTCCGCAACCTCTGTTTCTATTGTTGCATCAATATTTCTCTGGATCGTAAATAGCTGTTTTCCTGTTTGATTAAATGTACTAGTCAAATATTCCGCTTTTGAAATTAGATCGGCGCGTTCTGGAAGTCCCTTTGGGTTAGTTGCTAAGTCATGAGTTGATGAAAAAAAGGAACTTAGAGCATCATTTAAACTACGTCCTGAGCCTTCGTTAAATAGTACTTCCAATTGTTCAAAAATTTCTTTTTTTACTTCTGTGCTTCCAGTCAGATCTCCTTCATCCATTATTTGAGTAAATAAAAACTGGTCATGCGATCTTTCAATACTTGCAACTCGAACACCTGTCCCGATTTGATGTAACCCGCCATATTTAATATGGCCCCTTGGTGTATTAGCTTCGAAACTAACATCTTGCCGAGAATACCCTTCAGTTTCTACATTCGCTACATTCTGACCTGTAACTTCTATTGCTAACTGCTGGGCCAATAAGCCTAACTTTGCTGAACTTAATGTGCTAAAAATATTTGTTGTCATTTTTTAATTATTTATTCAAGCATCCACGCTTAGCATGCTGCTATATTTCTTTGATTTTTGAATTTTCCCATTTGCATGATAAGGGGAAGAAGCAATTTCCCCTTCTTTATGAAGATTCACTAGCGACTTTCTAAATGATTCAGATGATTTTGTCATCAAGTCGCGTATGGAATGATTCAAAGTATTTACCGACTGTATTTTTCTCAATAAATTTTTTCGACTCTCGGCTAATCTAAGATTGAGCGGACTTTTATGAATATTTAATAAATTTTTCATCGTTAGATTACCGTGCGAAACTCTTAACCCCTTTGCAACCTTTTTCATAATTCTCGTTCGTTCTGATTCCAAATCTTTTAATTGATGCACTATTTCATCTTTCCTTATAACTATAGATTCAAGAGTCTCTATTGAATATTCAGCAATACAACTCCATTCTTCCCGTAAAAGTGAGATAAAGGTTTCATAAAGCACAACCTTTGCTTCCATTGTTTTTAAAAGGTGCTTTAATAAAGGATTCATTTTTTTCTAACCTTGTAAATTTATGGATTGGTTTAATTTCTGAGCCGATTCTTTATTTTCTTTTTGTTTATTTACTTTTGACTCCAAGCGCGCCAGGTCTCTATAAATTACATCCGCTAAACCGATTCCTTTTTGCTCAGACATTAATTTAGACATTTCTTCATCGTGTAAAGACTCAAACATTTTAGACGCGTGACTATCAAATAAACTTGATTTTTGAACACTAGACCGCATGGATTTTAATAATTGGTGAATAAAAACGGATTCAAATTGCTTCGCTACAGCTATTAATTCCTTATTACTTTTACCCCTAGCTGGATTTGCCAAATGGTTTAGCTCTGATAAACGGCTCTGCTCCATTTGAGGTAAAATGGAATTCTGAGGACTAATGCTAGAAGGAATAAACATAAAATATTAATTAAGTAGTTATTGAATATCTGCTTCTATCAAGTGACACATCTAATTCAAAGAAGCGCCCACTCCTTTAAAATTGCAAAGGCCATACCAAACTATCTCCCACCACCTAGAAACTATTTTATTGTTTAAAAACATATACTTAGAATATTTTTTTGTGCTCCAAGTTAAAAAAAAGCGGTAGAAAGGAAAATATTTCCTTCTACCGCTTGCATATTTTGCGCCTCAGATTAGATGATATCTAGATCGGCATGAAGCGCCCCTGAAGCTTTGATCGCTTGCAAAATTGCAATCAAGTCACGTGGTGTCACCCCAATTGCATTGAGTCCATTCACAATATCACCTAGTGATGCACCTTTAGACATCACAAGTAACTTATCTTCTCCTTCCTCAACAGGGGAAGGTGTTCTAAGGGGGTTTACCGCTTCTGGTTCCGCCACAGGTGCAGGAGCATCCGCCGCCAAAGGCTCCCCTTTAATTTGAATAAATAATGCTCCATGAGCGACTGCCACGGTCGAGATACGAACATTCTCTCCCATCACAACCGTTCCAGTTCGTTCATCTACGATGACACGTGCAATTGTATCTGGCTCTACATCCAATTTTTCGATACGAGAAATTAGCTCTGAAGTATTATCTTTATAAAAATTTGGGACATTAACTCTCACAGTTCGACCATCTATCACGAATGCAGATTGATCTTTTAGTTCATTATTTATAGCCTTCGAAATTCTTCTTGCAGTCGTAAAGTCTGTTTTCTTTAAAGCAAAGACCAATTCGTTTTTTGCATTAAATTTATGAGGTAATTCTCTTTCAATCAAGGCTCCGTTGACAACTCGTCCTACAGTTACGTGGTTTTTCTGTGTACCAGCCGCAGCACCAGCAACCTCAAAACCGCCTATAGATAGAGGACCTTGCGCAACCCCGTATGTTTTACTATCGGGTCCCTTAAGAGGTGTCATTAAAAGGGTGCCACCCTGTAGGCTTTTTGAATCACCTACGGACGAAACGGTCACATCAATTCGGTCTCCTTGGCGGGCAAATGAAGGTAGTTCTGCAGTCACCATAACTGTTGCAACGTTTTTAAATTTTAACGAGTCTACCTCTCCCGATGGAATAGTAACTCCCATTTTTTTGAGCATATTAAACACGGCCTGAATCGAGAAGAAAACGTTTGTCGCACTATCCCCTGTTCCTGCAAGGCCAATTACTACTCCAAACCCAATCAGCTGATTGCTTCGAACACCTTTTATATTCGATAAATCCTTGATACGCGCAGCCATAGCTGTGTCTGCGAACATCAAAATTATTATAACTATCGGGAATATTTTTTTTAGAAATTGTTTCAAAACTTTTATCTCCTCGTAATTTATTTTTATGGGGTGCCAAGTGTAAGCACAACATTTGCAAAATCCCCACCTATAGAATCTGTAATCGTTATAGTATAAGTTTCGGTCCCTGATGCTGGAACAGCAGGAGCTGTAGCCGTACACACATTTTCTGCTACAGCTAATGTTGGTAATGTAGTTGTTGTGGTAGAGTCATCACGGGTAATACTGCATGTAACTAACGCCGATCCAGTAAGCAATGTCGCAGTTACTGCTAATGTCCCATTAGCTGCCGTAATCGTCCCACTACCTGGAGTTACAACTAAAATAGTAGGTAATACCGTTACAGTTGTCGTGCCTGAAACCCCTGTAGAGTCTACGGCTGTTACTATTGCAGTACCTGCGGGTGCTGCCCCCAGGGCTTGAACACCTGTAAAAACTCCTGTTACAGGAACGATGGTTCCTATTGCAGTATTACTTAAGGAATAGGTATATGGTGTAACACCACCTGTAGCTGTAAACGTTTGTGTTCCTTGTTTAAGTACTTGTGCATTTTGTGGAATTATTGTAATCCCAAATGAAGGACCTAGCAGTGCACTTCCGTCATTTTCTAAATCACCTGTACATGCAAGAATTAGGATTGCTGATAAGAAACAAAGCAACCCTGTTTTCCATTTATTAATGTTTAAAGTAATTTGTTTTATTTTTTTATCTACGCTCATGATTGGTGGTTTATTTATTTTTTTAGAAACTTAATATTGGAACTGTGGTTGTCGCTGTTGCGTTTTCCACCGTTGCTGTAATATATGCTGTTCCTGCTGTATCTGGAGCTGTTAGTGTTGTTGTTATAACTCCATTCACGGTCGTTAGTGTAGCTGCACCTAGTGTTCCTATGGTTGCTGACATCGTAGCAACTGCGCCATTTACTGGAACTCCAGCCGCTGTCACTACCTCAACTCGAATAGTTGCTGTTCCTGTACTTTTAACTATACCTACACCTCCGTAGTGAGCCGTAACCCCGACCGTGTATCCCGAAAAACTAGGCCCAACTATATTTTCTAGGTCTTGGGTACAAGATAGAGTCATGATTAATGCAAGAGTTGCAATGAGCCATGTTTTCAACTTATATATGTAAGATAAATTTTTAAACATTTTTTGATTTGTATGAGCAACTCTAAATTTATTATTAAGTTGGATCATAAGCATCCACCTACCATTTATAGTTTTTAATTATTTTTTTGTAGTATTATTTTAAAATGGCCAAACATAGCTCAGAGCCCGCATGAGCCAGCCTACACGCTGTTCATCGGCAATAACCCCGTCACCGGTATAAGTAATGGATGCGTTTGCGATCAATGAAGAATTAATTGTATTATTGTAGTTAACGTCTGATGGGCGAATAATTCCAGTCAAAACCATTAACTGTTCTTCATGGTTAATTGTCACCGAACGTTTCCCCTCAATTTCAAAATTTCCATTTTCATTGATAGCTATAATCGTCGCTGACACGGTACCTGTTAAAGTTCCACTTCGAGTAGTTGTTCCAGATCCTTTATTAGCTCTTTCGTTGGTTGCTCCAACCGTAGGATCAAACCCTGTACCTAACCCAAGAAAGTTTTTTACTCCCATATCGCTAGGCAGGCCTAGAACTGCGGTTGTTGCAAGCGAGGTACTAGAAGATTTTGAGGTATCAGTGGTCGCAGATTGTGTCGATGTCGCTGTCTCATTTAAGACGACGGTAACTATGTCTCCCACTTTTTTTGCTTTTGTATCCTCAAAAAGAAGATTTTTAGCTGTATCTCCTGGCCATATTCCCCCATCATTAAATTTTATAGGTTTTACCTTATAAATTTTTTGTGGAATGATAGTTGATTTTGGATCTATTGCTCTATGGGTATTGGCGCAACCGGTAACACCCGCTAAAGTAAAGGTAAGTAATGCTATATTTAAAGTATTTTTTAATAAAACAAATTTGTTATTTTTCATCTAGAATCTTACCTCGACCGTATTTTCATTAATTACTTCGGCATAAACCATTTTTTTTGTCTCTAAGTTCACTACTTGAACAATGCTATTTTTAAAACCATCTTCCCGAACTGTTCCTGGTGCTGTTATTTTTACAGACCCTTTTCTTGCCAAAATAATTACTCTTGATCCGCGCTTAACGGTTGGTACTTTCTTTAAATCTCTAAATTTAACTATTTTTCCATTTTGTAAGTTCCTAGTAGCTGCCTGACCTATTACCTTATCGAGTGTTGTCGGAATATCCTTTAAAATGCGTTCTGATCGTTGTCTTTCCACTACGACATCTGATGTGCCTATTACATTTCCACGTTGTAAAGAATTTACAGTTTTTACTACATCTTGATAGACGGCAACTTTTGCCATCACTCGTAGTCGTCTTATAAATTTACCGTCTACCTTAACCAATAATGTTAAAGGTATCTGTCCGACTCTTTTAGAGTTATTAGGTTTTCCAAAATCCAGAAGTAATTTTCCTTCGGGCAATTCCATATCCTTTGCTTCATAATTAATTTCAATATCCATTGACTCAGGATTCCAGTCCAGGCTATTGATTAAATAATTTTCTGCACTTTCTCTGATTTGTTGAGCAGTAACTGTTCTTGTATTTTCAGAATTAGCCCAAACGAATTTATTTGCAACGAGCATAAGTGCTATTACTAATAAGACTGCTAACCATTTTTTTTTAATCATATTTGAGGATCCCATTTTTTATCGCTTCATATTGTTGGCTGTCTGAAGCATTTCATCGCCAGTTTGTACCGTTCGTGAGTTTGTTTCATATGCTCTTTGAGCGGATATTAAATTAACCATTTCTTCTACTACACTTACATTTGACATCTCAAGAAATCCCTGCTGTGTCTTTCCGCGAACATCAGAGTTTGGTCCACCAACGGTTGGGGCGCCTGATGAATCTGTTTCTTTAAAAGCATTATTACCAATTGATTGAAGACCTGCGCGATTCTGAAATGTTGCTGTTTGTATTGTGCCCAATACAGTAGGGGCCGTTGCCCCGGGTTGAGTTACAGAAACACTTCCGTTTTCATCAATAGAAATTACTAATGCATCTGCTGGAATTGTTATTGCCGGTTCAAGTGGTAAACCATCAGCCGTTACAACTTGACCCGTATTATTCATTTTGAAGGATCCAGCACGTGTATAAGCGATGGTTCCATCTGGTAAAGCAATTTGAAAAAATCCTCTTCCAGTAATAGCAATATCTAATTCATTCTGAGTTTGAATAAAATCCCCTTGCGTATAAATCCTTCCTATAGAACCTAGCTTAGTTCCTAAACCCAACTGGCTACCTGTTGGAACCTGATTTCCATTTGGTGATAAGGTTCCAACCAAGCGTAAATTTTGATATAAAAGATCTTGAAACTCTGCCCGGCTTTTCTTAAAACCAGTTGAATTAACATTCGCAATATTATTAGAAATAGTTGCCACATTTATTTCTTGGGCGTTCATCCCTGTAGCAGCTGTAAATAGCGCTCTAATCATTTTTTTTCCTTTCTCTTCTTTTATTCTTTACGTTTTATTTTAAACGACTCTTCCTATCGCGTTTACTGCCTGATCATCCGCCTCATCCAACGTTTGTATAACTTTTTGGTATGCTTCAAATGCCCTAATTGTTGTTATCATTTTTGTCATTTCTTCTATTGAATTTACGTTAGATCTCTCTAACATTCCTTGTGTAACTTTCACATTGTCTGCTACCAATGGTTTGGCTTTATTCCCTTCTATTTTGTATAATCCATTTCCCTCTTTGACTAATAACTGTGGGTTGTCAAACTTCACCAGTCCCAGTTTCCCTGCCGGCTGATTTCCAAAACCATTTCCTACTGAAATTGTTCCATCTGGCCCTATGTCTATTACTCCGCCGTTGTTTTCTATTTTTATTTTTTGTTTGTTATCATCCAGTAGGTAATTTCCGTCTTTTGTGACCAAATATTTTTCTTTATCCATTCGCAAATTTCCGTTCCTTGTGTAGCGAATCCCCTGTGGTGTGTTTACTTCAAAATAACCTTCTCCATCTAATGCCAAATCTAGAGGGTTATCTGTTTTTTGTAATACCCCCTGAGAATGATTTGTAAAAACAGTATCTACTGCAACGTAAGCAACTGTTTGATTTGAGTCATTAGGGTCTAGAAGCTCATTCTTGGCTCCTTCAACACTTGAGTTTTTATCAAATGGGGGCATTATTTCTCTAAAAATTACCCCGTCTGTTTTAAATCCAGCACTATTAAGATTGGCCATATTATTTGCTAAAACATCCAATTTAACTTGTTGTTTGACCCCACCTGATGCTGCTATGATTAAACCTTCGTGCATTGCAAATCCTTGATAAGTTTGATTGTCTAGTTAAAAAGCAATACCTATACCAATTCTTATTTTTTTTTTCTTTTAGGTGGGATAATTCTACTAACCTCTTTAAAAATATAGGTTAATTTTATTTACGATATATTTATTTATTTATTTTTTCTATTTAGGCCGGTAATTTCTTCCCCCTATTTTTTAGCTTGAGGTAATTTATTCTACAACCTTAAACATAATTTTTTTAATATCTTATATTCTACTTATCTGAGTTTTCTGACTCTCTTGCGCGCGACATTCTTTCTCATTTTGCGATTATAATCTCAAAATATTTTCACCATTATTTTTTATAATTATCAAAATTTATTTTATTTTAATATTTTATTTCGTGCTCTAATCTGATGTTTATATTATTATTAATCAAATTTTATGTTTATTTCTTTTTATTATGGAGACACTATGGAGCATATTTCAGCTGATGAATTTCACAACCGTGTATCTAGTTTAAATTCTGATGATTTAATTTTAGATGTTCGTAGCCCATCAGAGTTTAATGAAGGTCACATAGAAGGGGCGCAAAATACCCCTCATGAGGAAGTCACTGGTGTGGTGGATAGCCTTAAGTCATATAAAACCGTTTACGTCCATTGTAAAATGGGAGGCCGAGCCAAAATGGCTGCGGAATCACTTCAAGGAGTTGGATTGGATAATATTGTCTGCGTCAGTGATGGTGGGATGCAGCGTTGGATGGATATGGGTTGGCCTATAGTTAAATAATTTATCTACAACTGTCCTTATTTTTTATTTATAAAAATCTTCAAAAAAAAACCGGGGAAGATATCGGCCTAAGCCGTTTCTTCCCCGGTCAATATTTAGCAGACTCCAGTCAGATTAGTAGTGAAGAGTATTCCACTGCGTCACTGCTTTTTGTCCATTTCTTTCCTTGTTGTTACCATTCCAGATAGCGATCGCCATTGGCGTCTTGCTACCTGAGAACTGGGTGTCATTCTGGTCGCTAGTGCTTAGGGAACGTTTGAATACAACCGCCCAGCGGTTGTTTCTCCAGTTACCTTCACCATCAACATCCTGATGAGCTTGGGTAGTCAATGTGCTAAACCCTTCAGCATTCAGGTCTTCTACAGCTGATACGCGCATGGCCGCATCCGAAAGGATGTTGCCAGTCGCTCGACCCGGATTGAAGACACCTTCGTTCTTACCCATACCGAAATCGATATTGGTAGAACGCTTACTGATATCAGCTGCTCCACGGTTTTTATAAGAACCGGTTTTTGTACCACTCTTATGAGCAGTATCGATACCAGACAATTTTCCATCAGGCTCATACATATAGTAAGAACCTGAACCCATCGCCATGTACGCATACTGATCTTCTAGATCCTGCATGCTGCTACGGGTTGTACCTTCATTGTCCCAGGTAGCTTTCCACTGCCAGATGTTAACGCGTTCGCCGTCTCCACCCATGGTGAACGGAGGCTCTTCGCCACTCTGATTCACCGGAAACATTATCGCGACTTGGTCCTTATACTGCTGAGACTGAACCATGATATCGTTTCGGGTAGGATCGTTGTACTCGAGATGAACCGCAATTTCCTTGCCATTCGTCGCAGCTTTAACGAACACATACTTGGTTGATGGATTTGGCCACATTGGGTTTGTGATCATTTGAGGGTCCATATCAATGATCACATGTTTCAGAGCTGTTGGACCATATCGCTCTGACCAAAATGGATTGTCTGGAGATGTTGGAATCGCTCCATTTACTTTTACCGCTTTAATATCAGCTGCATTAGCTACAGCAAACATTCCAAGCGTAAAAGCAACAATCAATAACTTTATTAATTTACTGTGTCTCACAGTTCTGCCTCCTATGTAACAGGTTAAGGGAAAAAAGTTAACTGAAACTATTATCTTGGTTCACATTCCGCAGGCGCATTTGCTATTAGATCGTTTTCCATACTATAGGATAATGAACGATATTCTGGTTCCTCTACTTTGACGGGTTGAACATCCAACAAAGCAACTTCATTCTTAATAAATGCAGAAAGAATATCAACAACATCCTTATACAGTCCCCGCTCTGCCTTCCTGGAAGCAAAAATACAAAATAAAGGCATCCAACGACCCACATGGTTCCTAATGAACTTTTTCATGCCACTCAAGAGTACGCCTATCTTTCTCTCGTCATGACCATTTTGTATTCCGTAAGACATACGAAAACACATATAAGACATGAAGGACAATTCATTAGAAATATGGTCTATTCGCTCTTTGGACTGTTTCCTCGGAAGTTCAAAACCAAAGGTCTCGAAGAATCCACCCAACTGGATTAGTACATCAGTCTGGGACTGGACGCCACCCTCCGTACCGTACTGCATCTCATATGGAGGGCATTCCATGGAAACAGCATGTCCAAATACTCGAATATATTCTCCTTGGACCTGCTTTATAGTCATCTTTGGAAGATAATTACTGAAACCATCCACAGTGGACTTCAACTGCCCCCATGCCTCCTCGTCAAGCATCACTATATCCATGGGCTCGAGCAAAGATTTAGGTCGAAAAAATTTCCGGTTCCACGGGTAACTAAAAGCTAGAGATAGGATCTCGTAAACCCTACCACGTGCTAAATTCAAGGAAACTCTTTCTTCTTTCAGATCCTCCAACGATCCAGTTTCACCGAATAGTGTAAGCATCTGATCCACTGCTTTAGATTCAACTGCCATAATTAACTCCAATTTTTATTCCAGTAAGTTCCAAACAAACCTGGGTGGGCCCGCTAAGGCCCATCCCATTTTTGCTTGATCAACAATTACGCAAACAAAACACAATGATACTAGTTCAGCACCATCTCTTTAGATCGCGCCAGGATGCTCTTCCGGTCGTACGTAGAAGGGCTCCTCAACGGTTACACGGATAACTTCTTTACCTTTTCGGTTGAAGCCGATAACCGTGTCGTTATACATCTCAAACTTCTTACCGTGAATGTTGGTCTCGAATATTTTCGGACCTGGCTCACGTTTCCATTTGAAGATGATACGCTGGGTTGTTCTAAAGAGCTGCAGAATTCCCAACAGATCTCTATCTGGAACCATGTACTGATCGATAGAATGATCAACACCTGGTCCAAACATCTGTT
>Ga0209660_1001803_pt1 | contig 10948 bp, 9 predicted proteins | sample SaaInlV_100m_DNA_2_FD_184659 | JGI IMG/M metagenome (GOLD analysis project Ga0209660, IMG submission 184659) | Marine microbial communities from expanding oxygen minimum zones in the Saanich Inlet - SI072_LV_100m_DNA (SPAdes) (version 2) | ecosystem: Environmental > Aquatic > Marine > Intertidal... | reverse complement strand
TATATCTGTAGATTCTTCTGTAGATTCTTCTGTAGATTCTTCTGTAGATTCTTCTGTAGGTGAGGGTATTGGTGATTTTTTTGAACCCTTTTTTTTAATCATGAATAGAATTGAAATTCCTGTAACCAACATACCAAAAACTATTCCTAGTAATATCAAAAAATTGTTTTTTTCTGGGTCAATTACATTAACATCGATGAATTTAGTACACCAATTTTCATTTGCATTGCATATTTTGAAATAACTTTGTTCTCCCCATCTCTGTGTGATATCAATTCCGCTTATCCTATCTGTCCATTGTCCTGATGTACGTTCAGATTTATTTTTATTTTGATCATACATGACAACATAATATTTACAAATACTTGTATCTGGATTGTCCCAAGATATGCTAAACTGTTCATCTTTTTCTGCTGTCTTATCCCATCTTGGAGGAGTTTTCAATTTACAATCATCAGAATTTTTAACGTTTTTATCAAATTGTACACCTAATGCTCCATCGATAACTCTGATTTGTATTGAATCTATGAATGAATATTTACTACCTTGTTGAGCAGTAATTGTGTAAGTTCCATCTTGTTTCCATAGAGGACCTCCAACTCCAATCTTTGTAGCAAAGTAACCATTTGAATTTGGTGAAACTTGATCAATGCTAACTATATTTCCGTTTGGAGCTGTTACAACAAATGTAACAACATCATTGGTTTTACCCGTCTTACCATTGATTTCAACAATATTTAACTCTGAATTGACATTCCCTGTAATTCCTAATCCTTCATACCCTAAAGCAACTGTACTGCCACTGATCATCATTACAAGACTAATTGTAAAAATTAACGCAAAACAAAACGAATATCTGAATACTTTCATCATCTGTTTCTGCTTCTAACCATTATTCCAATGTAATTTTTTATGATTTCTCTTTTTTTCTCCAATTCTTCAAATATTTCAGCAATGTCAATCAAAGGTCTCTGTATAGCTTCTTGATTTACATATCCATTCAAAAAATCATGCCAATCCTTTCTTCGCTCAAATGATTCATTGTATTCGTTTTCATCTTTGACTACTGATGTGCTTTGCCAAAATAAATACAGTCCTAACTGCAATGTTTCTGGTGGCAATATGTTATGATCAACATTTACAATTGGTGGAGGGCCATCAGGATACATTTCTTTAACTGCTTCCTCTGTAATCATAAAATTCCAAACATCATATCTTCTTCGTACAAATAACTCTGTTATTGTTTTCTTTGCTGTTTGAAATGATTTCCACTCTTCATCGGTGGTATTTGCAAAAACAATGTTGTGTAATTCTTCTCCTGCATCGTCACCGAATTGTTCTATTACGTAATTTGTTGCATTATCCAGTTCATGATTGAATAAGAGACATTCATCAATTTTCGACAAATTCATCCTTGATTTATTGGTCTTAACTGCTTCTTTAACTTTTTTAGAATTTCTCTCTCTCTTCTTTTCCTCTAATTTTCTCTCTTTCTCCTCTGCTTGTCTTTTTAATTCTTCTAATCTTTTCTTTTTTTCTTCAGTTTTCTTTAAAACATCTGTTTCTTTTTGACGTTCTTCTCTATCTTTTTCAGCTTTTTCTACAGATTTAGTTATCTCATTTACTTTTTTGTTTAATTGAATGTCTAACTCTGTTAGATACTGTAAATTGTTTTCATCTAATTCTCTATTCTTAATAAGCATCTGTTTAACTTCAATTAAGGTATTGGAATTTCCCAATCCTACCTTTTGCAATGTTTCAATTAATTCCAAATATTCTGCTACCTCCTTTTTATCCATTTTTTCTTTGTTTAATTTTTCTTCTAACTGTTCTAAATCTTCAGATTTTATAACATCTTTTTCATTTAAAATATTGTCATTATTGGATGTGACTTGTTTGTTGTTAGATGTTTCAGAAAATTCTTTACATAATTCAGTAAGATGATCATCCTTACATCCAATACATGCACGTCCTGCTGAATCCAGTAGGTTTGGATTTACGTCCGTTTGGGACAGATCAATACTATGTAATTTTTTTTCATGATAACAATGAGAGCACATTTCTTCTGATTGTGTATTTGAATTTCTATCGTCTGGATCATTTTCATTTGTATTATTATTCAATACTGCGGTCACCTCTTGCATATCTGGATCATTGACCCTAGAAATTACCTCTTTTTTAGGCTCAATTGTATCTAGTTCTGGAGGTAACTCATCTTGTAATTCCTTAATTTCAGGTGCATTTGGAAATTTATCTTCTAAATTTTTGATGTAACTTTTTGCTTCACCGTATCTTGCTTGAGAAATCAAACATTTGGACATGGAATACAATGCTTGACCATAACCAGGATCTCTTTTGAGAACTTTTTTTAATTTACCTTCAGCCTTTGAATCTTTTCCCTTAGACATTAGTTCATTTGCTTCTCCCACTGCAATTTCGTTATCATATTGTTTTATCAATTCTTTTGAATCATTTTTAGGAATCTCAGTTTCCGAAAGACAGACATGACATACCAGTGAAATATCTTTTTTTCCAGGACCTACAGATACAACTGAATAATGTTTTGTTTTTGTAATGTGATATCGAAATGTATGCTGTGTGGTTTTGTTACACTGTTGGCAATGTATTTCCCTTGATTCCATGTCTCTGTATTCTGCCTTTTGATTAGACCAATGTACAAACATGATTCAATATCTACACATTATTCATAATTAAATTTTTTTATTATATTACAATACAATCCAGGCAAAGATCAATATTTGACACAGTAATATCCAAGTTATCAAAATATACCTCCAAGTCAAAGACCTTGGAATCCTTGAATCTTAAATACAAATTATCTATAGGGATTTAAGGCTGATATTTTTGTATATTTCTGTATTTTCCAAAGCGTCTGTTACCAATTTCATACACATTTGAGCTTCTTCTTTTTTGCCAAGTTTTTTGTAAATATGGCTCTTGGCTATCCATAAAATATCGTCATCATTGGGATTGTGTTTGGTGTAAAGCATTCTGTTGAAATGGTCATTTGCATCAGAAAAGCGTTCTCTTTGAATTTTGAGATACCCTACAACTAGTTGAGATACAAATTCCTCTGACATGGATTTTATCATATCGTATGTTGCAAAATTTGTATTAAAGATTGATCATGTGAGATGTTAAATAGAAATTTTGTTAAACATTACGTTGAGAACTAGAACATTATGACAATGAACATATCATACATTATGGGAATTATTGGTCTTGTATTTGGATTATTCATAGCAACAATGATTTACGCTGAGGTTGACAGTTCAATTCACTGTCCAGATGTAGATATACATCCAGATGTAAATGCTGCATGTACAAAAGCAAAATTTGAAGCACTGGCAGTAGCTAGTTTGATACCCATCATAATATTTTTTGCAATGTTTAGACTCTTTGGAGGTTCAGTAAGATCTTTAGTAAAAAATTTTACTGGATTTGTCTTCAATAAAAAAACATGAATACAAAAAACTGAAGTGGAAAATGTATCGATGATGTGGAATCTTAAATAGAACTTTTACAAAATATTGCAATGGGAATTTTTTCTAGACGTGACAAAGATGGATATGACAAAGATGGATATGACAAAGATGGATATGACAAAGATGGATATGACAAAGAGGGATATGATAAAAGTGCACCAGGGTATGATAGAGATGGATACAATAGAAGATGCTTCAATGTGGATGAGATTCACAAAGTAACTGGAACAAAATTTGATGAAGATGGGTATGATAAAAGAGGATATGATAAAGACGGGTATAACAAGAAAGGAATTAACAAAAAAGGATTTAACAAAAAATTAGGAGATTATATCCTAGGATATGGATATGATGAAGATGGCTACAGAGATGGTGTTGACAGGCAAGGGTATGACAAGAATGGATTTGACAGAGATGGGATTCACAAAGTGACTGGAACAATGTTTGATGAACATGGTAAAGTAAGGGAATTTTATCAATTTGGATTTGATAAAGGGGCAAAATTATGTTCAAAATGTGGTACAATGTTCCCCCGTATGTGGGAGAAATGTTCAAAATGTGGAAAAAGTTCTATGCACTTTGAATTAACTTCTAAATTTACAACAATTATTTTCTCATTTAATACCGAGTTTGATGCATTTGTTACCTTAGCATACAACGAACCAACTACAGTTCTATCAAAATCATTTTTTAGTCATGATAAGAAAACAGGAATCTATTTTGAGGAATTTGAATCCTTTTCCAATAATAATGTGGTTCATTTTCATATTGAAAAAGTATTTGGACAACCCCCAAAATATCCCAACAGATCGGAAGGGGATTTAGTTTCTGGATACACCCTAATTGTCAATTTTAATAAAAATGACTCTGAATTGAAAAGTATTCTGATTAAAAAATTAGATAAAATGTATTTTGCTTCTTCACCTTCTGAATATACTCTTGATTTCCATCTGCTTGAAAAATATCCTAATGATGTGAGAGCAAAAGAATTGCTTCAAAAAGTTGTAGAGTTGTTTAATTGCTAAAATGATGTGGAATCTTAAATAGAATTTTTACAATATTCTGTTATGGGTTTGTTTGGAAGGAAAAAGTATGATGCATTTGGTTTTGATGAAGATGGGTTTGATGAAGATGGGTTTAACAGACATGATTTTAATAAAGATGGTATTCACAAAAAAACTGGAACACGATTCAACAAAGATGGATTTGATATAGAATGTTTTGATAAAGATGGGTATGACAAAGATGGGTATGATCAATATAGATTTGACAAGGAAGGGTATGACCAGAATGGGTATGACAAAGACGGGTATTATCGAGACGGGTATGACAGGAATGGGTATGACAAAGATGGAAATTACAATGGAACATCATTACAAATTTTTTATGATATTGAGAAAAAGAAAAATGCATACTGGAAAAGTACGGAATTCATTGATAGAATAGAGATTAATGAAGAAAACATACGAAAAGAAATAGAAATTAAAGAAAATCTTGTCAATATTTGGACGAATTACTATGAAATAGATGTTGAAACTGAACGCAAACGTGCAGGACGTCTAAAAGATCATGACCTATATGATGAGATTGGATATTCACTGCACATTCGTGTGGAAAAGAAAGAAGAATATCTTATGCAAAAAATCATTTCAATAATACAACTCACTTTTCCAAAAATGGGTTTTTTTGCAACTAACCTTGAAATATCTGCATCTGCTTCTGATGAATATCAAAATTATGATGAGGAATATTCTAGAAGACTCATTAAAATAATAACACAGAGATTAGGTGAAGAATTTGAAAAACTGGGGGAGGTCAAGATAATTGGAACAAAGTATGCCCCAGATGGGTATGACATTAACTCTTGTCATCCAATTACATCTGCAGAATCCAAAAAAGCATATCGGGAAATCGGGTATAACAAAGATGGAATAGACCAGAATGGATTCACTACCTCTGGGATACACCAAACTACTGGAACAAAATATGATTTAGACGGAAATGATCAGCATGGGTTTGATAAAAAAGGGATACACAAAGTAACTAAAACAAAATTTGACAAGAATGGATTTGATAGCGATGGTATTCACAAAGTAACTAAAACAAAATTTGACGAGGAGGGATATGACAAAGACGGGTATTGGGAGCATGATGAAATCCATGAGATAACAAAAACTATGTTTGACAAGAATGGATATGACCCATATGGGTATGACAAGAATGGGTTTGACAAAGATGGTACTCACAAAGTAACTGGAACAAAATTTGATGAACTTGGATTCAATGACATAGGATTTGATGTAGATGGTATTCACAAAGATACTGGAACAAAATTTGATAAAAATAACTTAGACGAAGAGGGATATTACAAAGATGCGTATGCTGCATGGGAAAAGCACCACGATGACAAAGACGAAGTTAACTAATTTTTAAAATACAATTGGAATTTCAGAGATACCAATTAGGGGTAGACATTGGAGATTATGTCTTATCTTTGTGTACTATTACAACTAAAAGTAAGAGTCTTTGTTTCAGATTCTTAACATCATTACTGTATTTCCATGATAGATGTATGGGTATGGGGCCAAAAATTAAATGAATTATTTTTTGTCATTATCTTCTTTTGTTGATGGTATATTTTCTACAATTAATGATAATGGTTCTATTGATGGCTTTTTCTTTTTACAAATATCTTTTAAAATTTTTAAAAAATATTGGATTTCTGGTGACTCTAATTCACTAATTTTTTTAAAAGTTTCAGATTGTTCTGGATTTTCATAATCTGCTCGTGAAAAAATAAATTCACCATCCCTAATGTCTAAAAATTCTGGATTATCCTCTAAAATTGACAATGCAAAATAAAGTACGAACGCAGAAAATCTATCTATTGTATGATTATACTTGAAATTTTTTCTGTTTGGATGCTGACAATCCGGATCACCTAATTCCGGCATATCATCACCATTAAATTTTTTGATAAATAGACAATCATAATCAACTAATTTTATTTCACTGTTTTTAGTAATGATCATGTTTTTTGGATGCAAGTCCCCATGGGCTATTTCATGATGTTCCATTTCATCGATTATTTTTTTAAAATTAATCTTTATTTTTTTAATTTTCCTTTTATTGGAATGATCTTGTAAGAATTTTTCTAATGTCTCCCCTTCAATCCAGTCCATTTTAATGACTGGAAATGAAATTTGTTCTTTATTCACCGTTATGTTTACAGCATCTTTTACAAAATTAAAATCTATGAAAAAATTTAATAGATCTTTTTCAGAATAGGGTTCAAAATATTCATGTAAAATTCTATATCTGTTCATAGATCCTTTCTTCTTTTTACTAAAGAATCTCAATGCCATGCTTTTTTTATTATTTTTACTATCTTGCATTTTGTAAACTCTTGCAAATTGACCTGGAAATGATAGAGGCAAACCCATCATATCTTCAACTACTTCAAAATAGCGAATTTCATCTCGGGCTGATTTTTCTTTTAAATTACTTATGGCACTATCAATTTGATCAGTATTTGGCCAGTCTATTCCCGATAAAGAATCCATGATGTCTCCTTGCCCAGGTTCTACTTCGTCTGTTTTCTTCTCTTTCTTTTTTTTCTTAAACCAACCAAAAATAGAATTATCCGTATCATCATCTTTCTTTGGAGGATCAGCAAACGAAGATGTTGTTTTCTTTGGTTTCTTTGGTGGTGTGGTGGATGAAATTACACCCATTTTCAATTTTTTCTCATAACATGTAAGATGAAAATAAGAATAGTTCACGTTCCAAACTATTCCTTTGTGTGGCAGTATTCCGTTACAATTCTCAAAATCACATAGAGTATTTGTAAACTGACACGTTACTCTGCGACCTTCTTTTAAATTAGATCTACAGTGATTACATCTGTAAATTTGATTTGTCCATTTAGTACAAAAATTACAAAATACCATAACGTATGATAATTTGTACCTATGATCTATATAAAAAAATAATTTCTGAAATATTTCTTTTTGATATATTTTATAATTTGAAATATTATGAAAAGTTTAAGTTGGAATAAATTAATTTTAATTATTGTATGATCAAAAAATAAGTCGAAGTACACCTCAATTAATGATAATTCTAATTGATCAATCCAGTTCTATGAGTGAGTTATTTTTTAGTGCAGATGGAGAAGATTATTCAGTTGCACATACTGCAAAACACATTACAGATAAATGCCTTTTTGAAATTATGAGAACATGCGTTAGTGGCAATGAAATTAGACCCTATGTTGATTTGGCAATTATTGGGTATGGCACATCGATAAGGTCTGCCACCCCAAAGATTCCAATGGAGCAACTTCCATTTAGTGTAACTGAATTACAAAATTCTTACATTGCAAAAAATGAAATTGATGACAGCAATATCGGAGATTTTTCAAAACCACGTTATGAATGGGTCGAAGAGATGTCTAACGGTACAACATCGATGCTGGCAGCATTACAAAAAGCTAAAGAGATAACTGAAAAGTGGATTGCAAATCACCGAAATTCATTTCCGCCAATGATACTAAACATTACAGATGGCATGGCAACAGACGATTTGGTGTTATTGGATAGATATCAACGTGGTACGTTAGGAGATATTTCGACATTAGATCTTGTTACCACTGTTAAAGAAATACAAAAATTAACAACAACTGATGGCAATGTGCTTCTATGTAATGCTCACGTGAGCCCAGATGAGATGAGTCAAATTACATATCCTACAAATACTCAAAATATTGAAAACCCTCTTGCAGAACTAATGTTTGAAATGTCCAGTGTAATTCCAAGTACTCTACTTGAAACAGGCAAAGAAATGGGATTGCCCATACAATCTGGTTCCAGACTATTTCTTTACAATGCAGAAGTAACCTCATTATTGAATTTCCTAAGATTTGGCACTAGTGCTGCCATGATTAGTGGAAAAAAATCAGAGGATAAATCTGGCAATGGTGGGGAATTAGAAGACAAAACCAATTCAGGCAACTAATTAAAAGATGTTTTACAAAGTCCATGCTGGAGATTTAAAATGGAAATAATTAATTTTACAACACAAAAAAATGGGGAGAGTAAAAAAGAGAATCAGGATTCGTTTAAAATTGATGAACAAAACAAAATTTTTGCAATTTCTGACGGCGTTTCAAGATCCTCGTTTTCAAACATATGGTCTAAAAAAATTGTCGATGAATTTGTGAAAAATCCATTTGAAACAAAAACTATTGATAAAATCTTTTTAGAAAAATGGCTCTACCCTGTAAAATTAAATTTAGATGAAGAAATTTCCAAATTAGATATTGCTCCTATGATTTTGGATGTGGCAAAAGAGAATGGTTCTTCAACTACTCTTTTGGGGGGAGTAATTAAAAAAGAGAAGAAAAAGAAGAAAATATGTCTCTGGGCAGTTGGAGACACAAATATTTTTCAAATTCGTCAAAACAAGATCAATGATTTATTTCCAATAAAAAAATTATCGGGGTTTACTTCCAAAACTTTTGCAATTACATCTTTTTTAGATAAAAACAATATTGATTTTCTTTATACTGAATTGTCAATTCGAAGTGGGGATATTTTGGTTTTGGCAACTGATGCATTTTCTCAATGGTTTTTAGATTCCTACTTGAAAGGGCAAAGACCTTGGAAAAAAATGATTAAAAATATGTCCAAAATGGATATTTTTATTGAAAAACTTCGTCATAATAAAAAAATAGAAAACGACGATGTTACATTCATCATGATTAGATGTTGATAATTCTATAGATTGTATTGTAAGATTTGTATTAATTACAGGCATAAAATAGTGCAGATAGTGCAGGTTTTACAATACTTGTTGAAATAACATGAAGTATGTTTCATACTTTACAGTCTCAATGAAAAAAGATGCACTAGTTGCACTGTTCTATCTTTTTATTTACTGTTAATTCTAAAAATAATTTCTTGTTTGTCTATTGCTAATTAGTAACTGCTAATTGTTAAAATCTAGTTACAAAATAAATTTTCTATAAAAAAATAATAATTATTTCTAATAATAAATCTCTGGCTTTAATTATATTATGTGAGTAAAATATGCGTGAATCTCTATCTGTTTAGTAGCATTGACCACTGTCATGATATGAGGAGTGTTTAGTTTTGGGTAAAAGTGGTTACTTACCTGATGTAAGTTCACAATTTAGTTTTTGGCGTGAGTATGCAGTTAATTCTTTGAGAGAAGATAGTTATGAGTCTGCACAAGCAGGTCTCTACAATCTTAATCATTGTCTTACAGATGAATACCTTGTTAGAATATCTACAAATGATTATGAGGAATTAGTTTCAGACAGAACAGTTTTCCAATGTGATCATTGTACCATGCAGCAAACAGAAATTATCAACAAAGGCCAAGAAGATGAAAAGATCAAAGTAACAACTGTTCCAACAGAAATACATTATACTAGAATGAAAATCTTTGAAACTAATTGTTCAGCAGTTGATCAATTACTTTTGGGATTCTCCAAAGTACCTGATTTTAAAAATAAGTCAGATGTGAAAACCTCTTCAATGAATTCTTTGGTTCAAGGATATCAAACAAAAACTAAGAATTGTAATACTAAAAAATACTGGATTTGTCCAGATTGTAATCAGGAGAATTTTCAAATCGATGGTGAATGGAATACTGTAAAATCAGTTAGAGAAGAGCCATTCACTTTGGGAGTTATTACAGAACCACCAAAGAAGCCCAAGCATCTGGCTAACAGTCTGGGTTATCCTGAGAAATTCACACGATGGTTTTACAATTTTTTGGAAGAAATTCAGGCAAAAATGGTGTTATACAGAATTGAATTTGTCTCTCAAAATGGTCACGAAATGACTGATACAGGTTACAAGGATACAGGTGATCACAAATGACCGCCATTGAAAGGATAATTCCACGCCCAGAAAGGAAATCAAAGTTGGGAAAACCAGTCATTATACAATGGAAATCTGTTCCAATGCTGAGAAGTCAGTCAATTAATGCGTGTGTCAATGACATCTATGAGTCCAGCAAGAGCATGGGATTTATCAAAATTAATCTGATTGGTGCATCAAGTTCTGGAAAAAGTACACTAGCTGAGGTATTGTGCCACCAACTGCATGAGAGAGACCCGACATTTGAGGTCCATCATCTGGAAGATAAAGACCTCATTGACTTTCGTACAACAATTCAAAACCTTTCAAAAAATAATCAGATTCTAGCATTTGATGATTTGTCTGGACTGGTTGCAAAGTTTGGTAAGACTGCACTTGCAAAACTGGAAGCTGAGATTACCACAATTCGACACATCAACCAAAACGAGGATAGAAAGATTGTCATGCTGTTATCATTTCATGCACAGAAGAAACTATCAAAGTTTTTGAGAATTAGTAATTTCACATTTTATACTGATTGTCAGAAAGAAGAGA
>Ga0209660_1001800_pt1 | contig 10954 bp, 5 predicted proteins | sample SaaInlV_100m_DNA_2_FD_184659 | JGI IMG/M metagenome (GOLD analysis project Ga0209660, IMG submission 184659) | Marine microbial communities from expanding oxygen minimum zones in the Saanich Inlet - SI072_LV_100m_DNA (SPAdes) (version 2) | ecosystem: Environmental > Aquatic > Marine > Intertidal... | reverse complement strand
CATCAAATGGAGGTAAAATTCTTCTCCTGAGTGACTTGCAGCAAGGCTCTGTCCTTGAAGAACTGAATACCTTCCATTGGCCGGAAAATGTAACCGTCGCCCTTGAACCTGTTGAAGCGGATGCGACCTCCAACGCCGGACTACTCCTTGCCGCATCCAGCGAAGATGCAAATGACATGAAAAAAAACCGGACACAAGTACGCATATGGAACGCCGCAGACTCAGAAACCGATAAATTCACACTTGCATGGCAGGGCAATGGAGGTGAAGCGGAAATCTACGTTCCCGCCGGGAGAAGCCGCGTGGTCCGGGCTCCGGCTAAACCAGGCCCAGGCGCATCTGTGCTCCTTCTTTCCGGCGATGAAGAAGAGTTCGACAACCGCCTTCACATCGCACCCCAACGGCCTCGCCCGATCAATATCGTCTACGTGGCAAATCAACCGGAAAACGGCCCGCAAGGCTCCCTATTCTATCTGCAAAAAGTCTTTCAACCCTCGAGGTTTCTCCTTCCCAAGGTCACTGCTTTCAGCCAACTACCCAAACCGGAGGATTTCCGCGCAACCGATGTACAGCTTGCAATTGCGGAAAGCCCGATTGCCGAGGTTAACCTCGAACCACTGAAGCAATACCTCGCGGCAGGTCGCAAACTATTATACATTCTCAACGATGAGAACGACCTGGGGGGGCTGCAGCAACTTGCCAACCTAAAGAGTGAACCCCTGCCTGTTCTGGAAAAACCCAAAACGGCAGCGGGTCAATACCAGCTTATAGAGGAACTGAATACCCGACATCCCGTACTCACCTCTTTTGCAGAACCTCGTTATCGCGATTTTACCAAGGTCCATTTCTGGAAGCACCGCACATGGCCGGAATCTGCCTTCGCATCTGCAAATGTACTGGCTCGTTTTGACAACGGAAGCCCAGCCCTTGTTGAAATTCCAACTGGTAAAGGCAGCATACTCCTCCTAACCTCCAGTTGGCGACCGGAAGACAGCCAACTTGCCGTCTCCACAAAATTCGTCCCACTACTATTCTCTATCCTTGAGTACAGTGCCGGACGTCTTGCCCAAAAGGCAAGATTCGCCACCGGGGATGCTGTGCCAATCCCGCAAAACCCCGTGGCCACGGCCATCGTGAAGCCCGATGGCAAACGCATCACCATAAACAAGGGACAGGAAACATTTGCCGGGACGGATACACCCGGAATCTATCGTATGGTAACGTCGGAAGGGGAATTGCCTTTTGCCGTAAATATCCCGCCGGAAGAAAGCCGGACCCAACCGATGGCCCCAAAACAACTGGAGCAACTTGGGGTACTTTTCCCAAATGTATCAACGGCCAAGCCTGACGAACCAACAAAAAAATCTCAGAAACCATTTGCGGAAATCGAGAATCAACAGAAACTATGGAAATGGCTCTTGGCCGCAGCATGTATCTTATTTCTAATGGAAACCTGGCTGGCAGGTCGGATGACACGAACGGCCCTAACGGCACAGGAAGGTTGATCAATGCTTGAAAGACATCTAAGGATTCGCCTGCGACCCATATCCGAACGTGCCCGGATGTTGGACCTATGGAAGAATCTGGGATGGGGATGGAGCCTCGCATTCTTTGCCGCCTTTGGGCTTTACTGGCTACGTTCTCATGGGGAACCCCATTCGTTTACATGGCTGGCTGTTGTGTTAATCCTTGGCGTGAGCGGAACCGGCATTGCCTTTTACCGCTTCACCCGATTCTCCCTGAATTTTAAACAAATCGCCGAGACACTGGCAGAGAAACATCCGGAGGTCCGTTCCATGCTGATGGCTGCTGTCGAGCAGAAGTCCAATAAAGAGGATGGCCAACTGAACTACCTGCAGGAATGTGTCCTTGAAGAGGCAATTCAACATGCCAAGACAAACCGCTGGATTCAGACAATCAGTAGCCAGAAGCTCCTCTACACGGCTAGCTTCAGCCTTTGGATGGGTATCGGTTTCCTCTTCTTTATTTATCAGTTGATCATTCTGGATCCAGGAGCAATCAATGCATCACCTCAATTGACTGCCGATGAAAACGCTGTGGTATCGGACACACCCCTGTACAAAGTCACGGTGGAACCCGGCGATGCCGAAGTTGAAAAAGGTTCCGGACTGGTGGTAATGGCCAGATTTGAGGGAGGCGTACCTGAGTCCGCAACCCTCATACTGGGCGAAGGCAAGGAACAGGAACTTCGATTATCCATGACTCGCAACCTCGGGGACCCAATCTACGGCGTACGCATTTCTGAAATCACCGGCAACAACACCTACCGAATTGAATTCCCAGAAGGCCAATCCGAAACCTTCCAAATCAATACTTATGAACATCCATCCCTCCTGGTTGCTGATGCCCGTATTACCCCGCCGGAATATACCCAGCTACCCGTTAGGGAAATGAAGGATGTACGAACTGTCAGCCTGCCAGAAGGGGCCAATGTCACCTTCACCTTTACCCTGAACAAACCCGTCATGGGGGCATGGCTATCCCCGAAGGATGGTGAGCCTGTCCGACTTGAGCAGGATGCCGATGTCGCCAACCTCTACACGGCCAGCCTGAGCCCGCCCAAGTCCATTCGCTACCAACTGGACCTCATGGATGATGATGGTCGACGCAATAAGCTGCCACCACGCTTCAGTATCGATATTATCCCCAATAAGATTGCGAAGTTAAAGGTTCTCTTTCCCCGAGGAGACAAACGGGTGTCTCCCTTGCAGGAAATTGAGTTCGAGGCTGAGATCTCAGATGATTTCGGACTCGGGACCTATGGACTGACCTACACCCTGCCCGGGGTATCCACCAAGGAATTGATTCTCAGTCAAACAGAAGAATCTCCGGTCTATAAGGCAAAAGCACGTCACCTCCTTGCCTTGGAAGAACTCAATGTGATGCCTGACCAACTACTGACTTGGTATTTCTGGGCCGAGGACAGGGGGCCAAATGGACAGCCCAGACGACATGAAGGGGATATGTATTTTGCCGAGGTTCGCCCGTTCGATGAAATCTACCGCGAAGGGATGTCCCAGAGAAGCGAGGAGATGCCCGGAACCGAAAAAAAGCAACTTGCAGATAAACTGGCCAACCAGCAGAAGCTCATCATTAACGCAACTTGGAAACTAAAGCGACAAGCAGAAGATGTGATACCCAAAACATTTCTTCAGGATGTTGAACTGATTCGCCAGTCCCAAGCTCAACTCCAGCAGGAAACAGAGGAGGCAATGGAACAATTTGATGACCCGGAGGTCGCCGAAGATCTGGGGAAAGCCGCCAATTTCATGCAGACAGCCATGGATGAACTGGAGAATGCCGCCGACAATAACAAGGCCAAGCCACTGGAACCAGCCCTGACTGCAGAACAGCAAGCCCTTGCACAGTTGCTAAAGCTTCGCGCCAGGGAGTTTATTGTCTCCCAGTCTCAGCAAGGAAAAGGAAAGGGACAATCCAGTCAAAGTCAGCGTAACGAGGAACAACTCCGCAACCTCGACATCAAGAAGAAGGATCAACGCTATGAAACCGCCAACCAGAATCAGCAGCAGGACCAGGAAAAACGTGAAGATCACCAAGCCCTCAGTCGCTTGAAGGAACTCGCACAGCGCCAAAACGACCTTGCCGAAAAGCTAAAGGACCTCCAGACAGCCCTGCAGGAGGCCAAGACCGAGGAAGAACGCAAGGAACTTGAACGGCAACTAAAACGTCTTCGTGAAGAACAACGCCGCATGCTCGCCGACCTTGATGGACTTCGCCAAAGGGTACAGCAACCCGAAAACCGCGAACGCAACCAGCAGGCCAGCAAACAACTGGAAAAGACCCGCGAGAAAATGACGGAGGCCGCAGAGGCACTCCAGAAACGCAACCTCGACAAGGCGGTCAACTCCACCACTCGTGCCCAGCGTGACCTGGAGGATTTGCGGGACGAATTCCGCAAAAAAGTATCCAGTCGTTTCTCTGAGGAAATGAGAAAGATGCGAAAAGATGCAGACAAGTTGGACGAGGAGCAAAAACAGCTTAGCAAGGACCTCCAGAATCAACGTAAGGCAAAGGGACGAAAGCTCGTTGATGACCAGGGAGACGAAAAGCTCGCCGACCGCGCACAGGAACAAAAGGCCCGGACCGGGAAAATAATCAAGCAGATGCAGGAGATAACCGAGCAATCTGAAACCTCGGAGCCCCTTCTCTCCCGCAAACTCTACGAATCCCTCCGACGCAACGGAAGCGGCAAACTTGAAAAGAATCTGGAAACCACCAGTGAACTTCTCCGGCGAAGTTTCCTGCCCCAAGCCGAGGAAGCAATGCAAGCGGCAGACAAGGGTGTCAAGCAACTACGGAAGGATGTGGAAGACGCGGCCAGCAGTGTTCTCGGTGATCCCAAGGAATCCCTGCGTCGCGCGAGACAGGAACTTGAACAACTCCGTAACAAGGTACAGCAGGAAATCGCTCAAAAGACAGGACTAGCAAAGTCCTGGAGAAGCGATGCACAGGAAAACCAGATTAGCGACTCAGAATCCCAGATTACGGCCAATCAGGACTCCAGTCAGGACGAACCTGGTCAAGGCAGCCCAAAAACTTTGTCGGAAGCGAAAGGCCCCCTGGTAGAACAGTCCAGTCAACCCGGCAAAGGCTCCGGGAAGCAAAATTCAAATCAAACGAGAGAAGCCGGGAAACCCAAGGAACAACAAGCATCCAATCAAAAGGGCCAGCAAACAGGGGAAGAACCAAACGCCAATACCGGCAACGACTCACCCCAGGGACAGGATCTTTCAGAGGAAGGACAAGGACAACAGCCCAGCCAAGACATAGTGTCCAATCAATCCAAGTCACAAACAGGAAAGTCCCAGTTAGCATCGGCCAAAGACAATCAGCCTGCCAAAAAGGAAACCCCGCAATCCGCAACCCCGGGCAACAATCGCCCACAACGCGGACAGGATGGCAACCAAAACCCATTTGAAGACTTCGGCGATAACACGGGCGGACCGATGACCGGCCGTGATTACCTCCAGTGGTCTGACCGACTGCGCGACGTGGAGGAGATGGTGGACTCCGAAGAACTCCGAAAACGAGCCGCTGCCATCCGCGACCAAGCCCGTAGCATTCGCAGGGAGTTCAAGCGCCATGGGAAGGAACCCGAGTGGGACATGGTCAGTAAACAGATTGCAGAACCCCTGACTGAACTTCGAGACCTTGTCCGTGAAGAGTTGCTTAAACTGGAGTCAGACGAGTCTCCCGTTCCCATCGATCGAGACCCAGTCCCTGAACGCTTTTCCGACCTTGTTGAAAAGTATTACAAAGAGCTCAGCAAAGACCGACGTCCGGGCAATAGATTTGAATAAAGCACAGCCTAATTTGGCTGGTTTTTAATCTATATCCACGAACAACCTTACATTTAGCCTAGGACAAAAAGACAAGCTAAGTCTATATGCTGGAACAAAGGTAAATCTTGGAGCCGGAATCAAACTGGGCAGCAGCAGCATCCAGCTTGGCTGGTGCGTTCACAACCTGTCCCTCCCCGATGGTTGCGCGACCAGAGATCAGAATGGCAACCTTTCCGTAAAGATCCATTCGGACTGATTCGTCAAAGCTTTCCACTCGACCCTCAGCAATCCAGCGACGTAACTGGAGTTGTGACCAGTCCCGGTAGGGTTCCTGGTCACCAAGGATATTTTCTGCAAATCGGGCACCTGCTGTTCGCCAGAGGCTCTCCGTTAAGTCCTTGGACTCTGCCATGACTGACTGCATATCTGTTGAGGATAGCCATACAGCGGTCACACCTGTGTCCGCAGAAACATTAGCGGTCCTTGGGATGCCAGCCAAAACAGCCATTTCTCCAATAACACTGCCACGCCCCATGATATCTACAACTCGGTCCCCGATGGAGACCAGCACGCTACCTCGTGTAATAACAATCAATCCATCGCCAGGGTCACCCTGGGACATAAGCTTTTCACCTGACTGATAGGTCTTCTCCTGGGCAACTGCGATGATCTTCTCAATGACAGAGGAAGGCATTCCCTGCAGCCATGTAACCTCACGTAAAACTTCTTGGGAAGTAGGAAGCTTGAGCTTAAGGGGTTTGTCCATGATGTCCTTGATCCGTTCCTCAACACCATCGAGCATTCGAGTAGCCTCATCGGCCTCGATCGCCCCCTGTTTCTTCATCTTCTTGACAGTGGCGCGCTCATGATTGAGCAGGGAACGGATGGCTTGCTTGGTCTCGATACTTACAGTGACATCAGGATATTTTTCCTGCATATCCTTGATATAACCGAGACCAACCAGCCGATTCGTGTCAATTTCCCGAATCAAGGTCTCCTTGATTTCCTCTGATTCCACGCCATCGTCAATACTTAGACTTAAGCTTCCAACCAGTTTTTTAACCTCGTCCTGTGCCACGACAAACCCCTTGGCGGCATCATATGAAGCAGATAGGCGATCGCTAAAATATCCCCCAAGAACGGGAACGTTCTTTAAGGCATCCAAAGGAATGCCAATAAAACTGGGTGAACCACAAACGCTATCAAGATAGCTGCGTTCAGTCAGTGGCTTGGACCCGTTAAGATCAAGAACCTCGCTGACATTTCCGCTAAGTGCATTCACTGCCTGTGGGCTCAGGAGACCATCACCAAACTGGTTCCAGTAGCTGGCCTTTTCCTTTTCCAAAAGACGGCGGCGGGCTTCGGCCAAGGTATCAATATTCGCTTTCTCCTCCTCGCTAACAGTGGGTACATCCTTACTATCCGGAAGATAACCGCGTACGGAACCCCAACTAGCACCACTGAGGAATCGATCATTCTTAAGAAGATCCATCTCGTTCTGTGCCCCACGTTCAACTGCTTGGGCAGCCTGCCCCATCATTAGAGCTTTAACGGCAGGAATCTTTGTTAGACCCAACATTGCAACAACCGACTTGATGGTGGTAGCATTGACAAGCAGAGTCAGTAGCACAATCCCAGAGACAAAGAAAAGGAACTGCTCACGAATGGTCTCAGGGATAGGGTTGTCCAATCCACTATGCAACGTGGGACTCGCGACAACAAGAGCGAGGGCCAAGCCGATGGCACCGCGCAACGCGCCCCACCAGACAACAATGGAATCCTTACCCGGCAACCCGTATCCGGCGTTTTTCATGCGCAAATAATAAATGATCATATTGACCGCACGCACCAAGTGAATGATGACATAGATAATACCGAGCATAATCAGGTCGGAAAGCCAGTTATCAAGAGCCACGTTCTGGGCAATCACAACCCCAACAATGATAAAGATGAGGACGTTACAGATAAAGGCGGCAAACTCGATAAATTCATGAAGGAAATGCTCCACTTCAGGACTGATCCGTGTGCGACCGAAACTTGCCATAACAACGCCCAAGGCAACCAATCCAAGTACCCCCGAAACTCCAAAGAAAGTTTCTGCTGCATAAAATGTAAGATAAGCACCGACAAGGATAATGGCGATCTCAATCTCCGGATCATTGAAAACTCGCTTCACCCACGCCGCAGTTATCAAGCCAATCAAAACCCCGACGACTGCACCCGCTCCACCAATCTTGAGGAACCCAATCGCTGCCCCGGAGAAGGAAAAAGTCGTTTCGCCAACAATTACGGCCAAAAGCACCACAAAGGCAACAATGGCGGTTCCATCATTAAGCAGTGACTCGCCTTCAATTAGGGTGCCGAGCTTCTTGCTGGCACCAAGTTCCTTGAGCAGGGCGACCACGGCAACAGGGTCAGTCGCACTAATGATACCACCAAATAGCATACAGAGGAACCAAGCCATTGCGTCAGCAGAAGGGAAGTTAACTCCTTCCACAGGGTCCAATACCTTGGACAAATCAAACTTCTTCCATGCCTCCAGACCCAAACTGTCAAACTGAAGACAGACCATCATCAGACCGCCAGTCATAAGTGTAGCGGTTACAATCCCTGGACCTGCCATCCAGAAGGCATTCTCCGCAGATTTTTTAAATGTATGCATGTCCATCGCAAAGGCTGCCTCGAAAATAAGTATCGGAAGGAATACATACAATATGAGGTGAGCATCCATTTGAGACCCCCAATAGATGGCCTCTTGCAAAAAATGAAGAATTTTAGCAAACATACCCTGCTCTTCATGTCCGTGCCCATGGCCTTCCTCGTGGACAGCTGAATGTTCAACTGAATCGCTTAAAACATCACCTGCCACCTTGTGATCGGTGGATGCTTCATGTTCCGGGGTTGAACCAGCAGTGTGAGCTAAAGTCTCGGTGTAAGCAGCCTTTATTCCAGAGTATGCCTGCTCATAGTAGTCCCAGGCATCCTTCTCGTCAAGAAGCCTGCCCAAATCCTTGAATAATTCCAAATCCCCCATGAGAAGGTGCAGATTGCCAGAATCAGATTTCCTTAGGTCATCTCGGTAATCGTTAAGAAATTTTTTGACTGAATCGTTGAGCGAATCGGGACCATCGGCACCTTCCGGCCCATGGTCACCATGGTGGGCATTCGTTTTGGAAGGAGGGGAAGACCCATCAGGGGATGTATGCGGATGAGGGTGTCCCGATCCAGAGTTTTCCACATGTTCAGCATGGGCATGACCATGACTCCCATGCGCTCCCTGGCTCTCCTTCTTCTCCTTAAAAGGGCGGTTAAGCGCCCCCATGACCAAACCGATAATAAGGAGGAAAACCGTAAAAGGCAGGGGGATTTTAGGAAAGATTTTCAGGAAGTGCTTGGAGGCAGCGCCAATGGCAAGCGAAACTATCAAGAAAAGTAGTCCGTAAAGATAGTTGTGTCCACCGGAAGCGAGGACGGTCATACAGGGTGTTATGGCAATCATAGAAGAGGGTATTTTGTGTTACCAATTTATTGAAATATTCTTATGTCCAAAAATAAAAACCCTGTAAACAAAATAAGCCTGAATCTTCAACGGGACTGAATACGAATCTTTTCAAAACCGTTGGAACGACATTGATCCATGATCCAAGTCACTTTGCGTAGAGGGGTTTCCTCATCAGCCAATAGAAGAACCTTCCTGTTTTGGCCAATTTCAGCGGCACTTTTCAAGGAGACAGTAAGTTGAAGCTCGGTGACAGGTGTATTATTATAAAGGACTGCGCCTTCTGCATCGACGGAGAGAACAATCTTATCGGAAAGCAAATTGGAGCCAGCTGTCTGGATTTCTGGAAGAACAAGGTTCAAGGTCCGGACCTGCCTGAACTGCATGGTGATCAGGAAGAAGAAAAGGATCACCATGAGAACATCAAGCAAAGGCAGGATATTTATCCCGGGTTTTTTTCGTCTGCGTCTCAATGGATGCATACTAGGATTCCTCCACGGTGTCCAGGATACGCTCGACACCGGCATCAATGCGAGCAGCCAGAACATCCACCCGCCGATCCAAGAATGTGCCTGCAACTAGGGCGGGGATAGCAATACTGAGGCCAAGGATCGTGGTACTCAATGCAAGGGAAATTCCACGGCCGAAATCTTCAGTTCCTCCTGTTCCGCCAGCCCCATCAAAACCAGTAAAAACGCGAACCAAACCCGTCACAGTCCCCAGTAAACCCAGCAGGGGTGCCACAGCCACCACGATATCAAGTAGAAAGAGACCTCGTTCCAAACGGCTGACTTCCAGACGGGCAAAAGCCTTGAACCCGTCAGGATCAGTTCCCCCTTCATTGTAAAACTGTAATATGCGACCACCTGCAGTTTTGGGGTCTGGATCGATACCAGACCAGTCTCCACGAATTAATGCATCAAAAAGAGATTGAGGAAAAACCTTGATCACACAAAGGGAAATGATCCGCTCGATAGCAACTGCCAATCCAAGAATAGAGCAGGCAAGCAACGGATAAAGGAAGACGCCTGATGCCTTTAGGATCTGAGCCAGGTCCAGTTCCATGAGAGTGTAATGACGTTAAGTGTTCAGAAAAATTTAGGACGCATAGGAAAAGGCCTTGTCCACAGCAAAGATTTCCTCTTCAGCCTGAAGCAGTTCTGCAATTGAGTCCCACTGGCCATTTACCAGTGCTTGTTGTGCACTAGCGGGGAGCGATGCAGGGAATTTCTGATTTCCAACCTGAATTTCCAATGTTTCAATATTTAGGGTTACAGACATCGAAGGATCTTCGGCAATCAATTTTGCAAGTTCATATCGAACTTCATCTGATGCAGTCAGGCAGGGAATCCCCAGAGTTGTTGAGTTTCCAAAAAATATTTCAGCAAAGCTTCCGGCGACAATACCGCGGATCCCCCAATGATAAAGGGACTGAGGTGCATGTTCACGAGAACTACCGCAACCAAAATTAACCCCGCTAAGCAGGATGGAAGCAGATGAGCGGGAAGGGTCATCGAAGGCATGGATACGATCATCTTTTTTGGCAAAAGCACGCTCATCATAAAAAGCAAATTCACCCAGCCCATCAAATGTGACACACTTCATGAAGCGTGCAGGGATAATTCGATCCGTATCGATATCATTACCCGGAACTGCCAATGCCGTTCCAGTCACACTTTTAATTTTTTCCAAGGCCATGTTGTTGATTTTATAATATTAAATAAAAATTGGGGATTAATTCTGAGATGAACCGACAAACGGGCAAGATCAAACGGGAAGCCCACAAAAGAAACGAAACACGGCATCAATGAACATTGGAAGGTTGTCAGAGTGGACATTATGGCCGGCTTGTGGAATCGTGGTCAAGTGGGACCGAGGAAATCGGGATTGAATAACGATCTCGTCTTCAGGTTTTATAAAATCAGAGGTCTCACCTTTGAAGAAAATAGCAGGGCCATCATATCGGGAATGTTCGGTCATCGGACTCAATATAAGATTCGGCAGGGAATGGAGCAATGCCGTCAAATTAACCTGCCATGCAAAAAGGCCGTCTTTCCTGACTAGATTGGTCAAAATGAATCGCCGAAAGCCCATATCGGGAATGGCGTCCTGCAACATATCCTCCGCATCC
>Ga0209660_1001795_pt1 | contig 10978 bp, 5 predicted proteins | sample SaaInlV_100m_DNA_2_FD_184659 | JGI IMG/M metagenome (GOLD analysis project Ga0209660, IMG submission 184659) | Marine microbial communities from expanding oxygen minimum zones in the Saanich Inlet - SI072_LV_100m_DNA (SPAdes) (version 2) | ecosystem: Environmental > Aquatic > Marine > Intertidal... | reverse complement strand
CCAGAAGTTCCATTTCCTGTATAAGATACAATACTAAACCCAGCAGTAGTATTTACACTTCCTGTACTATCAATAGTTCCTATTCCAGTTGCACTTGCGTCATTGGTAAATGATGTTCCAGCTTTCCAGTTCCATGATGCAAAGTTTACTCCACTTCCATTTGATTGACCTTCATTACCTAAACTAAAACCATCTGAATTAAATGCAGTTACACCATTTGAATCAGTACCTTCTACATTAGTTAAATTTGAATAAATTACTTTTGTTGCACCTCTTACACTATCATAAACTCTATGATTGCTTGTATCTCCTCGTGATTTAATCCAAACCCAATCTGGTTGCATATCTTCATCGCCATCTAAAGTAATAGATTGTGTGCTTCCATTTCCAGTATAAAGTTTAGTCTGAAAATATAATTCTGGATTGTCTAAACCATTTGTATAACTCATTATCCAAACTCCGCTAAGTTCTTGCTATTCAAAATAAAAAATCCTGTTGGAACACTATAGGTCATATTGCCATAACCATTAGCATCAGAATTACCATTTGATGAATATGGTGGAGAGCCAAAGTTTCCTTGAATAGCTGGTGTTCCACCCCCAGCATCTCCATAAGCAAAATGATAAACTCCTGTTCCTGTTGCATCAGTTTGAGAAGCTGGTGCAGTAATTGTATAACCCCCAGAACCTGCAGATGGGTTGCCAGAGTGTTGCCAAGTATTATTTTTTGCCACATAAACTTTATTATTATCTAAATCCATAGCAACAGAAATTATATCTCCATCTGTATATGAAGATTGTGATCCTGTGTTACCACCATTATTATAAAAAGTTCCATCATAGTAATAAGCATAATCATAATAACCACCACCAAAAAAACCACCTCTTAATGAACCAGCACCTATACCTACAATAGCAGAATTTCCTGTTGTAACTTTAAACTCTGCATACCATTTACCTTGTGAAACTGCCATAGTTGAATACATAGCTGGATAACCACCACTACCTTGTGAACTTGTAAATGTTAAATTACCATCTGATAAAGTTCCAGCTGATGGTATCGTTGCGTTAAAGTGTAAAGGATTTGCAGTAGTCATGTTTAAAGTACAAGTATCAGTAGATTGATCTATGCTAGTTAAATTATTTACAGTAAAGTTATTTCCATTTCCTGATACATCTGCACCTAGACTACCACTATTTTCAAAGTCTAAATAAAATCCATTTGTGCCAAAAGTTAAACCAGATACATCTTTAGGTTTCCATATTCCACTATCTTCGTCAAATTCTCCAAAATCGGTTGTTGTATATGCTTGACCATCACAAAAAACATTTTCAGCTATATAGCCATCAAAAAATTCACTACCATTCCAACTATATATTTTTACTGCATTTGCTTTATTTAATTCACTATCTAAATCTTGTGCTGGATAAGAACTTGTTGCAAAACTTGTTTCTTGAGTTCCATTTACAAAAAATTTAACTCTATTACTATCAGTTCCTTGACTGCTGTCATAAACAACTAAAAGATGGTAAAAAGCTGAAACATCTCTAAACAATCTATTTGTATTTAAATGATAAACTGTACCACCAGAAGTTCTATGATACCATCTAAAACTATCTGTACTATTAAAACCTATAAATTCCATTAATGTACCGCCACTATCATAAGAAAAAAGAGTTTGTGTTGCACCAAGAGTTGATCTTTTTACCCAGCAACTCCAAGTCCATTTTTCAGGATCAGTTGGTGTGCCTAAAGTTCTACTCATATAAGCACTACTACCATCATCAAACCTACATGAGTTAGCTACATCATAGCCTGTGTCTTTTATGGAGTTAGTTCCAAGAATTATCATTAACTCTCCAATATTGGAAGTTCGCCTAATGGTTTTTCATACACAGGATTTTCTTCTGTGCCTGTATTAACATATGTGTATAAAGTTTCTAATGCTGGAGTATCACTTGCGTTAGTGATTTGAGTTTCCATACTTGCTTGTTTAGTTCTAACTGCGTCTCTGTGAGTAGATATAGCACTTGGTATAGCAGTAGATTTTTCTGTGTTCCTTGTAATGTACCAATCAGTATTATTTAATATTCCAGCTACTTGTGATTTTAAAGTTCTAATTAATGTTGTTTTTAAACCTTCAACCTTTACATCTCCAACTGATTTGTCATCTGGTAAATCTCCATTATCACTATCTTCTTGTGTCCATAAAGTATCTGCGTGTGCTTTAGCAGTAGCAGTACCATAAGAAGCTGTAACTTCATTACCATCAAAGTCATAAGATTGATTGGTATTGATATACCACTTCTCATCTTTTTTATTGCTATCATCAAATACTACTTCGTAAATACCAATAGCTTGTAGTTCTGATGTTGACCAAAGCTGAAATATTTTAGCTGGGTATTGAGTATCTCCAATAACCATAGCTTTAGGATTATTTATAAATTTTGTTATTTCGTTATCTGTTATTAATGCGTACATATTTTAACTCTCACTTAAATTTAATGTTCTACCAACTTCTTGCCATACAGCACCACTGTATCTGAATACTAATATGTCTGTCTTACCATCTGTTGAAGTAAATGTTGGTGCAGTTGATGCTGCAAATTCAAAGATGGTATTAAAAGCAATAGTGTGTGAACCATTGTAATTAATTTCTAAAGCTATAAATGCACCTTCGACATTGTTAGTTGGTGCAGAAAAAGTTGTATTTTCTGTTGTTATATGAACTGCGTTTGGTTTAGCAGAAGCATCCCAAGCTACAGCGTTTGATGATGATGTTAATGCTTGTTGTGTAACATTAGCAGCAGCACCAAAAGTAGATAAACCACTTACATCACAAGTTCCATTTATATCAATCGCTGTTGCAGTTAAATCTATTTCACTTCCACCAGCAATACTTAATACAGAACCATTACCGCTGATATGTTCTCCACCAGCATCATTAAGATATATTTTACCTGTACTCGCAACTAATAAATTTGTACCATCAAAAGTTAAATTTGCTTCTCCAATAAGAGCATTAGCACCTGTAACTGTTGCAACAGTATTATTTGTTGATCCAGATAAACTTGTTCCTGAACCATCAGCACCAGAGTATTCAAAATGTACTCCAACACCATCTGTATTTGAGAATGTTCCACTTGAAACTACATGAGTTACTGGAACTTTAGTATAACCAGTGGCATCAGTTACAGCTCCTGTTACTTTGAATGTTGCATAAGTTGATGCTGTTCCTTCTTTAGTAATAGTTACAATACCTCTTGCAACTGCATTAGATACATCATCCCAAGATTGAACATAAGATGTTATATCTGCTGAAGCATCATCCGCATCATCTACATATAAAATTGTTGCACTTGCTATTGTGCCATGATTCCAAGCTATCTTACCTGCACCAGGATCAGCATCAGAAGTTGATGAACTCCAAGTCATTGCAAGTTGTGAGTTAGTACCCGAAGCTCCAGTAGCACCAGTTGATCCAGTTGATCCTGTAGACCCTGTATCTCCTGTTGTACCTTTGTCTCCAGCTCTAACAAAAGTTATAGATAGTTCGTCAGTAGCACTAAAAGTATTATTACTTGCTAGATGAGCAACTGTAATTTTATTGTAGCCACTCGCATCTGTAACCGCAGCAGTAATTTTAAATCTTGCATAAGTTGAGCTATCGTTAATATCAACTATATGTAATGAACCTTTAATTGTAGAAGTTGATCCACCCCATGATTGAACATCTGTAGCTGTACTAGCACCATTAGAATCAGCATCATCAATATAAATTTCTGTAGCAGAAGCATAAGTAGCATGATTAAATCTTAAATCTCCAGCACCAGGATCAGCATCAGTTGTTGATGTATCAAATTTATAATAGTAACCTGGTATTGCACCATCTTCACCACTAGCTGTAAATGCTACCCAAAATTTATCATCATTAGTAAATGTACCAGCACTATCTATATAAACTAAAGTAACTTTTGTATAACCAGTTGCATCTGTAACAGCTCCACTAACTTTAAATACCATCCAAGTATCTAATGTATTTGCTTTTGATATTCTTATTCTACCTCTATTGGTATCATTACCAGTTACATCATCCCATGATTGTACCCATGCTGAAATATCAGTACCATTATATTCTAAATCATCTATGTACATTTCAGTTGCACTAGAAATTGTTGCGTGGTTTAATCTAAATTTTCCTGCTCCGGGATCTGCATCTGTTGTTGTTGTTGAATATTGGAACATTGCACTATCTCCACCTGCCGGTAGAAAATCTGCAACTGTTGTTAATACATTTCCTGTACTGTCAAATCCTAAAGTTTTAGATGCTCTTGTCGCAGCATCCTCTGTAAATTCTGGTGTTGTAATTGAGTTGGTTCTTGAAACTTTAAACGATCTATCTAATTCCTCTTGCATCTGCTGAATAGTCATAGTTGCACGATCCAAACCCTCTTCATGAGATTCCGCAGGGAATGGATCATTAGCGATATAATCTATCGCTTGAGTTTGCGGAACACCTCTTCTAATAACAACTGTTTCACCAGTTGCAGGAGTATTCCCAGATGTAAATGTAACATTACCACCTGACGCATCTCCAGCACCAGATACTGTATAGTGCGTGGTTAGAGTTTTGGTTGTTTCAGTTCCTGTAGAGGATCTAATAATTACTTGTAAATCTGTGTCTGCAAATATTTTAAATGTGTAGGCAAATTCAGTTGTACTGTCATTACCCGAATACGAATTTTTTACTGTTGTGCTTGATACTGTCATAACTTAAAAACCTTTAAACTTTTGTGAGGGTTTTGTAAATAAATATTCTTGGTTATAATCTTTTTTCATTCTTTTTTCTACTCTTTTTAATACACCCGGATTCATTGTTTCGGCAAGTTGATAGCCTATCATATAATCATAAGCAGCCTTTATATAGAATAGATTTAAAAAAGGTATACTTTTCTCTATAGCATTATAAGTTTGTTTTGCGGCTTTACCACCTTCACCTGTCATAGCATATTTAAAAGCAAGTAAAAGATCAAATCCTGTTAGTGGTACTGGACCAAATGCTGCCATACCAATTTCAGCACTATTTCTTGTTTCTCTAAATAATACATCTCCATATATACCTAATCCACCACCTTGTAAAAGAGCAGACATTATAGTTTTAAATTTAGTAGGATCTCTTCTTCCTCTACCTCTTAAAAAATCTTTTATACTCATAGATAAATAACCTAAAAATGCAGAAGTTACCATTAAAGCTGTTATACCTACAAATCCTCTACCAAAATCTTTATTAGGTCCTTTAAAATAAGATAGCTCTCTACCTAAAACTTTTGTAACTATGGCAAATGGAAATGCTTTAAATTGACCCATAAATCTTATTGCTTCACCTTCTGGTGTACCTGCTAAATGACCTCTAGTCATATTAGCCTTTAATCTAGCATCTGGTTCAATTACTGCATAAATTGTTCTATCTAATAACATACCAGATACAGATGCTTTAAATTTTTCTTTTTCTATTTGTAATTGTCTTTGTGTTAAACTTTCTACATTTAATATTTTTTTCATATCAGTATCAGATATTTTATCTAACAAACCAATATTAATAAATTCCATACCATCATCTGCTTTTTCCATTGCAATTTTTCTAATAACATCCCATTTAGTAGAATTAATATTATATTGAGTAAAAAAATCTTGTAGCTGTTTGTTTAAATTTTTAAATTCTATATTTTTTTGTCTAGCAAAATAATTTGCCATACCTAACATTGAACCTTCTTTTAAAGTGTTAGTCCACCAAGAAAGTAAATTATATTTAAAAAATGTTCTTTGAGCATTAGACCAACCTTTACTTAAATTATCTCCTACTTGGTGTCTAGCCGACATATCGTAAATAGTATTATCAACAATAAACCCTAACATTTGTGCTATGTCTTTTTTTTGTTTTGTATTTTTTATTTTAAACAAACTACCTAATGCTTCTGCCATACCACCTAAAAAAGTTCTACCTTGGTATCTAACTTCAGAACCATAAATACCTATATCAGCCGCTGCTGAAATTGTAGCTCCACCTAGTTTAGCCATAGATGCTAAAGACCTAGCAATAGCAGAATATCTTGCTATTCCAAAATCTGCTACTGTATAAATAGAACCATCTATAACTTTCATATATTTTTCAAATTGTTCTGGTCTTGAAATATTTTCTGCTGATGCACCTTTACCATCATCAACCATTCTTTTTTGTACAGCAAATCTAATCTTTTCAAAATTTTCTTTTGGTTTAGTGCCAAGTGCATCTATCATACCAATGTTTCTTCCAGCAGTTTGTAAACCAGAAAAAAAAGATTCTTTTAAATTACCAACACCAAATTTATCATTATAATCAAACCAATCATCTGCAGTTTTAAAATGTAGTATTCTTTTAAAGTTTGAATCTTTTGCTATGTTTTTAGAGGTTCTTGCTCCATAAGAATTTGCTACTCCATCAGCTATTAAATATTTATTACCAACTAAAGTATTATAAACTTGTTGTAAAAACTCATCTACATTATCTGTGTTTGCAAAAGTTCTTTCAGCATCTATTTTTTGCATAACATAATCTTTCCATACTTTATAATTTTTATTATAATTAATATCTGTACCTTCAAACCTTTCGTTAATTTTTATATCATCTAAATTTCTTCCTAATGTGTTTGCCGCATTTCTAACATTGTATGGATCATGTGATTGTTTAACAATATATCCCCACATTTTAGCAATATTAGCTCCTCTATCATTTAATTTTTGTCTAATTGTTTCAGAATATTCTTCCATAATCTCTGCTAGTTTTCTTATTTGTGGATTTTTTTCTGTTACTGGTGGTTTTGTTCCAGCTCTTTTTTCCATTGGAGTTTGTTCTTGAGCAAGTTCTGACATTGCTCTTGTAACTCTTCTTTGTGTTTCAGCTTCTGTTATACCTTCTAAACCATCTCTAAACATTATCTCTAAATTGTTTGCTCTTAATTTTGCATTAAACCCAGCTATTAATTGATTAACACTTGCATTTTGTAAAACAGAAGCTGCTGCTCTCCCACCTTCAACTCTTCTATTTGAACCAACCATTATTGCAATTAATCCCTCTTCTGGATTATCCGGAAAACTTTTTAAAACAAAATCTGCTAACTTTCTATTTTTAACTTCATTTTCAATGGCATTTCTTTTATTTATTTTTTTTTGTGCTTTAATTTGTTCTGAAACATTTTTAGCAATTCTATCTACATTAACTTCATCAATAGAAGTTAGTTTAGCTTCTGCTTGTGCTATTTTGATAGAATTAATTATTTCTTCTTTTGTAGCTGAACGAATAGATGATTTTTTTAATAATTTTTCTACTCTTATTAAACATTTATTTGACATAATTATCTTCCATTAACGCAATTTATTGCGTCTTTAATTGCTTCATCTAGCTCTTTTGATTTTGTAGTAACCTCATCTAAATCTTCTGTTCTTAATTTTATTTCAGAATCTCCTTGTTCAAATTTTAAATTCAAATCTTTTTGTGATTCTCTAACAGCTTCTAATTGAATTTGTAATGCTTCTATTTCTGCATCTTGTTCTATACTATTTCTATTAACAATATTATCTTCTAAATTTTTTAATTCTACATCATCTATTGATGGTCTAGGAGTAGAACTAATATCTGGATTAGGTGATGAATCTGTAGAGTTTCTTAAAATTGGATCGGCATTTGCTATAGGAGTTACATCAACAGGATTATCTAACATAGTATCACCAAGAGCTTTTTGTAATAACATTTTTCTTGTGTTAGGATCTGTAGCTTCCAAGTCTTTCATTATTTGAGAATTTTCTGGATAATATTCTCTATATAAATTTATATCTATATCTGTTTCTGTGTCGTCTCCTAATATTCTTTTACCTTCAGTAATTTTTTCATTAAATTTTCTACGAGTATTTATATCTTTTAATTTACCAGCACCTACATGAAGTCCACTACCTAATATTGTACCAAATGTAACATTTAATAAACTGTCGTACATATCATAATCAGCTTGTAAAGATTGAGCTACACCATAAACAATAGGTTCAACAAGTGTTGCACCAACAGCACCTTCTACTGCACCTCTTATTGCTCTTGCTTTTATAAATCCTTGTCTAGCAACAAGTCTGGCAAAGTTAGTCTGTCCAAAAACAGGTATAAAAGAAGCAGCTATATTTATTGGGTCTACCATACTGGTTGCTAATCCTGTAGCAAACTTTGCAGCACCCACATAAAATCCACCAGATAAAGGATTCCAAGAACCTTTTGGTCCTCTCATCATAATATTTTGTCTAGCTCTTTCTTCATTTTTTTCTCTAACCATAATATCAACAACTGATTGATATTCATCTTCTTCAAAATATAATCCTATTTTTGCATATTCTTTATTTAACTCTAGTCTATCAACCATATTTTCTTTACTAAATCTTGATTTATTTCTTGCTTCACTTAAATCACTATAATTTAATAAAGAATTTACTGGGTTAAAATTCCAGTTATCAGCAGCAACCGCACCCAATGATTCAAATAAACTTACTTCGTATTTGTCATAACCGGTTTCTTGTGCTGTCTCATCTACATTTAGTCCAAAACCTAAATTCATATTATTTAATTTGAGCCATTAAATCACTTAATCTTTTAGCTCTTTTTCCTGTTTGTTGATGCCAAAGAGTTTTTCCTTTTATAGTTCCATTTGCATTATAATTATAAAGCATGTGTTTTGATGCTTCTTCATAATCACCTTTATTTATTGCTGCGATTGTTTTTTTAAATCCAGCTAATCCTTCACCACCCATTTGAAAAGCCATTTCAACTAATATTTCGTATGCTTCTCTATCTGTTGATGCAACTTTAATTAATTTTTTAACAGATTTATCTGCTGCCTTCATATCTTCTTTAAAAAAATTTTCTATTTCTTCATTACTATATTCTCTAATTTCTGCACCTTTAGGAAGTTTATGACCATGACCAACAGTATAAAAATCTTCTTTTACTTTTTTACCATTAACTGTGTATTCTAATTGATAAGGTGTATTTAAACCTTGTTTACCAATACCCTCATTATCTTTTATTCTTGTTACTAATTTATCTGAAAATGAAGTGTTGTTTATTATTTTTTTATCAACCATAGCTTCACCTTCATTTATAGTAAATCCAGTATAACCTTTTATTTGTCCTATTTCATATTCGGTAGGTACATCAGTAACTCTTAATTTTTTAATATCCATTTCTATATCTGTACCCGGTAAAGTGTAACTAGTATCATTAAAATTAAAACTTAACTCTTTACCATCAGCATTTACAACTGTTGCAAACTGACCACCATCTAAAACAACCCCAAAAACCAAACCAGTACCATCACCTTTATTTCTCCATTCACCATGCATCCTCATCATTCTTTTATGTTTATCTGAAAGTTCTTGTTCACTTACTCCTTGATTAAAAGGGTCTGTGCTTTTAAATGCTACAGCTTTAAAATCTTCTAAATAATAATCTTTAATTAATTCTGCTTTATCTTTTACTGCACCAGCAGTAGTACCAAATTCTGTTAAATCTTTGCCATCATATTTTAATGGAATAAAATAAGTTTCTTCTATTTGAAAATTTTTTAAAAACATATTTGTTGCAGATTCTACTGCGTCTGCTTGATCAAATTTAGTGTTAGTATACATTTCATTTAATGCATAGTATGCCATAACATTTTGCATATTATCCATTAATGATATTGCTTGACTACTATCAATATTATTATTTCTTCTAATTATATTTTCAAATTCTTGTAAATCAGAATTAGTTGCAATTTCTGCTTCTATATCTGAAAATTTAATATCATTTCTCTTACCCCAATCTTTTAATTTATCTTGCTCTATTTTATTGTCAAAACTAAAAAATTTTTCAGCTTCTATATCGTTTGCTAAAGTCATTGCAAATACTGCGGTAAAAGGTAGTCCGGCAGCTTGTAACTCTTGTAGAGCTTTAGAATCAAACTCACCAAAGTTAGTTCGTAATGAAGCTAACATAGCTTGAGATTCTGCTGCATTATCTTGTGATTTTAATTTGTAAGTTTCTACAAAATTAGTAGCTTCAGTATTTGTCATAACTTTTTGTTTGTGTTCTGGTACACCCAGTTTTATTTGAGCATCTATTAGTGCTTCTGTTATTTTAAGTTTTAATGATGATTGAGCATCTACATTTGTTTCATTATTTAGTTGTATATTTAATTCATCAATTTCAGAATTAGTTGTATATATAAATTTTGCAGGATCTTCATTTAAAGCTGTAGACCTAGTAACTAAAGCTGTTTCATATTCTTGAATAATTAATTGTGCATCTTTCTCTCCAACTAATATAATTGCTTCTTCTTTAAAATTTTCAACTATATCTGCTAAATCTTTATTAGGTGCTGAAAATAATATTTTTTTATTATCTACAGTAGTATCAATAATATATTTTTTTTGCATATATTGATTTATTTTATCTGCTGGTAAAACTTCTTTAGCTAGTTCCATGTCAAAATATGGAATATCTTTTCCTGCTGCAGATGCTGCTAAAACATTATTCCATTGATCATTAATTTGAGGAGCTAATACTAATTTAGCTTGATTCATTAATTTAATTTTATTTTCATAACTTATATCTGGAAAATTTTTTGCATCTTTTAGTGCAAACAATAAATTTCTAGGTTCTTGCTGAATCATTGCATTTGCATCATGTAATTGAATTTCACCGGGTATACTATCTAGCATAATTTTTAATTCTGGTGCTGACACTTGTGAGGTAAAGGTATCTTTAGTTAATTTTTCTAAATCTGATTGTAAAGTTTCATTGTCAATACCACCATTTAATTTAGCAGTTGATACTAAAAGTTCTTTTTGTTTATCAAAATTATTAAATAAATTTTTTAATATATTTTCTGATATTTGTTTATCATTTCTAAATATTGTTTTT
>Ga0209660_1001787_pt1 | contig 11023 bp, 9 predicted proteins | sample SaaInlV_100m_DNA_2_FD_184659 | JGI IMG/M metagenome (GOLD analysis project Ga0209660, IMG submission 184659) | Marine microbial communities from expanding oxygen minimum zones in the Saanich Inlet - SI072_LV_100m_DNA (SPAdes) (version 2) | ecosystem: Environmental > Aquatic > Marine > Intertidal... | reverse complement strand
AAGCTACGATAATTAATATCAAGTGTTTAAGCTCGAAGTACGACGCTCTCCAAAAAGTGCAGTTCCAACGCGAATCATGGTACTACCTGATTTAACAGCTGATTCCAAATCCCCGCTCATACCCATGGAAAGCTCAGGGAAGGCCTGCCCAAAAGCTTCCGCCAATCGATCCCTCAACTCCCGTAAAACTGTGAAGGTTTGAGTAGAGACGGATGGGGCTGAAGAAAACAGGCCAATGGTCATAAACCCCTCAAGCACCAGATTTTCGGCATTTAATGCAGCCTCAACAAGTGCATCAACTTCGATTGGAGCAAGCCCGTGTTTAGCAGGATCTCTTGAGGTGTTCACTTGAAGAAGGATTCGCTGTGGATTGCCCAACTCGCCAGCAAAACGATCTATGCGCTGTAAAATCTTGAGGCTGTCAACGGTCTGAATTCGATCAAAAATCTCTACCGCCAGACGAGCCTTGTTTGATTGTAGATGGCCGATCAATTCCCAACCCATTGTTCCGTTATAAATATCGTGCTTGCCTTGTGCTTCCTGCACCACGTTCTCACCAACAGAAGAAAAGCCCACCCGCTCGGAAAAATTTATAGCCTCCAATGGTTGCCTTTTGGTGACTGGAAGAATCTTTACGGAATCTGTTTTACGACCGATCGAAAGGCAAATTGCATCCAAGTTTTGCCTCACATGCAAAAGGTTATCTTTGAATTGTGAAAAGCTGTTCATAAGTTTTTTTAATAGGCGCTTGCCGTTATAAGCAAAATTTTCTTACTAAGAGGATTTTTGATAAGAATTTTTTATAACAAGATATCAGTCATGCATCTAGAAAACTTGAAAATCTTCTGTGATCTCGTCCAGAGCAAAAGTTTCTCCAAGGCAGCAAAGCTTAACGGAATAACGCAATCTGCAGTAAGCCAGCAACTTAGAGCGATGGAAAAACATTTCAACACGCTGATCATCGATCGCACACAGAAGCAATTCAAACTAACCCATGAAGGGGATAGTTTACACGTGGGATTTAGGGACATCCTTCAAGTTTACGACCGCCTTAAAAGCGAGCTACTTGAAATGAAGAAGGTTCTGAGTGGAAACATACACATCTCCACAATATATAGTATAGGTCTCCACCAATTGCCCGACTACCTAAAGAACTTCATGAAGGAATTCCCCTCTGTCAATGTGCGTGTTGAGTACCGCCGAGCCAACCTGATTTATGAGGATGTTCTCCAGGGTGCCGTGGATATGGGCCTTGTTGCGTTCCCGGAAAAAACAAAGGGTATTGAAGTTATCCCATTCGCGGAGGAACGCCTTGTCCTCGCAATCAGCCCGGAGCATCCACTTGCAAAACACACCTCGATAGATGTCTCACAGCTAAAAGGGTACCGTGTGATAGGCTTCGATCAGGACATACCCACCCGCCGGAGTGTTGATGAAATGCTGGAATCTGCAGATGTGGAACTACGCACAGTCATGGAATTTGATAATATCGAGACCATCAAACGTGCAGTTGAAATAAACTTGGGAGTGGCTCTTCTTCCTGAGAAGACAATTCAGAGGGAAGTTCAGCAGGGCTTGCTCAAGAAAATCTCCATAAAAGATAAAGAACTCATGCGTCCACTTGCGATAATCCGAAAAAAGGGACGAGTTTCTCCACCTGCACTCAAACAATTCATGCGATTACTCTCGGAAAAAAGCCTAGATTCAGTGATGGATGAGGGTATAGAAAAATCAAGTGACTGAAAACTTGCTCCAAGTCTCGTCTACAGCTTGGCTGAAACGCATATAACGAATGCCCGCGTCGAAATTAGTCAATTTAACAGGCATTCCATTACGGATACTTGCAATGAAATCCTCTTCGACACGCCAACCCAGTTTTTCCTCAGGAGGCACTTCAATAAGTTTACCTGCTTCATTATCCAAACCGTAGAAAGTTAAAGTCTGATGGGCGATATCAACCCGCAGAGATCCCTTGGTTCCATTAATTCGAACTTCCAGAATGGGTGGTCCAGCATCCACACCGCTAATGTGGTAAGTTAGCCTTGGTCCATCCACAAACTGAGCTAAAACATCCAAACTCTCAGGAAGAGTTACCTCTATCCTCTCTCCTGTCGCATCATCAATTCTTGTTGGAGTATATATTCCTGCAAGTGCCTGCAGTACATCTAAGTCCCCGGGAATCCATCTCTGGAGCATTTCGTGAAGAATGCCTAGAGTCAATGCATTCACTCCGCTCAACCTGCGGTCAAGACGCCAAGGCAAGGGGTCTTCCGGATGCTGGTAGTCTGCAAAAGTATGGCCGACAAAAACCTCTTGCAACTTACCGATCAAAGATTCCTGCAAAAGAGTAATAATTCGTGTGTCTAGATTTAAGGTTAATGGTGATGGGACGAGCTGGGACACCAAATCAGGCCTAACACGACTGGCAGCCAGCATCGCCTCTGCTTCCACTAAATTTGCAGCCATCCGAGCCTCACAAAGCACATGTTTTCCCGCCTCTAGGGCAGCAATGGTCATCTGCGCATGAGTATTGGGCCAAGTACCGATGCAAACCGCATCCACATCAGGATGATCAATGATCTCCTGCCAATCTGCAAATGCATGGCGAATTCCAAACTCCTCAGCAACCTTCTGTGAAGATTCCAGCGAACGGTTGCATACTGCAAAAGGTTCCACTCCCTCACATTTATTAAAACCAGGCAGATGCCGCAGTCGCGTATTTCCACCAGCTCCAATGAAACCAATCCTGAGGATTTCCATATACTAAAAATTAATATTCTCCAGTGTAGCCTAAATAGAATGGTATAGACTAACGAACATCCGGATAACTTCCAAGCCACTTCGCAACAGAACAAATATCCTTCAATTCTGAAAAAGACTCGCTAATTAGCTCGTCTTCAAAATGACCAATGCAATCGATAAAGAAAAAATAATCCCAAGGCTTGAGTCGACTTGGACGCGACTCAATTTTACAAAGATTGACCCCCCGATTACTGAAGAGTTCAAGAGCGGATTGTAATGCACCAATCTTATCCTTGAGAGAAAAAACGATACTGGTGCGTTGTGGTACTGCCCCATTACCGATGGGGCCAGATTTTCGAGCAATGACGAGGAAGCGAGTGATGTTTTCAGCCTGATCCTGAATCCCTCGAAAAAGAACAGGAACATCATAAATCTCCCCCGCAAGGCTGGATGCGATTGCTGCGGAACCAACCTTTTTTTGGGCTATTTCAACTGCGTGGGCGGTACTGGAACAATCTTGAAGAATAGCAGTTGGCAGATTCGAACGCAACCAGCGGCGACACTGCCCCAAGGCCTGATCCTTGGAATGAACTTCGCGAATTGCTTCCGGTGGATGAAGAGAAAGCAGGCAATGCTCAATGGGAAGATAGACTTGAGCCGTAATCTTAAGGTCGGTCTCCGCCAGCATATCAAGGGAATGAAAAACAGCACCTTCAGTAGAATTCTCAACAGGTACCACACCATAGTCAGCCTCGCCTTTTTCAACTTGGTGAAAGACATCAGCAATGCTGTTGCAAGGATTATAATCCACACTAGATCCAAAATTCTTCAAGGCTGCCTGTTGTGTAAAGGTTGCCTCAGGACCAAGATATCCAATAACAAGAGGCTTCTCCAATGCGATGGAAGCAGAAATTATCTCGCGATAGATGGAGCGAATAGCTCGCGAGCCAAGGTGCCCCTCGGGTTGAATCATTTCCAGCTTTCTGAATACCTCCTCTTCGCGAACAGGAACATATGTATCTGCACCAATCTCTGTCTTTATCTTCCCGATTTCCGAGGCCAGTAGAACACGTTGGTTCAGTCGCTCGATTATTTGTCGGTCGATATCGTCGATTTGCGTCCTAAGGTCTTCAAGGCTCATATGGAATAGGTTGAAAAAAGTTGAGCGGTGCTTTTAGCGAAAAAATGAAGAGGCGGGAAGTTTAAAACGCGCAATGTCAGGCAAAAAGCGATCTCATTAATTCGCATGGTTTATATATCTGGCATATTTCCGACTTGCCCGAGTAGCAGACCCACACATCCTCCCAATCCTCGATTTTATCAAATTATTACAAAACACCATGGCAGACACAACTGACCGCCCCTATTCATCTGTAATCAATGACGGTAAGGACCGTGCACCCAATCGCTCCATGCTTAGAGCAGTTGGATTTGAAGATCAAGATTTCCTAAAACCCGTCGTAGGTGTTGCATCCACATGGAGTATGGTTACGCCATGCAACATGCATATTGATGGGCTTGCCCGTGAATCTGAGACTGGCGTTAATGTAGCCGGCGGTAAAGCAATCGTATTCGGAACGATAACAGTAAGCGATGGGATATCCATGGGAACACCTGGCATGCGCTATTCCCTAGTATCAAGAGAAGTAATAGCTGATTCAATCGAGACCGTGGCAGGAGCGGAGGGTTTTGATGGAGTGGTCGCCATCGGCGGTTGTGACAAGAATATGCCTGCCTGCATAATTGCAATGGCACGACTCAACCGGCCATCCGTATTTGTGTATGGGGGAACCATCTTGCCCGGCATACATAAGAAAGAAGCGGTAGACATCGTCTCGGTCTTTGAAGCTGTGGGAAAGGAAGCATCTGGCTCCATTGACGAAAAGGAGCTAAAGGAAATAGAATGCAAGTCCATACCAGGTCCTGGATCCTGTGGAGGTATGTATACAGCAAATACCATGGCTTCTGCGATTGAGGCCCTAGGTATGAGCCTTCCAAATAGCTCCGCACAACTTGCCGTGTCCAAGGACAAGGAGGAAGATTGTCGCAACGCTGGCCAAGCAGTGGTTCAATTAATAAAAGCGAATATCAGACCAAGCGATATCATGACCCGTGAAGCATTTGAAAATGCCATAACAGTAGTCATCTCGCTGGGTGGATCCACTAATGCGGTCCTTCACCTGCTGGCCATGGCACACGCTGCTAATGTGGCACTTAGCTTGGATGACTTTACTGAGATTGGAAAGCGTGTCCCGGTACTTGCTGACCTTAAACCCAGTGGCAAATACAATATGTCACATTTTTGCCGAATCGGCGGGCTTAAGCCACTAATGAAAATACTGCTCGATGCTGGATTAATTCACGGTGGATGTCTAACTGTTACAGGAAAAACAGTAGCCGAAAATCTGGCAAACACAGAACCCTACCCTGAAAATCAGGATATCGTGTATCCGCTCAATAATCCGATCAAAGCGGATAGTCACCTTCGCATTCTCTACGGCAACCTTTCTCCTGAGGGTTCAGTTGCAAAAATCTCAGGGAAGGAGGGACTCGAATTCACAGGCAAAGCAATCACCTTTGAGTCTGAGGAAGATGCATTGGAAGGTATTTTAGAAGGAAAAGTGGAAGCTGGTCATGTGGTCGTCATCCGCAACGAAGGTCCTGTTGGTGGTCCTGGAATGCGGGAAATGCTGGCCCCGACCTCGGCTATCATGGGAAGAGGACTGGGAAAAGATGTGGCTCTTATCACAGATGGACGTTTCTCAGGAGGAAGCCACGGCTTTGTAGTCGGCCATATAACTCCAGAAGCTGCTATTGGAGGCCCTATTGGAATCCTGAAGAATGGTGACCCGATAACCATTAATGCCGAAAAAAATGAGATAAACCTAAACCTACCTGAGCAAGACATCCAGCAGCGTCTAAAAGATTGGCAATCAAAGGAAAAGAAAGAAACACGTGGCACTCTTGCCAAGTATGCAAAGCTTGTCTCATCCGCTTCTTATGGAGCAGTAACTGACATGGATTTATAAAATATCCAGAGATGATATTTTAAATGGGATTCAAACCATTGATCTAAAGTAAGATGAACTGGGACAGATTTAAAAAACATTATCTGGAAATAGATGAAATCGGCTTTGCCATCGATATCAGTCGAATGAGGTTTAGAGATGATTTCTTCGAAAGTATGGTGCCCTTGGTTGAGAAGGCCAACGCCGATATGCAGGCACTCGAAAGTGGTTCCATCGCCAACCCGGATGAAGGTCGCATGGTAGGTCACTACTGGTTGCGTAATCCTGAACTGGCACCGAATCAACAAATCCAAAATGAAATTGAGGCCTCCCTGCTAAAATTGAAGGACTTTGCCGCCAGGGTCCACTCCAGTGAAATCCAAGGTGCGAGTGGTATTTTTGAAAACCTGCTTGTAATCGGGATCGGCGGGTCAGCTCTCGGTCCGCAATTTGTAAGTCAAGCCCTGGGCCACCCAAATACTGACAAGCTTGCAGTCCACTTCTTTGACAACACTGACCCGGATGGTATCGCCACCATTCTGGCACAACTTGATGGGAAGCTAGGAAAAACCCTGGTACTTGTGATTTCTAAATCCGGGGGAACACCGGAGACTCGCAATGGTATGCTCCTTGCAAAAGATGCGTATAAAAAGTCTGGACTCCATTTCGGGGCCCATGCTGTCGCGATTACAGGCGCTGGCTCAAAACTCGATGAATTTGCAAAGGGAAACGGGTGGCTTGAACGTTTTCCCATGTGGGATTGGGTGGGTGGTCGTACCAGTGAAACTGGAACTGTCGGTCTGATTCCTGCCATCCTACAAGGGTTGGATATTGAAAAAATACTGAAAGGGGCCCGGGAAATGGATGTGGTCACCCGTGAAACAGAAACTGCAAAAAACCCCGCAATGCTCCTTGCCCTGATGTGGTATCATGCGACAGGTGGCAAGGGAGAAAAAGACATGGTGGTCCTTCCCTACAAGGATCGCCTACAGCTTTTTTCAAAGTACCTCCAGCAACTGGTCATGGAGTCACTGGGCAAAGAGCTCGACCTTAAAGGAAACATTGTAAATCAAGGTATTGCTGTTTATGGAAACAAAGGGTCAACCGACCAACATGCCTACGTCCAACAACTACGAGAAGGGGTAAACAACTTCTTTGTCACATTTATCGAGGTACTAAGGGAAAGTCAGGAAAAGCAAGTCGAAGTCGAACCTAATATTACCCCTGGGGACTATCTTGAGGGTTTTCTCCTGGGTACACGGCAGGCACTGCACGAAAATAAACGCGATTCCATCACGATCACAGTGAAAGAAGTATCCCCCATCAGCGTAGGCCAATTAATCGCACTTTTTGAAAGGGCCGTTGGATTTTATGCCAGCTTCATTGGAATCAATGCCTACCATCAACCCGGTGTCGAAGCCGGCAAAAAGGCAGCTGCAGGTGTAATTGAGCTCAACCTGCGCATCCAAAAATGCCTGCAAGCCGCTGTCGGCGAAGCCCTGACTGCTGATGAAATCAAGGCAAGGCTCGCCCCGGAAGACTGCACTGAGACAATCTACAAGCTCCTTGAATTCCTTGCTTCAAAGCCAGATAGCCCTATTTATAAAAAACCATCGTCCACCTTCCACCTCTCAAAATTTCTTTACAGGGCTTGATTTCAGAATATGTTTGTAATAAACTTTTAAAGTTTTGAACATCTTACACCAATCGTTAAGATAGTTAATATGCCTGTGAAAAAGGAGAGACGCCCATGAAAGTTTTTTCCATCATACTCCGTATCCTGTCACTTGGAGCCTGTGGATTTGCCGTCTACTGCTGGATCGACAAAAAGGATTTAGTCGCCCAGAAAGAAGCCGTTATTCAGGAAAGAGAGTTTCTATCAGGATATTATGATAAGGAAAGATCGCCAAATTCTGAAGTTAAACAGGATAAAACGACACGAGATGCAAATTTCGCAAAGATCAACGAGCGCGGAGGTAGCGACAGTCTAAAGGCGCTCAAGGGACTGGAAGATTCCTTGAAGACCATACAAAAGGCCGATGAATATTTCGGGCATGAGGCAAAAACACTTGGTGGGCCTGACCCCAATAACCAACTAACACTGAAGGGGCATATTCTAGTCCAAACAGACAAGATTGAAACCCAAAAGGGAATTATCGAAAAAAAGACCCAAGAGATCAGTGGTCTGGAAAATGATGTGAAAGAAAAAGATACGTTGCTGGGAGAGAAAATAACAGAGAACGGCCAACTAAAGGGGAATATTGAAGACCTGAACGAAACCATTCAGGAAAAAGACAATAAATATGCGCAGTTACAGACGAACTATCTGGATGAGCAAAAAAACCATCAAACACAAATAGAGAATTTACAGGAAAGCCTGAAAACACAGACAGAAGAATTGAAAGTAACCCTCGCCGCCAAGGAGGAAAAAATTTCAGAGACCGAAACAAAGAATCAGGACTTGCAAATTGAAGTAAACCGGCTCCGAACACAGATAAGAACCCCGGCAACAGCGACATCCGGCCAAGTCGGAGTACTCACACCAGGCCAACAGCCAAACGCCGTAAATCCATCCTCTCCAAGTGGTAATCCAAATGAACTCATTCTAACCCCTCAGCAAGCCTTTCAAAAACATGTGCTGGTACTGGGTTTCAATGAAAAACAAAAGATATTGGCAGTAAACGTAGGAGAAAGCCACGGCATCAAGTCAAATATGCGGATGCGACTGCTTCGTAACGGATCATCTCTAGCCCGGCTCGGCATTGTAGATGTTAAGCCCAAATATACTCTTTTCCAAGTTCTACAAAACACAGAGTCTGAAGAGTGGCAGTCAATCATCAGTCTGAAAAAAGGAGATGCCGTGACAATCGCCGAGTGATCAGAAGTATACTCATTCTTGTAAACGCCATGAAAATTAATATTCTTAAAACCCTTCTTTTACTTGCAGTTACTACTGGCGGCTTATTGCTTGGAGGTTGTACCTATATGGAGGATGGAGAATCCAATGTGCCTTGGTCTCGACCTGCTGAATGGGAAAACCGATTGCCTGGACTCGGCGGTCGCTAAACCTTCGGTGTAGAAACCCAACTGACAAGGATATGTCGCAAGGTTGCCTCTATTTGGTGGCAACACCAATCGGAAACCTATCCGATATATCACCAAGAGCAAAAGAAATATTGGGTACAGTAGACCTCTTGGCCTGTGAGGATACCCGGGTAACACAGAAGCTACTCAATCATCTGGGGCTTCACCTCCCCACAATTTCTTATCGAGAGGAAAATGAGAAAATACTTGCTCTTGAATTGGCAACCAAAATTGCAAACGGCAGTTTGATTGCCCTTGTTTCAGATGCAGGCTTTCCGGGAATTAGCGATCCAGGATTTAGGTTGGTTCGCGAATGTCGAGTCCGTAATTTGAAGGTGACCCCAATCCCAGGTCCCACAGCAGGAATCTCAGCACTGGCAGCCTCTGGGTTACCGACAGACCGTTTTCTCTTTGCAGGGTTTCTTCCGGCAAAATCGGCAGCAAGAAAAAGATTTTTCGAGGAAATTAAAAATGCAAATCATACCGTGATACTCTACGAGTCACGGTATCGAATTTTAAAATTCCTGGATGATCTCGTTGAGATCCTTGGCAATGATCGATGTATATGTGTTGCACGTGAAATAACAAAACTTCACGAAACCTTTCATACAGGATTAGCCCAGAAAGTAAGGGAAGAGGTATATACTGGCAGCCACAAAGGAGAGTTTTCCGTAATCATAGCCAAGGCTGGTTACCAGTTAAAAGAACCAGTTTGAATACAAGCAAATCGGCGACAATTTGCAAATTACTGCAAATGTAGGTATGTTTGTTTCATATGTTGTCATAAACATGACGCCATCAAACCAAACAATTGGGATGAAATACCTATCCATAATATTACATGTGATAACCCTGATAGCATTAGGATTCACTTTCTACTTCTGGCATAATTCCAATAAATTAATAATTAAACAGGCCATCGATCTGCAATCGTTTGAAAATGAGAAAAACGAACAACAGGAAGATCTGAACGCCCAGATCAAAAGAAATGGAATTCTCCGTAAAACCCTTATCCAAAATGAAAATAATGAAGAGAAAGTTGCACTGAATTTGAATAAAGTGAACTCACAAGTAGTAAATGCTCTCAGGACGGTTGGGGAATCAAGTCAACTGATTGCACAATTGAAGAGCAAAATTGTTATACTTGAAGAAAAACACACAAAGCTAAAGGAACAACAATCAAAGATTCTCGACACGAAAAAAAGTGAACAATTAATTCTTCGTTCACAAATAAAGAAACATCAAGATACCCTCGGGTTGCAGAATCTAGTTATGGAAGCGCGAAACCGTGAACTTGAAAAACAAGTCCAAACCCTTGAGATAGAGCTTGCACGCATCAAATATTTATCGAAATCCCCACTGAAAGTTGAGAATCCAGAACAGTTAAAACAACACAATAGGCACAGAATAGGTGGAACAAATTCCCTTAGAGCAAATTCACTCTCACTAAGAAAGTGAATAATCTAGAACCAAACCCGTTACGGACAACTCGGGACTTTTACCAGTTGCCATTAATGCAGTCGTTCTTGAAAAAGGATGCATGCGAGGGAAAAATACCGCGACTGTAATCGACGTAGGCAGCAATACAATCAAGGTCCTTTGCGCCCAGTATTGTGACAAAAACGTTAAGCAGATTGCGGCAAATAGTATAGAAGCCCGACTTGGCGGTGAAATCCGCGAAGGTCAACCTTGGTTGACAAAGGAAAAGCGAAAGGGCGCAGTAGAAGCAATAAAAGACTTACTCTCTTTTTCAAAGAAATACAATCCGGAGAAGGTGCTTGTTGTTGCAACATCAGCTGTACGTGATGCAGTGAATAAGAATGCATTTCAACAAGAAGTGGAAACCTCCACTGGCCAGAAAATACGAATTCTTAGCGAAAAAGAAGAGGCCGTGTTAATTGGACGTGGGATTTCCTGCGATCCAGACCTGCCTAACCATAAATCCTTTTGTGCAATAGATCTTGGTGGAGGAAGCATGGAATACATCAACTACTCGAAAGGATGCTTGGAGCAAAATGTCAGTTTACCATTGGGTGCCGTCCGATTAACTCGAAGCTTCACTGCAGATGGATGCGATCCGATAACCGACCAAGAGGAACAGTCGATTGACAAACATGTGCAAGAAAATCTTGAAACTGCATCGCTCATTAAGGGTAAAAACCTATTTCTCATCGGTTGTGGAGGGGCAT
>Ga0209660_1001785_pt1 | contig 11041 bp, 7 predicted proteins | sample SaaInlV_100m_DNA_2_FD_184659 | JGI IMG/M metagenome (GOLD analysis project Ga0209660, IMG submission 184659) | Marine microbial communities from expanding oxygen minimum zones in the Saanich Inlet - SI072_LV_100m_DNA (SPAdes) (version 2) | ecosystem: Environmental > Aquatic > Marine > Intertidal... | reverse complement strand
TCAAGTCTACGCACCTGTTCTTCTTTTACGGTCTCAGCTCGCGTATGAAAGTAAAAAGGTAACTTGTATGACGAATATATTTCATAAAACTCATCAAATTCTCTGTCTGTCATCATTAAAAATACATCTGCCAGCATATAGATAAGTTCTGGTTTGATAGTATTCACCATATGCTCAAGTTCCGCTCCAAAGCGTGCCATTTTCTTTTTGCGAAAAAAGGCAGAACCTGATTCTTCACGATAAAGAGGATTGTGCGACGCAGAATTACAAAATGAACATTTAAAGGGACATCCTCTCATAGTTTCTAAACCAATAGTTTTGTAAATCTTGCCGTTCATAGGACGATACAAAGTTTGCTTATTATCATTTTCAAATACTGCATAATCAGCAAAAGGAATATCATTTAAATCCATTGCAGCCCGAATATCATTTTTTACAAGGCTACCATTCTCTCTATAACCAAGATTAGCAATTCCTTTATAGTTTGTATCATTGGCAAGAGCTAAACATAGCTCTCTTAACGGAGCTTCGCCTTCCCCGCGTATTATGAAGTCTATATCCTTACATTCCACAACTTTTTCAGAGGCGTATGTACAAAATGGACCACCGGCAACCACAGGAATATCATACTCCCTGATCGATTTTAGAAGTCTTTCACCCATTCTAAATGTATCTTCTACAAGAGAAACAGCAATAAGGTCAGGAACAAAAGCATTAACCTTATCTCTAAAATCTGCATAAACATCTGTAGTTTTCTGTTGAATATTTTTATCCGCAAAGTCATACGGTTTAGAAACAAAAGTTTTAACGTTTGTAACATTATGGTCGGCTAAGCCTGTGTCATAAAATGTGGTGTCAAAAACATCGGTCTCTATATCGCAATCACGAAGAACAGCCGAAAGGACTGCTATTGCTTGCGGAACCATGGAAGTCATTTGAAGATTGGGATATAAAAATAAAACTTTAAAGTTTCGATTAGCCATAAAATAATCCTAATGAAGTATGATTTTTCCGATATTCTACCAAGAAATTAAAATTTTAGACACCTTTTGAGTTAGGTTATCACATTAATGATTAATTTTATCAAGTAACCTGGAGATCTGTCTAGGATACAAAAATGAGGGGGAAAGTTTCTATAGTTGTAGCAACTGCCTCAAATATTACTTAAATGTTTATAATGAACCTACAAAAAAACTGCCCCAGCTACTATATTAGTAGTTTGGATCAAAAAATTTTAGTTAAAACTGCCGAGGAAATTTATTTTTAATTTAGGACAACAGAAGCACTTTTAAGGGGTTTCATTTGCAACCTACCGCGATACATTTGCATGATTTGCGTTAAATTAAAAATAGAAAGTTGGCCGTTTCCGGAGCCTATTTTTTTAAGCACCCCATCAGCAGTCAACTGATCTAGTTCTAGGTCAAGATTAAAAGACTCACAGGAATAATCTAGATCTAAGTATCCACATTTTTTAAGAACGCTTAAAGTACTATCGGATAGCTTGATCGATACGCTAGTTGTAATATCGCCTCTAAGACAACGGTATAAAAAGTTTTGTTCCTGGCATAGTTTTACAATTTCACGGATTGTGCTTTGAGGTTCATTCGGAAGTAAGCGTAAAACCTCCTTTTCTATTTGCTGATAATAAGCTTCAAATTGATTTGGGTGAAGCAGGAGGTGCGCGGTAAAAGCAAAGTTCAATTTAACAAACATTTTATCGCTAAAAAAATTAGAACTATTTTGAGGGTCTCTGAAGAACAAGTCCATTTCCTCAACTGTTTCAAACCATTCTGCCGAGATCTGATTTCTTAACCATTCAAATGTTTCACACAAAACAGGATGATTAGATCCTTCTAAAATTACGGTTTTTAATAAATCGGTTAATCGAACACCCTTATTAGTTAAGTAAGGAACTAAAGGGCGCAGATCACCAAGCGTCAATCCACCAAAAAATAATGCCCGCAAAGCCCTCAACCTAATCATTTCGGTTTCAGACATATTATTAGTCTCTCGTATGACTTCCTGTAACTCAAAAATAGTTTCACCTTTATAAATTCCTGAGCAGCCTTCAAAAAATCGATACTTTGTTCTTAGCCCAAATTTGTCTCGCGATTCCAGAGTATTCATTTCACTACCAGGGAGTAACTGAACCTCTCCTCCAAGAATATCGTTGATACCGTATGACAAAGCCTTATCTAAAGATTCTAGATGGCTATCAAAAGATTCTCCTGGAAGGCCTACAAGAATATCGGTTCTAGTCGTGTGAGTATATTCTTTTAATCGGGTAATCAATGAAACCAAACGTGTCGTACTTATATTACTTCTTTTAATAGATTCCAAAACACCATCATCAAGGCTTTGAAAGGCGATATAAGTATTTGTAAGATGACCTAGAGTACGTCCAATTTCGACTATATGCTCTTGAGCAGATTTAGACCAATAAACCTCAATTGAAGCGAAAGTATGTGTGTTCTCATAAACCTTCCGAATATGCTTTGCTATATCAACATCCCTTTTGAGTATCCCAAAATTTGCATCTGCAAAAACCAATTGGGGATAATTTTCTCCGATTTGAGTAACATAATCCAGATCACGATAGACTCGGTCCATACTAAATCTTTGAATTTTATTCAGCGCGGCCACACCCCATACGCAAAAGGTACAAAGAAATGGACAGCCACGATTTGTTTCTATTAATGGAATGAAACCCTCTTTTAAAAAAGGGTCTAAGGTTCCAGTAAGATAGGGCGATGGGATAAAATCTAAATCACTATCTTTACTATTACTAGGCGAACCAAGCAGATTTCCTTTAAAAAGAGAATATCCCCCAGAGACAGGAGCAGATCGGAGCATTTCAACTCTAGTATTCTTTGTTGGGTTTTCCAGACAAAGCTGAATAATGTTTGAAAAGGAAACTTCACCGCTATACATACAATATACATCTACAAAAGGGTATTTCCCAAGAAACACACCAATACCTTTTTCATCAATATCAATATTTGGACCGCCCATGACGATAGGTAGCTCTGGAAATTCTTTCTTGAGCCTTCCGCCAGCAAAAGCGTTCAACCTTTCATTCCATGTATAATTAGCGAAACCAACAAGATCTGGTTCACAAACCTCGCATTCATCAAGTAATTTATCTACTGATTTGAATAGGTGGAATTCTACTTTTTCTCCAAAGATAGATTTCGAATATGAAGCAAGGTATCCAATCCCTAGAGGAACAAATTGCCTTGCGGGCAAATAATCGTGAGCGAGATCAGCTAGATATACAATCATTTTACTTTCCCAAAAAACAAGGTGCTTGGCTTAGTATTTATTTTTTTCATCTCTACTTTATTCATTACTAACCTCGCTCGAAAAAACATACAAAAATTGATTACGACTAATATTAGACAATAGTTTAAACTATTTTAGCAAGGTGCATCGCATATGACTACTCGCTGAAAGTAACTTTAACCAATGTTGAACAATACCGAGTTGTTTTTCTGTAAATTCCGAAATAAAAGAAAATTGATTATCTGGATTACCATCTACAGCATTTGCGACTATGTCAACATCAAAATTTCCCGGAGTATCAATCTGGGCAACTTTGAAGCCAGAGCGTATTGAAAAATGGATTATATTTTGTGTAGTGAATGAATGCAAATGCATTGGAGGAAATATCCCATGTGCAAGTGGGCGGAATTCGTTATAACCAATAGCAATATTCTCAAAACCAAGCATATTTGGAGTGCAAAAGTGATGAAGGCCATCATCTAAAAGAAGCTTATGCACAGAAAGCATAAAATTGAAGGGGTCGCGTAGATGCTCAACTAGCTCAAAGTGAATAATTAAATCAAATTTTTCTTTAGTATTTTTTGAGAAATTTTCAACGCTCATTCCATAAAGATTTAAACCCTGATCGACATTCTTCTCAATAGCACTACTATCAATATCAATCCCAGACAGAGAACAATTTTTTAATAATTCTTGCTCCTCTAGACCGGTTTTGAGTTCTGATAAAAATGCACCAGAACTACAACCAATTTCTAAAATTCTTATGTGCTTTTTTTTTCCTAACTCTTTTCTAATAAGTTCTATCAAAAATGTAGCCCGGTCGGATAATACAATACTTCCTGTTTTCCCTCTGCTTCTTAAAAGCCTCGCGTAGACATCATTACACTTACACTCGTTATAGTAATAGTTAAGAGCGTCATACGATGGACAGGGGTTTACATATACAGATGTGCATTGATGGCATTTAACAACACCGTATGTTTTGTGAAAAGGCTCAAGCGAGGAGTAATCGCCCGCTCCGCATATTGGACAATTTCGATTTTCAAATTCGTGTGAGAATTTTTTAAAAACAGTTTCGGCATCTTGGAGCCGTTGATTAAATATAGATAATGCTTGCTCAATTGTTCGATTTTGTTTTACAAAGCTAAAATAAGGGGGCAAAGGAATGTTATTCTTCATTGCTGTCATCTCGTATACTATAACTTGTATGTATGCTTTTAATTTATTGAGCTACTTTTTATAGAAGTTAAAAGCAAGGGCATTTTGATGGTATAAAAAAGCAGGCTATCTCTATAGTCTTATTACTTAATTGAAGTTAAAGTTTTTATAATACATAAATGATACTGAAATGCTAGCGACACTTTTTCTTAAATTAGATTAATTCCCCCTGGTATTAATCTAGACTTTGCTTAGCACAGAGGCTGCTATATAGACCGCTTCCCGCCCGTAACTCTTCGTGAGTTCCCTCTTCGGCCAGATGACCATCTTTAACAACAAAAATATAATCCGCTGAAGCCACAGTAACCAACCTGTGTGCCACTACAATAACGGTTCTTTTCCCATGAAGAGTTTCAATCGCAGCCTGAACCTTTCTCTCAGAGTGAGCATCCAAAGAACTGGTTGCTTCATCAAAAATAAGCACAGGCGGGTCTAGATAAATGGCTCTGGCTATTGCCAAGCGTTGTCTTTGCCCACCCGAAAGTGTAACCCCTCTTTCCCCCACCATCGTCTGATAACCTTGTGGCAACAAGTCTATAAATTCGTCCGCATAAGCAATTCGGGTTGCTTCTTTAATACGATTTTGATCTCGGTTCTCAGCATCTACACCAAAACAAATATTGTCTTCAATGGTGCCACTAAAAATAAATGCTTCCTGACTGATCAAACCCAACTGGCAAAGCCAGGTACTAACATCAACTTCACTCAGGTCGACTCCATCTACCAAGACTCTCCCTTTTTGAGGTTTATAAAACCCTGTCATTAAATCAATGATCGTCGATTTACCACTTCCGGAAATACCAACAATCCCATAAAATTTTTTACTCTCAAACTTTAGAGATAGATCTTTCAAAACGATATCGCTGCCACTATAGGAAAACGAAACATTCTGAAATTCAACTTGTCTCGTTATAGGAGGAAGGGAACGACCATTTTTGGTATCCGATTCTTCTTCGAGAAGACTCGAAACCGTTTCGACAGAAGGCAAGATGGAAGCAAGTAACATAGCTTGGCTACTTGTCGCAGCTGCTAAAGGAAGAATTCTATATATTCCCACAGCAAATACAGCCAGTATTGGGAAAGTTTGTTTTCCAAAGCCTGAAACCTGGATAAAAATGAACAGTGCTCCCACTCCAATCAAGACAACCAAAGTTTCCAGCACTGGCCGAGGCAAAGACGCTATAAAATTATTGCGAATAACATGGCCGGCGTACTCATCCCACATTTTTCGAAGCCGGTGTTGAAAGTGATCTTCTGCACAAAAACCTTTGACCTGCTTGATTCCAGAGAGAATTTCTGTAGTGAGCCCGAACCCTTTTTTTTCAAGTTCAACAATACGATCTCCTGCCTTATATATTCTTCCACGCGAAATCTTCATCGTAGCGTAATAAACTGGAATCATCAGCAAGGTAATCGCCATAGTGACCTCCAGGTTCATAAAACATAAAACTAAAAATACTCCTATAATCACCGTCAGACTGCCTAAGGCAGTAATAAATAGCCTAAGAGCTGTTGAGGCTTTCTGGGCTTGCATGATCTTGCGTTGAACCAGGTCACCAGTCTTATTTTCCAGAAAAAATGCATACGGTTTGTTCAAGTAAATTTTGGTTATTCGGTCCATCCAGACACAATAAAGACGAGTCACAACTCGAATATTGCCGTATCCCGCCAGAACAAGAAACGCGTTTTTAAAAACAAATAGTGCTCCTACCCCAAAGAGAGAATAAAATAAAAACTGCTCCTGGTTCAAAACCTCCAATGCCGGAATCCAGGTGATAGACTTATTCCTGTAGTAGTCCAACTTGCTAGCATCCTGGAACATATCGACGAGGGGATAAAATGAAGCTATCCCAATAGATTCCATAGCCGCGCTCCCCAAAACCAATACATACAACCAAAACAGAGTGCGCCGCTTACCGCGTGTCAAAACAAAAAGGCTGGAAAGACTGGGGAAAATCAAAATCTACTCCTTACTGTAAATTTAGAAGCGATGTAGTCCATCGGACCTGCATCAAATTATCAATTTTTTTTAATATAATCTATGCGGATAAAGCTACAGTGAACGCATCCATTTTTAAATTCGGACACAGCACAATTAATTTTTCCCAATGGGTAAAACCAAGACTTACTTAATATCAGCGTCAATCAATCTCAATTTTTTTTCAACTTGTTTGCCATAGTTTATAGAATAGGTTAGGGCAACTATTTATTTTATAATGGCACGTAAATGCTTCCAACTAAATTTTGTTCCTTGCTCCCAAGACTACCCAGATAACTCCGTTCATGAATTTCTTCCGACTTACGGGCACCCTTCCCCGCTGATTTCATGATGTTAATGTAGACTTGACACAATGATCGCGCTACAATTTGCTAATGTTAAAAGGGAACCTTTTGAAATTGGGCGGCCCCCTACCAACTCCCTGCTTCGCAACCCACAACTGGATACTATAAAGCACCTAATGAAAGATTTAAACATTCTTATTACTGGAGGACTGGGTTACCTCGGAGGACGGATAGCAGATTCTCTCAAAAAAAATTTTCCTGAGACGACAATTACTCTTGGCACACGTCGCAAAACTCGAGACATCCCTAATTGGGCCGAATCGTTTAAAATCATCCATTTTGATATTTGCGACTCCACTTCAATTGAGAAAGCGGTTATCGGCTCAGATATTGTTATACACCTTGCCGCGCTGAACGAGTATGAATCTATCAATGATATTGAAGCGGCTTGGAAAACAAACGCCTTAGGAACACAGGCATTGCTTTCTTCAGCAGATAGAAAAGGCGTTCAAAGGTTTGTATATTTTTCAACCTTCCACGTTTATGGAGATTGCAGGGGAACTATTACCGAAAACTCTCCTGCACAACCTCATCACCCCTATGCGGCGACTCACAGGGCGGCAGAGGATATGGTTAGATTTTATCAATATTATAAAAATATGGACACTCTAATTTTTAGATTATCCAATGGATTCGGCTATCCCATGGATACCGGAATCGACCGATGGGCACTCGTCTTCAACGATTTATGCCGGCAAACGGTAACCTCGGGTAAAATGGTTTTAAAATCATCTGGAAAACAGCATCGAGATTTTATTTCTCTTCATAACGTTAGCGCTGCAGTCGAACACTTTCTATTTAAGATCCAGGGTCAATGGAAAGATGGCTTGTACAATTTGGGAGGTGATGAATCTCTTTCCATTGCTGAGGCAGCAAAAACCATAGCCAGAGTCTATAAAAAAAAGCACAACAAAACTATTCCTATTGAAATAAATGACAAAAAAGAAAATGGACCTTGTGATCCGGTTTGTTTCAATATAGATAAGCTGAAAGCAACCGGATTCCAATTAACCGGAGATAAGGAAATGGAAATCGAACAAACTCTTTCTTTATGCGAAAATTTTAACACATGAATAAAACCATTTACAGACCATCAACTCAAAGAGGCTTTTAATGAAAGTTGTCATTCTATGTGGAGGCATGGGAACCCGTTTGCGCGAGGAAACTGAATTTCGACCAAAACCCATGGTCAAAGTCGGAACTAAACCCATTCTCTGGCACATCATGAAACATTATGCTCATTATGGATTTAACGAGTTTGTTCTTTGTCTCGGCTATAAGGGTGAAGCGATCAAGGAATATTTCTACCATTATATGTTGCACAGTAATGATGTTACCGTGAAGCTGGGCAAAGATAGGCAAGTTGTGATACATGAAAATAGTCAGGTTGAAGACTGGGAAGTAACGCTCGTCGATACAGGTGAGAAAACCCTTAAGGGAGCCCGGATCCATAAAATCCAAAAGTACGTCGACGGTGATTTCATGGTCACTTATGGAGACGGTATTAGCGACATCGACATAGGAAGCCTCGTCCGTTTTCATAAAGAACACGGCAAAATCGCCACCGTCACAGGTGTCAGTCTTCGTTCATCCTATGGCCAAATCAGATCAGAAAAAGGAAAAGTCCTTGGATTTGTAGAAAAACCAAAAATCGAAGAAGGTATGATCAATGGTGGATTCTTTGTCTTCCGAGAAAAATTTTTTGATTATCTCAATTCAAATGGCAATTGCGACTTTGAAATCGGCCCACTTGAACAACTTGCTAAAGATGGTCAACTGATGGTTTACCATCTTAAAGGCGACTGGGCCTGCATGGACACATACCGGGATTCACTTTTTCTGAATAATCTATGGGAAAAGGGTCAGGCCTTCTGGAAGGCCTAAAGCCAATTACTGGACAAAAAATTTATGTTTAATAATATATACCAAGGTCGGCGTGTTTTGGTCACTGGGCATACTGGCTTTAAGGGTTCTTGGCTCTGCGCCTGGCTATTAGACCTAGGAACCACCGTTGGTGGCTATTCGATAGGTATTCCTACCGATCCATCTCACTTCAAAGCACTGAACCTCGCCGACCGAGTTGAATGCTTTCAGGGTGATGTCCGAGACAAAAATTCTCTACAGCAAGCTATTGACAAGTTTCGCCCAGAAATCATATTCCACCTCGCCGCCCAGTCACTCGTCCGAAAATCTTACGAAGATCCTATCCTTACTTTTACAACTAACTCTATAGGAACACTTAATCTGTTGGAATGCCTTCGCAATCAACCCTCTATCATTGCTTGCGTTCTTATCACTAGCGACAAATGTTACGAAAATGTCGAATGGGTTTGGGGTTACCGTGAAAATGATCGCTTGGGTGGAAAAGATCCTTACAGTGCTTCAAAGGCTTGCGCTGAATTAATTTCAAATGCATATATGCAATCCTTCTTTAAAGAAAATGGACCTAACATTGCAACAACAAGGGCAGGAAACGTCATTGGTGGTGGAGACTGGGCCTCTGACAGGATAGTGCCTGACTGCATCCGAGCATGGTCAGAAAAAAAATCTGTTACTGCTAGGAACCCAAAAGCTACTCGGCCATGGCAACATGTTCTGGAACCCTTGAGTGGTTATTTGACTCTTGGACAAAAACTATTTTCAGAAAACTCTAAATGCAAAAATCAGTCTTTTAATTTTGGGCCACTCGAAGAAGTTAATCAGTCGGTCGGAGACCTCATTACTGAAATGACAAAATACTGGCCCGAAGCAAAGTCAGAAGTTCAACAAAATATAGAATCTAGCAAATCTGAATCAACGCTACTAAAGCTTAGTTGTGAAAAATCCCACCAATTACTTGAGTGGCATGCCGTTTTAAATTTTTCCGAAACCGTTCGCATGACAGGAGAGTGGTACCACTCATTTTACCTTAAGAAATCTTCTAATAATATCTCCGAACTCACATGCAAACAAATAGAGACATTTACAAAGATAGCAACTCAATCTAACCTTGCATGGACCCTCTAACCTTGTATGAATCTAATGATTAAGTCACTTGAAATTGAAGGAGTGTTTGCTAAACCTTTGAAGCAAATTGAAACCAATTGCGGAACAGTCTTGCAAATGCTAAGAAATGACTCCAGTTCGTTTAATCAATTCGGCGAAATATATTTTAGTGAAATTCATCCTAGAATGATTAATGCCTGGAAGAGACACAAACAGCAAGCTCAAAACCTAACTGTTCCTCTGGGAAATATCCGTTTAGTCATCTACGATGACAGACCAACCTCTAGCAGTTGCGGAAAAACAATAGAGTATGAAATTGGCCGTCCCGAGAATTACAAGTTGATTCATATTCCTCCAATGTTATGGTACGGGTTTCAGGAGATTAGTGGCAAAGTATCTATTATAGCTAACTGCCCCGATAAACCTCACGATCCAGAGGAAGGCGAATCTAAACCCGCTGACTCTAACCAAATCCCATATCAATGGGAAGCCTAATAATAGACCCAAATAACTAGGTTAATACCTGCTCAAAAAAACAAATCTTCTATGGAACGAAATTTCCCTACTATCGATAAAATGCTGATCACGACATTGTTTTTGTTTGCAATGTTTTCTATGTTCTCCATCAGTATTTCTCAAGTCTCTGCAGGAATAGGAGGATTGCTTTGGTTGATAAAAACTCATCTTACTAAGACATGGAAAGAACAACGTTGGCCTCTAGGAATCCCGGTCTTATTGTTTGCCCTGGCTAGCTTATTGGCAGTAGCTGATGCTTATGATGCAAGCTACAGCTTCAAGTCTCTAAAAAAACTACTAGAGTTTCTAATTTTTTTCTGGGTATTAAATTGTGTCCGAGAAGAAAGTATTAGGAACTCTCTATCACTAGTTCTCATAGCCTCTGCAACAGTTGCAGGTCTATTGGGACTCTACCAATATTGGCAAGATCTAGGACCAACAATCCAAATAGAGTCTTCCAACCGACCTGAAGGTAGCCTTAGTACCTACATGACCTTTGCTGGCCTTTTAATGCTGGTTGGAGTAATTGCTTTAGCGCGAGGGCTGTTTCAAAAACCAATGAAAAGGTGGGTGTGGGCTTCAATTGGGATAATAATACTCGCCCTTTTATTGACCCACACTCGCCAAGCTTGGTTCGGATTTTTAATAGGTGCAGTTTTTCTGGTTTTCGTCTGGAGAAAAAAAGTTATTTTACTTC
>Ga0209660_1001780_pt1 | contig 11066 bp, 11 predicted proteins | sample SaaInlV_100m_DNA_2_FD_184659 | JGI IMG/M metagenome (GOLD analysis project Ga0209660, IMG submission 184659) | Marine microbial communities from expanding oxygen minimum zones in the Saanich Inlet - SI072_LV_100m_DNA (SPAdes) (version 2) | ecosystem: Environmental > Aquatic > Marine > Intertidal... | reverse complement strand
TTCCTGCATGTACATGGCATTCACCTGCCCAAATGTGAATATTTTTTCGTCCAGTCATTTTTGCAACATAAGAGCCCAAAAACATATCAGGTAAAAATAGAATTTCTTTATCTGCTGGAATTGCATTTACAACATTAACAGCGTTTGATGAAGTACAACAATAATCAAGTTCTGCTTTAATTTCTGCAGTGGTGTTGACATATCCAACTGCAATAGCATCAGGATGTTGTTTCTTCCAATTTTGTAATTCATCAACAGTGATTGAATCAGATAAAGAACATCCAGCTTCAAAGTCAGGCAATAGTACTTTTTTGTCAGGACTAATGATTGCGGCAGTCTCTGCCATAAAATTAACACCACAAAATAGAATTGTTTTTTGTGGAACAGTTGCTGCTTGTCTTGATAACCCTAAAGAATCTCCAGTAAAATCAGCCACATCTTGAACCTCAGGAATCTGATAGTTGTGTGCTAAAATTACAACATCTTTTTCCTTTTTGAGTTGCATTATTTTCTCTTTTAGTTGGGAATCCTGTACAAGCATAATTGTAGAAAATTGTAATTTTGGAGATTTAAAGAATAGGATCTAGTCTAGAATTTTCTCAAAAATTGACAAATGTGGCAATTATTGCCATATTACGTGCCAATCTGAATCTCATCTGAACAGTATTTTCTCAAAGTTTCAATTGCAGATAAAATTGCCAACCTACTTGTTTTTGGGTTGTTTGAATCTGGGAAATTCTCAACAGTAAAGGTCATTTTTCCAAACGAGCCAGCAGCTTCAATGTGGTGAGTATTTTTATCAGTGTCAGGATCTGCAACTATTTTGACTCCAGTCTTTTCACTACCAATTCCAGATAGAGATAGTAAAGCTGCAACATTGATGTTTGCAGGAAATAATGATACCGCTTGTTTTGCAGTCCCCTCAAAGATCACAGTAGGAGAATGTATGTCATCAAGGTTAATTTCAGATGTTTCAAAAAACTTTGCGCCCTTTAGTGAACGAGGATGTTTTGTTGTGGTAATAGCAAGAGTATCTAATTCATCTTTGACTGATTTTATTGCATCAAGGCCGGCAATTGCACCAGAAGGAAGATAGATTGTTTTTTTAAAATCCTTACAGGCATCAGATAAAATTTCATAAATTGATTCATCAAGTAATGCACCAACACTCATCATCATCAAATCACATTTGTTTTGTAAAACACTCAGTGCAGTGTCTTTAACTGCGTCTTGAGATGCAGCTTCAACAATAATATCAACAGGGTTTGATGAGAGTAAATGAGTATTTTCTACAATTTCTGGTTTGTTTTTTAATTTTTCAACAAGAGACGCGGATGCATCTTTTGAATCATCATAAACATGAGTAAGAGTGGCAGGAATTTTTCCCGAATCAATTGCCAAAGCAATTTGTGTTCCAATTGCCCCACATCCAAGTAGACCTATTCGCTTCAAACAGTAGTTCTAAAAATTACCATTTAATTAATTCTAATCTAAAAAGATCACAGACATAGTCACAAATTTAGAAAAAAGGATGATTCGTCATTAAGTTATTTATGCTATGAAATTGGAAATTTTCTGTTGAGGGTTTTCCAAATTATGGTCATTTGTAGTATTTTACTCATATTCATACAGCCAGTATCAGGAGAAATAGAATCACCAAGAAAACAGATCAAGCAAGGAGTATCACCTGAAAAAATTACCTGCAATGATGGACAAGTACTAATGCTAAAGGATTCAGGGAAACCTGCTTGTGTAAAATCAACTTCAGTTGAAAAATTAGAAGATAGAGGATGGAGGCAGATTGTTCAGAAATTTGTTACGTCTGAGAAGGAAATTGAGACAATTCCTGCATCAGATAGTTCAATAGTTAATTTTTACATTACAGATCAGGATTTGAATTTAGCACAAAATGCAGTAGAGGTGGTTTCTGCTAAAGGATTATTTGAATTTACAATTAACGGCGTTACAATTAGTGGACCTGAAAAAATAATTGAGACAGGGCCAAACACTGGTAAATTTTACATGAAATTAGAATTGCCAGATTCAATTAACGGTGTCCCATTAAGTCAAGACGATGTTGTGTTGATAAGGTATCTTGATGCATCAGATATGGCAGGAGAGACAAGGGTTTTAACAAAATCATTTACACTGACTAAAACATTTGCCAAAGTTGAAACATCAGGTGGTGGTGGTTCAAAAATTGGTCACGAATTTACAGTTAGAATTTACGAGCCTGATGCAAACAAGGATTCCAAAGACGAAGATAAAATTCCTCTCAGTTCATTTGAATATAGAGGGGATGGAGGAATCAGGACAACACTTGCAAATCCAAGATTTAATGCAAACTCTGGTTCATTAATTGAGACAGGGCCTAACACAAGCACCTTTGAGGTTAAAATTAAAATTCCAAGAGAACTAGATGGCAAAGTCGTACACATTGGAGACAAATGGGAAATCAGATACATAGATAGATCAACTCCATCAGGAACAGATGAGAAAATAATTTTCAATGGCAGGATAGGATGAGGATTTAATGGATCAGTTTTGTCAACGCTAAAGATAACCTAAAGATTTTATTCAAACATACAAAGTATTGTTGTGCTCAATACAGTCTACAAAGATGCCATCATTAATCGAGACAAGATGCTCTCAATTCTCAAAGGCCCAAAATTTGAGCAAATTTTACAAAAGGCACGAAGTAATTGGATGGAATTCACGCCTACAAAAGAAGAAGTAATTACAGCAGGAATTGATTCTAGTTTTAACAATACTAAATTTCAGGGGATAGAATTATGGGCAACTACTGCAGTTTCAATTAAATCAGATGGGGAAATTCTTGTGGACTTGCATAAGTCAGGATTAGGGTCTGCTGATGACATTTCAAGTGTAGCAAGTAAAATGGAGATTGAAGCTTGTGAGAAAACAGTAGAGCAAGTAGACCTTGTATTGATGGATGGTTCACTGCACTCTCAATTAATGACAAGACAGGCAAATCTAGGATCATCAATTGTAAGGATAATGAAGAAAAAAGACAATGTAATTTTTATTGCAAAAACATCAAACACAAAAAAACAATTTGAAAATTTTGGTTCACTTGCAGGAGACATTTTCTATTATAACCATGTAACTAACAAACCAGGATTCAGCAAAATATTTGTAGAAAAAAGATATGGTGCAGATAAAATAATTTCCTCAACATTTGTAAGATTAAGTGACTCTACTCCAATAATCAAATTGGAATTTTTAGGAGACCATCACGATGAGAATGAAATTAAATCAGTTATGAACAGATTATACAAGACTAGTGTTGGAGGATATCCACATGCACTCAAGCTTGCACATAATAACTGTAAAATATCTGATAAAGAACTTGGAAAGATGGTTAGTTTGTTAGGTCTAAGTAATGAGATCGGTTCACGGGAGGTATTGGGTTGAGTCTAGGTTTTGTTATTGGAGAATCAAAACCAACATTTGTCACAGCACTTACTTCAAGAGCATTATCAGTAGGAGAATATGTTAAAATCAGTTCAGATGAAGGAGAAATTTTAGGATTAGTGGAAAAATCGTCTGTATCAAGTGCAGCATTTACAGATGTCAAAAATTTTGATGAAGCTGAAGAGAGTACAGAGATTGCAGAGTTAAACAAGAGAGACAAAACGTATACTGCACATATTGGAATTTTAGGATTTTTAGAAAATCTCAGACGAGGACAATCAATCATACCTGCAATTCCACCAATTCCAGGCACAGAAATTACCTTGCCAAGCAAACAAGACTTGGAGGAAATATTCAGTCCTAAAAAGGAAGGATGGGTAAGTATCGGAAATCTTTTACGAAATAAATCAATTGATGCCAAAGTAAATTTGGATAAAATAGTTTCAAGACATTTAGGAATTTTAGCAATGACTGGAATGGGCAAGAGTAATCTGGTATCTCTAATTACAAAACAAATTTCAAAACTAAAGGGAACTGTAATAATTTTTGACTACCATAATGATTACACAGGCCTTAACATTCCACGAATCAATGTAATTGATGCAAAGATAAATCCAAGGTTGTTAGATGCAGACCAGCTATCAGACGTATTGGAGATTAGAGAAAGTGCTACGGTTCAACAAAGAGTGTTAAGAATGGCATTTACAGAAACTGTCAAAAAATCAAAAGAGTTTTGGAAAAAATTAGAAACAGAAGTAGATTTCATCGTAAATTCAGAAGACAAAAAAATAAAAGAAATCAGATCATCAGCATACAGAGTTCAAGATATCATTGAAGAATCTCAAAGAAGATTTGAAGATATTTTAGATCCTGATATGGGTGATCCAATTAGTTTCATTAAAGAAGGACGTGCAAATATTCTCAACATTTCAGAATTATCAGAAAAACAAGCTAATGTTGCATTGGCGTTTTACTTGCAACAATTACTAAAAGATAGAAAAGATGCAAGTATTGCAAAGCATGGAAAGAGCAAAAAGATTAGAAATTACAAGTTCAATTCACCTATCTTTGTAATCATAGAAGAGGCACATGTGTTCATTCCAAAAGATCACGACACCAGTGCAAAATACTGGGCTGCAAAAATTGCCAGAGAAGGAAGAAAGTTTGGTTTAGGGTTGGGAGTGGTATCACAAAGACCACGAAGTGTTGATCTTAATGTTCTCAGTCAGATGGGCTCTTTTGCAATAATGAAAATAATTCAAGAAGACGATCAACGCCAGATAGCCTCAGCTACAGAGTCAACTAGTCGTGAATTGATAGCACAATTGACCTCACTTAACGTGGGAGATGCAGTTTTGGTAGGGCAGTGGACTAATCTACCATCACTGGTACACGTCGAAGAAGTTAAAGAAAAAATAATGGGTGCAGACCAAAGTGCAGTTAATGCTTGGGCTAATGCAGAGAAGATGAAAGACGTTGCAGTAGAATCAACACAAGGATTAGTACAAAAGGATTTGTTATTAGATTAAATGTTATTTTCACATATTTCAGATACACATTTAGGATTAGTACAGTACGGTTCAGATGAACGTGCACAAGATGTGTATGACTCGTTTAATCAATCAGTAGATACATCAATCAAAGATCATGTAGAGTTTGTAATATTTGCAGGAGATATATTTCATGTTCCAAATCCAAATGGTACTGCAATTGTACAAATGGGAAATGCTCTAAAAAGATTAAAAGAAAACAATATAGATTCATTTTTTATTTTAGGAGAACATGATATTAGTAGGATTAGAACTACACCAATTCCATATGTGTACCATAATTTAGGATTTTCAAAATATATCGGTCAAGGAAATCCATTTGAGTATAAAGGAATTCTTTTTACAGGATTTGATAAAATTAGAAAGCCAGAAATTCCACAGTATGAAGAAAAATTTGCAACAGTTGATAGTGCTGCACAAAAACATTCTGGACATAAAATTATAGTTTTACATCAAGGGGTAACAGAGTTTAACAAATTTGCAGGAGAAATTCAGTCAACTGACCTGCCAAAGAATTTTACATATTATGCAATGGGACACTTGCATGATAAGGATGTGAAAGAGTTTAGTCATCTAAGTGGTCCTGTAGCATATCCAGGTTCAACTGAATCAACTACAAGTGAGGGAATCAAAGAAAGAGAAAAAGGATTCTTTGAAGTAGATATTTCCAGAAAAGAAGCAACCCCTAATTGGATTAAAGTAGAAACAAGGCCACAATTTTCATTTAAAACAGAATACGATGAACTATCAAAGACAGTAGATGAGATTGCACAAAAGATTTCAGATTTTAGCAAAAAACCAATTGTAGAGGTAAGAATTCAAGGTGAAAACATAGAAACAGACCACATTCAGGCACAAATTGCAAGGCTAAACGCACTAGTTCTCAGATGTTTTTGGAAAATAAGCACAAAGCAGATTTCAGATTCCACAGTGTTTTTGGATAAACCAAGTGTAATTGATGATGAGATGTTCAGACTCTCAGTAGATACACTCGGTTCAGAAGAATCAGCAAAATTTGCAATCAAAGAATTATTACCAATATTGGTTTCAGGTGAAATCAAAGAAGCATCTCAAAGAATTTATGAAAATTATCAAAGTTTCAAAAAGGAAAAAAGTAAATGATCACATCAATAGAGCTTGGAGATTTCCTAGCACATTCAAATACAAAACTAGAATTTGGGAATGGGGTCACAGTATTTGTAGGAAACAACGGGGCAGGGAAATCAAGTATAATTGATGCCATAACATTTGCATTATTTGGACAACATACAAGAAAATCAAATAAGGGTTTGATTAAACGAGGGGCAACCCAAGGATTTGCAAAAATAGTATTCTCAATAAATGGGAAACAATACGAAGCAGTAAGAAAAATAGATAGTAAGGGAACATTATCTGCAAAATTCTCAGATACAACTAATGATGAACAAATAGAAATTGCCGCAGGGGAAAGAAAACAATTTGGAGAGTCAATGACTCATGAAGTTGAAAAAATTATTGGTCTTGATTTTGAAAAATTGAAAATTGCATCAATTGTACAGCAGGGGGAACTTAATGCAATAATTAATGCAAAACCCAAGGAATTCAAAGAGTTACTAAACGCAATAATTGGAATCGACAAGCTTGATGTTGCATCAGAATCAATGAAAACAGTAAACAAGGAATTTCGTGAAAAAATTAAAGCAGAAGTAGGATATGATGATACCCATATTGAAATTCTTTTACGAGATTTAGAAAATACTCAAAATGAGATTCAGATAGCAATACCTGAAAAACAGCAACTAGAATTAAAACAAAAAGAGATACAAATCAAGCTTGATGAGTTGAGAGAAAAAGTAGAAACTGAAACTCCAAAAATAGATAAAATCAATCAACTAGAATTAAGGAAAAAAGAACTCATAGAATATGCAAAAAAGGCAATTGATGATATTCAGTATGAAATTAGTCAAAATGAGCGTAAAATTAAGGATTGTGAAGGATGTTTTGAGCATATTGAGATAAAAAATGACTTGGAATCAAAAATAGAAAAAGTAGAGCAGGCAATTGATGACACCATTAAAAAAATCCAAAAAGCATCAGGCCAAATTGCATCATTAAAAGAAAAACAATCACTGGCATCAAAATTGCAACTAAAAGATAACAAATGCCCAGTGTGTGATTCAAAAGTTGAAAAATTAAATCCGTTATTTCAAGAAGAACACCTCAAACAAGAGATAATCCAATTACAAGAAGAAATCAACTCCAAAGAAAAAGAAAATGAGATGTATAAACAAAAAAAGAATGATTTTTCAGAAAAATTACAGGATTCAAGAAATGCAGAAGCTACACTAAGAGCCCATCACATAACAAGTAAAGAAGAATTGATAAAAATTCAAGAAAATACAAAAACAAAAAAGCAAAACATACAAAATATTCCAAAAGACAAAGAAAATGTATCAGAAATATCACAAATAGATGCACATGCCAAAACAATTTTTGAAAATATAACAAAATTAGAATCAGAAACAAAAGGATTTGACGAGTATGAATTTTCTAAACTTAAAGAATCAATAAATGAAAAACAAAGGAATCTATCTCAGATTGATCAACAGATTGGAGCTATTTCAGAAAAAATCTCCAAAGGTGAAGAGCAAATCAAAGTAATTCAAAGTGCAGTATCTGAATTAAAAATTGTTAAAGAGTATGTAGAAAATCTAAATGAAATTCAAACAAACATTTTCAGCAGAGACGGACCAGTTGCAACAAGTCTAAGATCATGGGCATTAAATACAATTTCTGCTAAAGCATCAGAACATCTGACTCTACTTAATACAAAGATACAAAGAATTGCATTATCAGAAAGAACAAGAGACATCTCCATAACATGCTACTCAAAAAGTGAAGTCTTAGACTTGGAATCACTTAGTGGAGGCGAAAAGGTAAGTGTGGCGTTAGCATTAAGACTAGGAATGGCAAGCCTACTTGGTGCATCTAATCTTAATTTAATGATACTAGATGAGCCTACAACTCACCTTGATGCAGAAAGAAAAAAATCACTAGTTGGGGTATTGTCACAGCTATCAAATATTTCAAATTCAGAGACACAGATGCAATTTCTAATAATTACTCACGATACAGAGATTTTTGAGGACTCATCAGTTGAGCAGATATACAAATTTGAATCAACAGAGCAAGGAAGCAGTGTCGTAGAACTCTAAACTGTTCACAGTAAAAATAGTTAGGAAATTCTAAAAGAAATTGTAACAAATACAAATAAAATAATTGCCAAGACATATGCAATTTTCTTTTGTCGATATATCAGATAACCAATAATGAGTCCAATTATGCCGTAGATGAAATGAAGTATCAATGCAAAATCGCCATTAATTTTTGTACCAAAAAACCATGTTTCAGCATTTATCATCACTATCAAAATTATCAGAACATAGTAAATCCAATGTAAACTAGCAATGAGGGTGGTAATTATTTGATATTTGGTTTTCATTTTCTTTGATTCATTAACTCTAACAATTCATCAGGTATGATTCCAAACTGATTTTCATATTGCTCAATTTTGTCTTGTAAACTTTTCTCATCAAAATTATTATGAATCATATATGCAACAAGGTTTCCTAATTCTCCCTGTTTGTTCATCTCTGAAAAAAACTTCCAATGTGATTCTGAATCAACAGTGTCAGCCATTGATTCTGTTTGTAACTGTCTTTGTTTTTCTTGTAATATTTTTGAATAATCATAAAGGGATTGACGCCACGAATCTAATTCTATCTTACAGAAATGACTGTTTGAATAGCTAGATAGAACATGTTCAGAGTTAGATGTTGTAAATCGATATTCATTATTCTCATCAAAACAATTCAAATGATATGAATTCTTGTCAGTTATTTCATTGGTGCATGAATCAAGATGAAAGTATGTTGATGCGCCTTGATTTTTCTCATTAGTGGCAATTAATCCATAGTGAATATTGGAAATGTTATTTCGTTCATCAAATATGTCTAATTCAAGGTGATATGAGGAGTATTTTTTTGTAAATTTTTGAAAATTCTCTGTTTGTGAAATTTTTTGTAAGTGTAGTGGCATATTCTGCTCAAAAGCACAAATTGATGATGGTTCCAAATCAAATCTATCTACTCTGTACTGTACATCCCAAAAGGGATATTGGCCCTCAAGTAATGTCACCTCTGAAATTTTAATTTCAAGATAATCCATAGAAATTATTTTTAGTTTTTCCTGCATCAATTTTTTTGATTCATCAAATTTTTGTACATCATCAAGTAATTGGTATTTTTTTGATTTCTCATTAATTTGAACTAGATCATCAGAATGCTTTTCAAATGATAATGAGTTTGGAGTATCGTCAGGATTTTGATAAATTAGAAATAATGTTGCAGATGTCAATAATATCAAAATTATGATTATATTAAATTCAATTTTCATTTTCTATTTTTCCATGTTTTAATTACAAAAAACCCCACAATTATTCCCACAAGACTCAAACCAGAATAAGCATAAAGTATCCCAATAGAATCTCCTGATTCTCTGAAATCATTGGGATTAGGACTCATAGATTTTCCTGTAAGTAAATGTTGTTTTGTAAATGAATCATCTTCAATTCTAATGAATGGGTTTTGATTTTCAACAATCACAGGATAGTAAATTACTATAGTATCAAAAATTTCAAGTTTCCCAGAAGATGAAGGTAATGTTCTGTCGTCGTATTTTGCAGTTACTACACCGCCATCAGATACACGTAGTCTTTGTCCTGTAGAGGGCTCCTCAGAAAAATAAATAATACTATAAAATATTCCAGAATTTTTTTCTGTTTCATGTGTTGGAACTATAATTCCTACAGAATCTGAATCAGACCAAATGGTAATGTTAAACGTGTCAATTTCATCAGAATTCTCATTCATATCTTGATCTGTTACTTGTATTTTGTATACGGGGATTTTAGACGGGATATTCCATTCAAGCCATTCAATTTGTCCCACGGTATGCGTAATTATAGATTCTTCAGAGAAGGATTCTGGAATGTGTAGCATTCCAACAACCACAGCCATTCCAATGATTATCAAAAATCTAGTTTTCATTTTAATTTTCAATTATCTTCTCTTCTTTTGATAAAATATACAGTCAATCCAAGGATACCAAATAACAAAACCAATCCTCCTAGAAACGGTAATGTAGAACCATCACTACCAACTGTTTCTATTTGAACAGCTGCAATCTCACATACTCCATCTATGTATTCAGATCCAGGTCCGCAAACTAGTTCATTTTTAATGCATTGGGGAATTCCCATCATATCAGGATGACGTATTCCTGTTTCACAATATTCTTGCATCATCTGTTGTTGTTCATATGACATAGTACTGGTTAGTTGGAAACAATAAAGAAATTACAAACATCAGAATCAGAAATATAATTTTCATGCCCTATTTCTCTAAATCAGACAGTCATAAAGTATACTTTTCTTATCGATAAACATACAGAAACTGAAGTTATTTTGAAATCATTTACGTGGTTTTGTTTTTCTAATTAATTTCTTAATTCCTCGATATGCTAAAACAGGAACAATGCAAGTTGGACAGCCGATTTTACCAAGTGAGCAACAGCACAAACAATCACATTCACCTTTTGAATGATTACAACTATCACAAACCATGTCGGTTACTCCTAGGTTTTGATCTTAATTTGGTTTTACAGCATGAACAAGTAAATTTGTCTGTGAAAAAAAACAATGAGCATTCAGAACAATATTTTTGTCCTAATTTGTAACGATTTCTAACTGAATCAGAATAGGTAGAGCTTTTTGATTTTTCACATATGCCTTTACAAACTTGCGCCAATATTGTTCATTAATTCATATTATATTTAACAAAATATCCATATTTACAAAATTCCCAAATTGGTGTTGTGATTAGATTTAACTTGATTTTTTAAAACCAAAGATAGGGTGTTCTTTTTTTAATTTAACAACAGGAAGATATGGAAATCCATGTTGAAATGTGTCTGTGAATTGAGCTGGAGATCCTTTATGACCAGAATATTTTATGAATGGCTTATCAGGTTCTTTGTCCAATT
>Ga0209660_1001776_pt1 | contig 11081 bp, 8 predicted proteins | sample SaaInlV_100m_DNA_2_FD_184659 | JGI IMG/M metagenome (GOLD analysis project Ga0209660, IMG submission 184659) | Marine microbial communities from expanding oxygen minimum zones in the Saanich Inlet - SI072_LV_100m_DNA (SPAdes) (version 2) | ecosystem: Environmental > Aquatic > Marine > Intertidal... | reverse complement strand
CAGGAACAAGATGCTGCCCGACATTACCGCATCACTATCAAGCTTAATCCAAATGATCAGAAAGCCCACAAAGCCTTAGCTTATCTTTATACCCAATCTGGCAAATTAGAAAGTGCAATAAAACACCTTAAAGAAGTGATCCGGATTAATCCAAAAGATCCTGAGGCATATACTAAGTTAGCTAGAATCTACGACCTTCAGGGAAACTCGTCCAAAGCAATAAATATTTACGAAAGTATTATCAAAACTCAGCCAAAAGATCTAGACACCCTCAAACAACTTGCCTTCGCCTACGAAAATAATCATCGTAAAATAGATGCGCTCCGTCTTTATGAAAAAATAATCTTACTAGACCCATCAAACTCTTCTTTACATCGAAAATTAGGAAAGTTATATGAAGAATCAGGAAAAACAAACAAATCTTTAAGTCACTATAAAATTCTTGCACGTTTAAATCCTGAGGATACAAATACTCATCGCAAGCTAGGCGTTTTATATGCCTCAAAAGATGAAACTCAAAAATCATTAAGACACTATAAAATTATTACTAAATTAGATCCAAATGATGTAACCGCACACCGTATTTTGGCTAACCATTATGGGAAAAGAGGAAAATACTTAAAAGCAGCCCCACACTATCGTCAACTAGTTCGGCTCGACCCTAACTTTGCCTCGGCTTATAACGAACTCCGACAGGAAACAGGAAAATTTTCTATGATCGAAAATCCTATTGGACGTTATAAAAATGCTCTAAAAATTCTACCTAATGACCCCGATCTTCACTTTAAGATAGCTTTATATTTTTTCATTATCGATGATCTTAATAAAACACTTAAACATTTCAACGAAAGTATCCGGCTACAGCCTGAGGATGGGAAAGCTCATTACTTCGCAGGATTGATCCACCACTTAATGGGGAACGGAATTGGAGCAGTAAATCACATGAAATTAGCTGAAGAATCATTCGTAAAGCAAAAACAAGTCAAAAGTATAGCTGATGTAAGAAAATATCTTCGAGTCTACCAAAGTGAATACGGTATCATGGGAATTGAAGGCGACGGTTCCTCTATCGCGAGAGCTACTAATCAACGGAAAAAATACAATTAATTTCTTCTTTCCTCCCGGGGTCTAGTTCCCAGCCAATTCCTTCGATATTTTCTTTCACCTGCTTCTCATTTTTAACTCCCAAAAGTGCCGTGGTCAAGTGAGGCTGCGAAACCACCCAATTAATCGCCATCTGACCACATGTTTTACCTATTGATGTTCCCATAGCCTTAAGCCTAGCTACCTTTTCCATATTATTTTCAAACTGAGAACCAGAAAAGCACCCTATAATTCCTTTACCTCTCCAGTCACTAAACTTAGAGTTTTTATCATACTTGCCTGTAAGAAGTCCCGAAGCAAGCGGACTATAAGCGATGATGCCAACTTTTTTTTTTTGGCAATAGGAAACAACCTCTTTTTCTATAGATCGGTTGAGTAAACTATAGTCGGGTTGTAGAGATTCAATTTTACCTATTTTCATTACTGCTCTCATCTGTTCAACTGAGTAGTTACTCACTCCAATGACCTTAATTTTTCCCTTCTCTTGAACTTCAAGTAAGGCTTCCATAGTTTCATCTTGTGATGTATTAATATCAGGCCAGTGAACTTGATAAAGATCAATATAATCTGTATCCAGCCGCTTTAAACTCTGATCGATCTCTTCTAAAATAGACCTTCGAGTTGCATTTTTAGTGATAGATCCTAGTGATTTTTTATCCCAACGCAAGCCACACTTTGTCGCATAAATTACCTTATCGCGAAAGGGTTTCAAAGTTTTTCCCAGAAGCTCTTCGGAATGACCAAATCCATAAACTGGGGCCGTATCAAAAAAATTAACTCCTAAATCATACGACTTCATTATTGCTCGGGCAGATACCGCATCCCCCTCATTCGACCAAAATGGAGATCCACCAATGCCCCATGCCCCGAATCCAATAACAGATACATTAAGATTACTGTCGCCCAGCATTCTGTATTCCATAATTAATCACTCCTAACAAAAATTAAATCGTTTTTATTTCGGCAAATTTAAAGTAATAGTCAATTTAAGTACCCTTATTTTAGAATTTATTTAAAATAAGTTTTTACCTAATGATAGATTGACAATGGTACCTCCGAAAAATAACATGGAGAACCGTAGTTTTGTAGTTCAAAAAATAAGTCTTTAACTTCCAGTTTAATTATGAAATCACTTCTGCGTGTTCTTGGTTATATCAAACCTTATAAAAAAGCCGTCTCGCTCACTCTTGGCTTTGCCATTTTGACTACCCTGCTGGATCTAATTCCACCTTGGATTATCAAAATAATGATTGATGAACTCGTTGATGGAAAAAAAACTTCACTGCTCTACTGGCTCGTATTTGGGCTTATAGGGGTTTATTTTTCCAGAAATTTTTTAAACTATCAGCGTATCATCTTTAACAATCGGGTAGAACAAGATATTGTTTTCGACCTACGCTCGAATATTTATAAAGCTCTAAATCGTCTATCTATAAATTATTTTGAAAATAGATCGACAGGAGAACTTATGTCGAGAATTAATGATGATGTTAATTATGTTGAACGAATTTTTATAGATGGTGTCGAGCAAGTGGTTACGGCCATTTTAACACTAATCGGAATAACTATAATACTATTTTACTTGCATTGGAAACTCGCATTGGTGGCTTTGCTTCCAATCCCTTTACTCATATGGGGTGCCCGTCTATACACAAAAAAAGCCCATAGCCTCTACCATACAGTTCGAGAAAGCGCTGCTAAAATGAACTCTCGACTTCAAGATTCTATTTCAGGTATTCGAGAAATATTTGCTTTCAACAGACAATTGCATGAGATATCTCGCTTCGAAAAAATAAGCCGAGAATACTGTAACAGTAATTTAAGAGTGATGTCACTCTGGGCAATTTATTCACCAGCAATGATGTTTCTTGGTTCCCTTGGAACAGCTCTTGTATTGCTATATGGGGTAGACCTAATTCATGACAAAGAGATAACTATTGGTGCCTTAGTTGCTTTTATAGGTTATCTAGCTTTGTTTTATACTCCGATAAACCAGCTACACTCGGTAAATCATATGCTGCAACACGCATTGGCTTCTGGCGAACGTGTGTTTGAAATAATTGACCGAAAATCCGATGTAAAAGAAACTCCCAGTGCAGTATTACCTAGCACCAATATAAGAGGTGTCATAGAGTTCCAAAACGTATCTTTTGCTTATGTAAAAGATAAGCCTATTATAAAAAATCTTTCTCTTAAAATTCAATCAGGCAACAAAATAGCCCTTGTAGGTCATACTGGAAGTGGAAAGTCTACATTGGTAAAACTTCTACTCCGTTTTTACGATATTGACTCAGGAAAAATCACAATAGACGAGCATAATGTAAAAAATCTCAAAATATCCTATCTACGCGAACAAATAGGCATGGTTTCTCAAGATCCATACCTATTCAATGGTACTGTCGCAGAAAATATTTTATATGGGAATATAGAGGCCAATAGCGAACAAATGAGAAATTCTGCAATGGCAGCAAATGCCGATAATTTTATAAAACGCCTGCCAAGAGGATACGATACCTTAATAGGGGAACGAGGGGTAAAACTTTCCGGTGGAGAAAAACATCGTATCGCCATTGCTCGAACACTTTTGAAGGACCCACCAATTCTGATTTTGGATGAAGCAACCGCATCCGTAGACACAGAAACAGAAATAAGAATAAAGGAAGCCCTCACTTCACTGATGGCAGGGCGAACGACAATATTAATAGCGCATAGGCTATCAACGCTAGAAGGAGCTGATAAGATCCTGGTGATAAAGTCAGGACAACTAGTAGAATCTGGAACACATGACCAAATGATTAACTCTAAAACAGAGTATGCTCAACTTTTTCGTAGTCAAATGCATCTATGATTAAAGCGATTTTGATTCAACTGAGAGTTTTAAATCCTATTTCACCAAGTTTTCTAAATTTTTCATGACGCTTTTGAGTTAGTGCTTCAGGCATGAGTTGAGAAACAGCTTTCAAATTCTTTCGCAGGGATTTTTTTAATAAAATAGCCATTCGTTTATGGTGACGATGCGCTCCACCCAGTGGTTCTCGAACAATCTCATCAATCACGCCAAGATCCATAAGGCTAGGTGCGGTCAAACTCAAAGCATCCGCAGCTTGAGATACCTTGTCTTTATCTCCCCATAAAATAGAAGCGCAACCTTCGGGAGATATTACGGAGTAAACAGAATGCTCAAGCATCAATATTCGATCACCTATGCCTATTGCAAGTGCACCTCCCGAACCACCTTCACCAATTATTACAACTATTATAGGAACATCAATTTCTATCGTCTCTATCAAGTTCCTTGCTATGGCCTCGGATTGCCCCTTTTCCTCGGCGTCTATACCTGGGTAGGCACCGGGCGTATCGATTAAGTTAATAATTGGTAGTCTGAATTTTTGAGCTAGTTTCATGAGACGCAAAGCTTTACGGTACCCAGAAGGCTGAGACATTCCAAAGTTTCGTCTAATTTTTTCCTTTGCATTTCTCCCTTTCTGGTGTCCGATAACCAAAACCGAATTATCATCAAATTTAGCCAGTCCACCAACAATTGAAGGACCAAAACCACCATGTCTATCGCCATGAAGTTCAATAAAGTTTGTAAATATATAGTTAATATAATCGAGTGTATAAGGTCTATCTGGATGACGGGCTACCTGAGTCTTTTGCCAACCATTGAGGTTTGCATAGACATCATGCTTCATGTGACGAACTTTTTTATGAAGCCTAGCTATTTCATGTGTAATATCTCCAACACTATCGTACATGTGGGAAAGCGAGACCATCTCCTGAATCTGGTTTTCCAGCTTAAATATTTCTCGTTCAAACTCCAATATTTGGACCATAAATAAACCTAAAAAGAATCAAATTATATAAAGTTTATAACTAAACTATTAAATATTAATAAAACGACAAACAAAAAATCAATAAAATCCGAAAATGGGGTGCATAAGATTTACTAAAGTATTTGACTCTTTAAGAGCTTTTGCGCCAGACTTACCCACACGGTTTTGTCCCAGTTTTAAAGACTTAAGACCAGCTAAATTGGATGATTTAGCTATAACCTTAGCCCCTAAATTGCCAATAAAATTAAAATTTAAATTAAGTTTTTTTAGCTGGCTAAGGTTTTTTGAGTCTGCCAAAGCTTTGGCCCCAAGATCAGTAATTCTATTACTAGAGAGATTGAGAGAAATAAGGCCTTTAAGCCAAGCTGTGTTTGCAATAGCTATCGCAGACCGATCCGTTAGGTTACTATCACTAAGGTCTAGATTATCTAGTTCTGAGAAACCAGAAAACTCCTTAAGCACCATGACTCCTAAGTCTCCATGTATCAAACTACCAATTTCATTTATACGTTTAGAATTTTTTAGTTCATTGATACTCTGAAAAATATTAAATTTTTTAAGTGACTCGGTTCCAGCTTGATTCAATCTGTTGTATTCCAAGCCAATCTTTTTTAATTGTTTTAAACTTGCGGACGTTGTTAAACTCTTTGTACCCTCGTCCCCAACCTCGTTAAAGTTTAAGTTGATTTCTGTCAATCTGGATAAAGTATCAGATTCTGCAATCGCCTTAGCCCCTTTATCTGTAATTTTATTTCGATATAGGTTTAAAACCTGAAGGTTTTTAAATGTTTCAGATGAGGCTATTTCAATAGCTCCCTGATCCGTAATATGATTATTTTCCAAGTAAAGTGCTGTCAACTGAACAAGCTTTCTCGAATCAGCGAGAGCACGGACTCCTTCATCTCGGATATCTCCCTTATATATAATTAGCGTTTCTACACTTTCCAACAATGGAGACTTTGCTAAAAATTTTGCCCCTTCATCACCTATAGACTTCTCATTAATCCTAAGTACTCGATCATTTCGCTTAAGCTTTAATGCAATGTATTTTTCTATTTTTTCACTGGGCATCGACGCGTTTGAGTTGACTCCCAAACTTAAGAAAAAAAAAGGTAACCACAGGGTTACCCATCTATTGCAAAACATAAAAACAAACCTACAAATTATTGATTAATGTAACTTATAACCTTTTCAACCAGATTAGTCACCGCTATTTTTTTTCAAGGTCATTTAATCGATTTTCTAAATCACGAACCTTACGAGCTAGGTCGGGTAGCTTTGGCAAAATCGTCATGCTCCGCTTCCATATATTTAATGGGAAAGCGGGTATTCCGCCATGAACGCTATTATCCTTAATGTCTCGCAGGGCCGCTGATTTTGCAGCTAGAGTTACATTATTACCCACTGTGACGTGATCAGAAAGGCCAGCTTGTCCTGCTAAAACAACATGATGCCCAAGATTACAGCTGCCAGCAATCCCTACCTGTGCAACCAAAATGCAATTCTCTCCAATAGTACAGTTATGTGCAACTTGAACTAAGTTGTCAATTTTAGTGCCCTTTTTTACTAACGTTGATCCAGTCGCAGCTCGGTCAATACAAGAGTTCGCCCCTATTTCTACATTGTCTTCAATCACAACATTACCAATCTGATTAATTTTGACGTGACTTCCTTTTTCATCTACAACATAACCGAATCCATCTGAACCGATTACAACACCAGCATGCAAAATGACATGACTGCCCAAAATCGATTTACTATAAAGTGTCACATTGGGATAGATCAGAGTATTATTACCAAGTTCACAGTTATCTCCGATTACTGTTCCAGAAAAAACCACAACATCGTCACCAATTCGCACATTATCACCTACACATACTAACGGAGCCAGCGACACTCTCTTACCTAATACTACATTAGCTCCAAGTATAACTGAAGAGTGAACTCCTGGTTCAGGTTTGGGCTGAGGATGAAAATGTTCAAGTAGCGTGGCGAATGCCAACTCTGGATTGGATGAAATAACCTGGCTCATACCAATCTCTTCTTTACTACCTATCAAAACAGCTGAAGCTTTAGACCTTTTAAGTTTATCAACAAATTTTTTTCCTTTGGCGAATGTAATATCCCCCTCTTTTGCAGTTTCAACGGAACCTACGCCAGTTATATCTATAGATGAATCTCCTTCGACCATTCCATTAATCGTTTTTGCGATATCACCCAAGTTCATGAATTCACCTTTCAAGTTTCCCCTGTTGATTTTTTATTCATCAGAAATATGTTTTCAAATAAAAGCACTCTTTTCTACCGGGATAACAACACCATTTACAAGTTCAACAACACGGTTCATTTTCGAAGCAATTCGTTGACTGTGCGTTACAATTACTACTGTTTGCTGAAGCTTATCATTGAGTGATTTAATTAGCTCTATTAAGGAATCGCTTGCCTTTTGATCTAAGTTTCCGGTCGGCTCGTCCGCAAGTATAAGATCCGGTTTATTTATAAATCCTCTAGCTAAAGCAACTCTCTGGCTTTCTCCACCAGAAAGCTCACTCGGTTTGTGGTTTAAGCGATCCTTGAGCCCCATCTGAACCAGGAGCTCTTCTGCGGTCCTGCGAGCTTCTTTTTTTTCAACCCTCGCAATTAGTGCCGGAAACATAGTATTTTCAAGTGCGGTAAAATCGGATAGTAGATTGAAGAACTGAAATACAAATCCTACCCGTTGATTTCTAAATTTCTCTAAATATATATCTTCTTTAGAACAAATATCCTCACCTTTGAATAAAATTTGCCCCGTTTCCGGACGATCCAATCCGCCAAGGACATGTAATAAAGTACTCTTTCCAACTCCGGAAGCTCCTATTATGCCGAGCATTTCACCAGCTTTCAATTTAAGATTGGCTCCCGACAATACATTTATAACTTGGCTAGATGTTTTGAAGCTCTTATGCAAATTCGTGGCTTCCAGCAAGTGCGGAGTAGCGATTCCGTTGAAATTCAAATCACTCATAACGAAGCCCTTCAACGAGATTAAGTTTTGATGCTCGCCATGCTGGGTAAAGCGATGCAACCAAACAAATCGCAACTGAAAAAATAATAATTAAAAGAGAATCCACATACTGGATATCGGATGGAATCCGATCAAGGTAGTAAACATCACTCGGGAACGCAGTAATACCAAATATAGTTTCTATAAAACCAACAATTTCATTCAAGTTGGGTACAATTACAAATCCAGCAGCACAACCGAAAAATGTACCAACAAGACCAATAACTAAGCCTTGATAGCTGTAAATTTTTATAATACTGCTAGAACTAGCCCCCATAGACTTTAAAATCGAAATCTCTTTAGCTTTCTCCATTACCAACATAAATAATGTGCTAACAATATTAAACGCTGCAACAAAAATAATCAGAATTAGAATAATAAACATTACAACTTTTTCTAACTTAAGCGCAGAGAAAAGATTTCTATTCATATGCATCCAGTCACGAACAAGATATGGGAAACCCAATTCTTTCTGGATTTTAGAAGCAACATTTCCAGCCTGCTCAATATCAGCAACTCTTATTTCTATTCCAGAGACACCATTTTTCATTGAAAAAAATTTTTGTGAAGATTTTAATAAAACGAATGACAAGTTTGCATCGTATTCATACATTCCGGATTCAAATATACCAACCACTTTAAATAGTTTCATTTTAGGGATGAGCCCAACAGGCGTAACCCGTGAAACGGGAGAAACCATAGATATAACATCCCCAATCACAATACCCATTCTACGTGAAAGTTCCTTCCCTAAAATTATCCCAGCTCGATTCTTTTTTTCTCCCTTTTTTGCCTCTTTAGACAATCTTACTTTTGGTTTTAAGTCCGACACCGATCCAAAGATCATATTCTTGCCTAAATCTGAAACAGTCTCTTCTTTTTCTGGATCTATTCCGCGAACAACAACCCCTGAAACTCTGTCTCCATTAACCAGCATTACCTGATTCATGACAAACGGTGCAGCTGCTGTAACCCCTTCGACAAAAAGCACTTTCTCGATAATATCATTATAGTTTTGTACCATGTCCCGATTTATGTTTGAAACTACCACATGAGAATTCGTTCCCAATATTTTATCACGCAGATCTTTGCTAAACCCTGACATGACTGCTATCACCACGATAAGAGCCATAACACCCAAACCTACCCCAGCTATTGAGATCCAGGTATTAAGGGAAATAAACTTTTGCGATTTTTTAGCACTGAGATGGCGAATGCTTACGAATAATTCGTAGGACATGATAGTAGGTGGTGGGGTTGAAGGGTTTTAGGCCGCAAGCAAATTTTTAACGTTATCAAAAAATATTTACAATGAGTACTTACTGGCTTTGTAAAAAAAAACTACCTAGATAGATTCTATCGTACTTAGTTAAGATTCTTTTTTTAACTGAGGAAATAAAATCACATCCCGAATAGATTGAGAATTAGTAAGCAACATAACTAAGCGATCTATTCCAATTCCCTCTCCCGCAGTTGGAGGGAGCCCATACTCTAACGCACGGATAAAATCCAGATCCATCATATGAGCTTCTTCATCTCCCGCATTACGATCCGAGACTTGCTCTTCAAACCTTTTTTTCTGGTCTATAGGATCATTCAACTCAGTATAGGCATTAGCAATTTCCTTACCCCCCACAAATAGCTCAAAACGTTCTACTAAATCAGGATCATCCTCTTTCTTCTTAGATAGTGGGGAAAGAGCCAAGGGATAATCTGTTATATAAATAGGTTGAATTAAGTTAGGTTCGACAAAGTGATCGAACAACTTTCCTAATATTTTTGCGTGACTATCTTTCTTTTCCAACGCTACTTTATTTTCAAGAGCATAAGAAATAGATTTTTGACAATCGTTAATATCTTCTAGCGACATCCTTCCAATATCCACCAAAGACTGCTTAAATGTCTTTCTCGCAAAAGGTTTAGAAAAATCAATGGTCTCGTTCCGAATGGTGTCATCCTTCCCACACGTAAGTTCAAAAGTCATTGTACCAAATACAGTTTGACAAATATGGTGAAATAATTTTTCAGTAAGATCCATAAGATCTTTATAGTCAGCATAGGCCGTATAAAACTCAATCATAGTAAATTCGGGATTATGATTGATAGAAATACCTTCATTCCTAAAGTTTCTATTTATTTCGTAAACTCGTTCAATGCCTCCTACTACTAACCTCTTTAGGTATAGCTCTGGAGCCACTCGAAGATATAGTTCCATGTCAAGAGCGTTATGATGTGTTTTAAATGGCTTTGCTGTTGCGCCACCTGCGATTGACTGCATCATCGGCGTCTCTACTTCTAAATAATCTCGATGATTAAGAAACTCACGAAGCGCCTGAATAATTTTACTTCTATAAATAAATATATCTTTTACCTCTGGGTTAACTATCAGATCAACGTATCTTTGGCGATACCTAAGTTCAACATCCTTTAATCCGTGCCACTTTTCAGGAAGCGGTAAAAGTGACTTAGATAACAGGGTAATTTTTTTTGCAAATATTGTAAGTTCACCTGTCTTTGTCTTAGACAGTGTTCCCTCCACGCCAATAAAGTCGCCAATATCAAAAAGACTAAATATTTCATAATTTTTATCACCAATTCCATCTTTGCGCACATAGACTTGAATCTGCCCTGCATAATCTTTAATGTGACAGAAGGTTGTTTTTCCGTGTCCACGTCGCGCCATCATTCTCCCACCAACTAAACACTGTCTATCTATTTTTTCTAATTCTTCCTTAGTATTCTCAGAAAACTGACTCGCCAATGAACCAATTGCATCTTCAACCTTAAACCTATTAACATAAGGATTGATACCTCTGGAGGATAATTGCGCAAGCTTGTCTCTTCTAAGCTTTATTAAGTCTGTTGATTCTTCCATTTAAATAGAAATTTGTTAATGATGAGAGATAAAAGAATCTGAGATTAGATTTTTTTTGATAAAAAAGCTAACTATCAGAAACTCGACTATAATATTGGGTGGCTTTAACATGCGGGGTTCTTCAGCAAACTGTTAAGTGCTTATTCGCTTACAAAAAACCATAACCAACTAGGTCATAAAACCAAAAAGCAAAAATATTATAAAAAACCTAAATAAGGAT
>Ga0209660_1001772_pt1 | contig 11092 bp, 6 predicted proteins | sample SaaInlV_100m_DNA_2_FD_184659 | JGI IMG/M metagenome (GOLD analysis project Ga0209660, IMG submission 184659) | Marine microbial communities from expanding oxygen minimum zones in the Saanich Inlet - SI072_LV_100m_DNA (SPAdes) (version 2) | ecosystem: Environmental > Aquatic > Marine > Intertidal... | reverse complement strand
TGCTGCTTCAAAGTCGAAGGGGGTGTTGGTCTTGAGTGTGGTGCCGGATATGGCAAAGAGGGCGTTGTCATTGGCGGTGCCGCCGGCGTCATCCACCAGCTTGAAGGTGTGTTTCTCCCCGGCATCCTCATCGATGGCGGAGAGTTCACCGACAGCCGTGCCCTTCTTGAGGTTCTCGGCCACCGTTTCATTATCCAGTGTGATGCCTACAGGTGCTTCCGGCAGGTTGTTGAGGTTGATGGTGAAGGCTTTCTCAATGCTGATGCCGCCGGAGTCCGTGGCCTTGACCCGGACGCTGTACTCATCCTCGGTTTCATAGTTGAGCGGTGAGGCGATTTTCAGTTCATCGCCGGCAATGGAGAAGAGGGTGTTGTCATCGTCATCCTTTCCTTCGACAAGGGAATAGACCGGGTAATCCATGGAGGTGGCCACTTTTTCCAGTTCGTGGAGTCGATGAACGTCTTCGCCCGTGAGCTTGCGGTTGTAGACACGCAGGTCATCGATAATTCCGTTATGAAAATTGCCTGCATTTGTCACATTATTATCTGTGCCTCGATCCAGTTCCATTCCGATCGAGACTTGATGATTGGGGCTGAAAATGACGGGGTGAGTGACGGAAAGGTCAAGGATACCATCAATGTAGAGTTCCCCGTTGTTTTCGTCTGCACAGTAAAGAACATGGTGCCATTCGTTGTCCGAGACAGGAGTTTGGGAAATCTGGAAGCCGGAATTGAGGCGGATGCGAAGGCTGGCCTGGTCGGCCCCGGTGATTGGTTCCAGGAATGAAACCAGTATGTTTTCCTCCCCTTCACTCTGCACCGCCTTGTTTATGGCGAATATTGCCTGCCTTGTGGTGCTGGTGGATTTCATCCAGTAGGAAAATGAGGCGCCCTTGGTTAAGTCATCGGCAACGGAGTTGGCTTCGATCCAGTCGTTTATGCCGTCGAAGGACAGGGCGGAGTCTGCATTTCCAAACCGGTCCGGAACGGCGGTCGGCTCATCTTTGAGGACGGTGGCATTTGCGGTTGCAGATAGGTCGGTTATATCACCGTTGTGAAATGGAAGCCAAAGGACCAGGTCCCCTGCGAGTGGCATTCCCTCCGTGTCAGAATCCGGGTCGGCGGTTGAGAGCACTCCCACAGTTGTGCCAACCGGGGAGTTCTCCGGTGTTGTATTATTATCCAGCGTGATGTCGATTGGAGCATCATTGATATCTGTGACCTCTATGTTGAAGAGGATATCGATGTAGTCCTTCTTGGCGTCACTGATCCGAACGATAATTTCCAGTTCCGACTGGGTCTCAAAGTCCAGAATAGCGTTGGTGGTAAGCTTATTATCGGTGATTTTGAAGAGGGACTTATCATCACCACCCTGGAGTTTGTAGGTGTGGGTGTCATCAGCATCCGGGTCAGTAGCGGAAAAGACGCCGACTTCCGTGCCTTTGGGGAGATTCTCAGAGACAAAATTAGGCGTCAGGGTGGCTCCGGTAGGTGCGTCGTTTGCATCGTTGATGCCGATGCTGATTTCCTGCTGGAAGGTGCGGTCATCCTTATCCTCGACTTCAACCAGAATAGTGTAGGCAGATTGGCTCTCGTAGTCAAAGGTGCCACTGGTCTTTAGGGTCGATCCGGAAATGGAGAACAATGCGTTGTCATAAGCGATCGTTATGCTTGTATCCGTGCCGGGTTCCTCTTCAAGATCCACCAGTTTGAAGGTGTGTTTTTCCCCTGTGTCCTCATCAGTCGCAGCAAGGGTGCCAATTTCTGTGCCTTTCTTCAGGTTTTCATCAACATTGCTTTCATTGAGTAGGATACCGGTGGGAGAGTCGGGACCATCCGTCACATTAATTTGTAGTTTTTTCTCAATGGAACTACCGCCTATGTCCGTACCTTTTACCCGTATTGAGAAGTTTTTCTCACTTTCAAAATCAAAGATGGCTTCACTCAGCAGTTGGTCGCCATGGATGTGGAATCTATCGTTGTTATCGTCTCCATCACCTGAAATCAGTTCAAAAGATGTTGTCAGGGTGTAGAGCTGAACCGGGGTTGGACGGTTCGTTGTTGTTCCGTCTCCAAGTTCGCCGGAGCTGTTTCCTCCCATGCCCCACATGGATCCATCCTCCTTGAGATAAAGTGAGTGGTTTACACCCGCTTCTGCTTGTACTACATTTTTTTCAACCACGAGGGTTGGTTGATTCCTTTTTTCAGTCGTACCATCTCCGACCTGCCCTTTGTTGTTAATCCCCATGGCCCACAGTGAGCCATCTTTTTTGACGAATATTGAATTGTTGGCTCGAGCTTCGATAAACGTCACATCGCCATCCTGAATTTTAACTGGTTCTAATTTATCGTCATAAGTGCCATCACCGAGTTGTCCGCCATTATTTTTTCCCATGCTCCACAGTTCACCACCGTTTTGTGTAAATAATGTGTGAGAACCTCCGCAGGCTATCAGTTCCACGCCTTGATTGATGATTTTTATGGGTGTGTGGCGATCTTCAGTGGTTCCATCACCGAGTTGTCCGTCGCCATTGCTACCCATGCCCCATAATTCCCCATTGGCATTTATGTAGATCGAGTGCCACCCCATTGCGGATACGGTGACTATATCATCAGCGATGTGAATTGGCGTGTTAATATCCTGTGTCGCACCATTCCCCAACTGACCCTTGTTGTTGCCACCAAACCCCCAAAGGCTATTATCGTTTTTGATGATCAGACTGTGGTAGCCGCCTGCCCAAACCTTATCCACTTCTCCCTCCAGGATCATCTTGGGTTCATTGTTGCTTTCGAATGTGCCATCTCCGAGCTGGCCATCTTGATTGGAACCAAAGGCCCATAGTGAACCATCAGATTTAACGACCAGTGTGTGATTTAGACCGGCGGCGATGTCTTTCACTCCGGATTCGAAAATTCTGTAAGGGGTGGAATGGTTTTCATTGCCACCATCGCCTAGTTGACCAGAACTGTTTTGTCCCATCCCCCAAAGTGCACCGTTGTCCATGAGGAACAAAGTGTGGGATCCACAGGATATTTTTTGAATCCGTGCAAAATCAGGATCCTCAATCAAAAATTTGCCAACAACCGAGTTTACTTCAGCATTTTCTTGAATTTGGGCGGAGTCCAACGAGATATCCGTTGGTGCCAAATTGGTGACCTGGGCACAAACCACCCCGGTCACATACATTGAAAGCAATGCGGTTGCTAGGACGGGTATCGTCTGTCGCCTCATTGTCTTAGGGTGTGTTGATGGAATATTTCCAAAATTAGAACCGATACAACATAGCAAACCTAACGCGTGCGCAAGTATTAATTACTATTGATTTGTAGTATAAAAATATCGGCAAGAAAGCGGATGGCAGGAATTGTGCCCGGTTCTTAAATGTTTCCTCCAGGTTCCCGGACCGCGACAAGGATCTACACCGGGTTTTCCTGATAAAGGAGGTTTTTATAGCACTCTTGCTTGAATCCAGCAGATGCCTATCGTTTGACCATCAGTGCCGCCTGTTCCTTGGTCTCTTCGGCCTTGGCCTTGAGTGGCAGAATCTTTGAGAAGACCAGAGTCTGTGCCAACCCGAGGACTGCTATGGCCGTGAGGAGCACGCTCCAGGTCTTCAGCGTCTCCTTTTCGGTGAAGCCACTGAGGCGCTGTACGACCCAGAATCCACTGTCGTTCATCCATGACAGGGTTATCGAGCCAAACCCGATCGCCAGGAATACATAGAGTGGATGATAGTCGAGCATGCTGCCATCGCCGATGACTGCTGACATTAGGCCCACCCCGGTGATCATGGCCACCGTGGCTGAACCCTGGGCAATCCGCACCACGGCGGTGGCCAGCCAGGCCAGCAGGATGTAGGAAATGTTGTAACTGGTTGCCAGTCCCTCAATGGTTTCACCAACGCCTGCCAGCCGGATCATTCCCCCGAATGCTCCACCGGCACCCGTTATCAGGATTATGACCCCGGCGGTCTGCAGGGGTGCCTCCAGTTTTTCACCGAGCTTCCTTGAAAGTTTGCCCTGGAGAGAGGAGTCATTCTTTATCAACTGCTGGGCATAGGTCAGGATTGCAAAACCTGCCGCGATGAGCATGGCAATATTCGGTTGGCCAAGGAATTCAAGGTATGGAAAGAATCCACCAGAAGTTGCATCGGCTAATTTCAGGATCGAAACCAGGGAGATCACCACCACGGGAAATGCAACTGGAATGGAAGCCATGAACAATCCCGGCAGTTCATTGTCCTTTTTGTCCACGATGGATTGCAGTTCCTTGGACGATATGCCTGGTGCGTCGCGCATGGGGATGTTGAGCTTCTTGTCGAAGCTCTTTGCCATGATGAGGACCAGCCAGGCAGGGAGAATGCTTGCCGCCAAGCCGGCCATCATCGCCACGCCCAGTTCGATATCGAGACCATCTGCAATCATGAGTGGACCTGGCGTTGGCGGCACCATTGAGTGCGTGATTGCCCCGGCTCCTGCCATTGCGATGACATATAGGGTGTAGCTTTTGCCTGTGCGCAGGCTCAGGGCCCTGGCCAATGGGATTAGAAGAAAGAACACCGTATCAAAGAATACAGGGATCGATAGGAGGAAGCCACTCAGCAGCAGTACAATACCTGATCGTTGCTCCCCAAATGTATTCAGCAGGCCACGTACCACCCGGTCGGCTGCTCCACTGCCCATCATGCAGGTGCCGATTATGGCCGCCAGCGCTATAACCAGCCCGATTCCTCCTGCCGTGTCTCCGAACCCCCTCATGGCCCAGGTGACCGAATTCTTGAGTTTGCTGCCGGCTCCCGCCTTGTCCTTGTGTCGGATCGTGAAGGGCACGCCGTGTTGGTCTGCGGCCTGGATGGTGGCGGCGACATCTTTCGTCTTGGTTGTGACACTGGAAATCAGGTGCAGGCTCAGGTACGCCTTCTTCTTGTACTTCTCCTTGATGCCCTTGACGGTCGGTTCAATTGCATCGCTGCGCAGAGGGTCATTGCCATATTTTACACCTACTTTACCGGCCTTGTCCGCTTCATATGTGAAGATGTGCATGTCGGTCCTGGCCTTGAACACGCCTATGTTTTCGGTATTGGCGTCCGGCAGGTTCTTGGACAGAAGTCCCGCCAGAAGAGCTGACAGGATCAGTGCCAGGAATGGGTGAATCCGGAACTTGACAATCGATACCACGATAAAGACCACGCAGATGGCGAGTATGCCAAGGGGCCAGTAGGATATGGATTGGGCGGTGTCAGCAGCAGCGAGAACAAACATGGTGGTTTGGGTTCGGGTTCAACAGGATTGGGTTGCCGGATTATTCAATTGAGGTATCCATTCATTGCAAGTTTAGTATTTGGAATCCTGCTAAACCGAATCCGGCTTCAGGATCACCTTGAAGAGGTCTTCGCCGGCGTGGAGACGCCTGAACCATTCAGCACCATCGGAGAGGTTGACTACACCGCTGGTCAGGGGTTTGACGCGAATGGAGCCATCAGCAAGACCTTTCATTGCATCTGCATACTCGCCGGCAGATGCACAGCTTCCATGCAGTGTGATCTCTCTTGTGACGACTTTTTGCAGGGAAAACTGGCTCATTTGCTCAATATTGCCAACGCATCCGACTGAGCCACCTGTTCGGACACTGTCAATGGCTATTCCCAGGGTCTTACCCAATCCAACGACCTCCATGGCCACATCCGCCCCCTTGTCGCCGGTCAGCTTTAGGACTTCTGCCGGGACATCAACCTCGTTGGATAGGAATATATCTGTTGCTCCGAGCTCCAGGGCGAGGTCCAGTCTTGATTGAACGAGATCTGCCGCGATAATGCGTTCACAACCGGCTCGCTTGAGAGCCTGTACAACGAGTAACCCGATGAGACCAGCACCAACCACCACGGCTGTAGCACCCTGTTGAATCGGTACGCGGTTCACTGCATGCAATGCGACTGAAATGGGTTCGGCGAAGGCGGCCTCCTCGAAGCTCATGCCCTCCGGTATCCGGTAAAGGATGTGCGCGGGCACGGTAACCAATTCGGCGTAGGCACCGTGTCGCCGGTATTCCCCGCAGGAAACACCCATGACCTGGCGGTTTTCACATAGATTTACCTGCCCATCCCGGCAGTTTGGGCAATCTCCGCAATAAATGGTCGAATCAAATGTTACGCGGTCACCCGGACTCCATCCCTCCACATTCTCACCGACTGAATCAATTATTCCAGATGCCTCATGACCCATTATGATTGGCGGGATACGCCGTCCGCTGGATCCATCCATGCCATGGACATCACTCCCACAGATACCACAAGCCTGAACGCGGATCAGGACTTCATTGGGGTCGGGTTTGGGTTCCGGTGCATCCCCATATTCAAATTTGTTGTACTCAGTGAGTGTCAGCGCTTTCATTGTTTTGAAAAAGTGTGAAGGTCTTTTGGGAGGGCATGGCAGGTAAGTTCCTGTCCAGTGGTGTATTCCCCTTCCTGTACGCGGATGGCTACAGTGTCTTGTCCGCACTTAAGATAAAGAATCTGCGAATCACCGGTTTGCTCGACCATGTCAAGAACCCCATTTAACTGTAGACAGGAGTTTTCAGGAGCCGGGCCAATCTTTAGTTTCTCTGGCCGCACACCGATTTGATCCTTTCCTTGTAGCAGGTTCATGGGGGGATTACCAAGAAATGATGCCACAAATGTATTGGCCGGATTTTCGTATACATCCATGGGTCTGCCGACCTGCTGGATTCGTCCCTCATGCATCACGCAAATCCTGTCTCCAAGTGTCATTGCTTCCGCCTGGTCATGGGTCACATAGACCATGGTTGCCTTTAATTCTCTTTGAAGGAGAGCCAGTTCCCTTCGCATTGAGGTCCTCATTTTTGCGTCCAAGTTGCTAAGGGGTTCGTCGAGAAGAAAAACTGAGGGATTACGTACCATGGCACGCCCAAGGGCAACTCGTTGGCGTTGACCGCCGGACAACTCACCGGGTTTTCGTTGGAGAAGGTCTTCTAACCCGATTTTTTTTGCAGTTTCCTGTACAATTTCCTGAATTTTAGACTTATGAACCTTACGGGCCTTAAGGCCAAATGCCATGTTCTTGAATACAGTCATGTGCGGATATAGGGCATAGTTCTGGAAGACCATGCTTACATTGCGTTCACCCGGTGGGGTGTCGTTCATCTCCCGATCGCCAATCTTGAGGATTCCACCCGTTATCTCTTCCAGTCCTGCAATCATACGGAGTGTCGTTGTCTTGCCACAACCGGAAGGTCCCACCAGAACCATAAACTCCCCGTCAACAATCTCCAGGTCGATATCCTGAACGGCATTAACACCATTCTCGTACACTTTTTTAATTTTATGGAGGGTTAGTCCGGCCATATGGGATTGGGAAGTTTCTGGGAAACCGCATTTCGAGCAAGCCAATTTGATGGGTTAACGAATTCATGCACATGGAAAATAATAATTCAAAAACATCCAATGTGGATTTGACGAATTTGGGATTGATATTTGTAGTTTACGGATTTCTGGAAACTGACATTTTCAAATTGTTGATGTTATAAAATCGAATGATTTTACGATTGATAGCACTCTTAATATTCATGGCTTTGACGCTGTCTTCTTGTCGACATCGGGAGACTTTTTCACGGGATGATGGTGATAGCACCTTTCTCCGGGATGACAAGACGCTCTATCAATCCTGTCTGTTGTGCCACAGTAACAAGGAGATGCAGCGGGGACCTGTCCTGGATGGGATGGAGTCCTGGTACATTCTGGATCAGTTAAAGAAATTCAAGAACGGGCAGCGGGGACGTGACCCGAAGAATCGGGCTGAGTTTCTCATGGCCGCATCAATGGCGAGGGTCAGGGATGATCATGAGATGCTTCGGGTTGCTGATTATATTGGTAATCTTAAACCGAAGGATTCCATTACAACTATCAAGGGCGATATTGATCGCGGTAAGAAACTTTACTCGAGTTGTATCGGGTGTCATGGAGCAAAAGGGGAGGGGAGACAGGACGTGAAGGCTCCGGCTCTCCTGGTTCAGGAGGATTGGTTTTTGCTCGATCAGCTTCGTAAATATCGTAATGGTCTCAGGGGAACGCACCCGGAAGATATTTTCGGCCGAGTCATGGTTGAATCAATTCGAGATTGGTCGGATAAGGACTTAAAGGATGTAACGGTTTACATCAATAGTCTCTAGTGAACAAGAACCTCGCTGATAGCAGACTTGAATTGTCGATAAAGCAGCCCAAATAGCAAGGCAATTGGGAGAACCATAACGGTGGATGCTGTCATGACAATTGCCTGCGGTACACGTTGGCTTGGATCATATAGTGTGGCAAGAGCCAGCGGGAGAGTGCGCTTTGAATCTTCAAGTAATAAAAGGGGAATTAAATGGTCGTGCCAGGCGAGGATGAAATGGATGACTCCATAAGTTATCATAGCTGGTGTAATCATTGGTAGAAATGCGAGAAATGTACGATGCGTTGAAACTCCTTCTATACGTGCCATGTCGATGTATTCCTTTGGTATACTTTTGAAAACCTGCATAAAGAATATGATGCCTATACCGCTGGTGAATCCCGGTAGTATTACACTGCTGTATCCCCCGCTTAATTTGAGGATGTTCATCCACTCAAATATGGGGACAGATAATGCTTGTCTGGGAAGGATTATCAAGGTTAAGGAAAGTATGAATAAAAGTTGCTTTCCAGGGAATCTGTAACGAGCTAAAAAAAAACCTGTGGAAGCAGATATTAAAACACTCCCTGATGCTTGTATTAAAGAAATAAAAAACGAGCTGAAAAAAGCCGATTTTATATCAATATATTTACCATTTAAAGCATCTGAAATATACTGCGTTGAAAATTGAGATGGAAAGAGGATTAAAGGATTATAAATTTCATGGTTTACCTTGAATGAGGAAAGTGCCATCCATGTGTATGGATACACAAATATAAACAATATTACGATTGAGAGTAATATGGTGAATAAACCGGATGTGTATTCTCGCTTCAAAATATTTTTATCGAATCTATTACTGGTTTTTAATTGATTTGGAACGAGATCTAAAAGTGATCCAGGAAATGATTATTAAAAGGATCGGGGAAATGGAGAAAACAATGGCTGCAGAATCACCAAAATTACCCTTAACAAAAGCAGTGTGATATACGTGCGTAACAAGTAGTAATCCAGCATTGGATGGCCCGCCAGATCCTCCCAGGAGACTGTAGGCGCCTGAAAACATTGAAAAGGCATCCACAAACAGAAATATAACTGCAAAAATTATTATGTGCTTTATCAGGGGTAAGATGACATGAATTAATGTCCTGATTCCACTACACCCTTCAACTTTCGCCGCCTCAATGTATGTCTTGGGAAGGGCTTCCATACCACAGAGAAAGAAAAAGGCAATGAACCCGGTCCACCTCCAGACGCTCTGAAATATGAGCGATGTCATTATGAATTGTGGGTCGTGGATCCAGTTAATGGGTTCGAGGCCAAATGGTATGATCAGAAATCGATTGAGAATTCCCTGATCTCCATGGAAAAATAGGAGAAACAAGATGGATAGGACAGCGGGGGGAGTCAGTCCCGGTAAAAGTATACAGAATGTCAATATGGGTTGAAGTCCCTTGACACTTTGGCGAATAAAATGCGCCAACAGAAAACCCAGGGGAATGATCAAGGCAATTGAGCCAACTGTGTACACTGCCGTGTTCTGTATCGCTTTCTTATAGAGTGGGTCCTCCATAATGAAGCGATAATTTTCCAACCCGATGTAATCTCCCGGTCCATAGAGTCCATTGGAACGAAGACTCAGGTCCAGACCCCATAATAGTGGCATAAGCCAGAAAAGCGCAAAGCACAAAATAAATGGCCCAAGTAGCAAAAACCCCGAAAGTAGGCCTGGTCGGGGACTATTTACATCCGGGTTCATCAAGTTTCTTCCGAATGCACCGATAATTTAAATTTACCGTTTCCTCTCGATAAGCTTTTTAAGCTCCATCAATGCATCCCGAGGTGTGGCAACCTCATACATAACGTTGGAGAATGTATTTTCTCGTATGGTGAAAACGGCATTCGGACGCCTGTGGTGAGGTATTACGTCCGGAATTTCATCAGCCAGTTCAACCAATAACTCCCCCATTGATTTATCCCCGGTGAAGTAATCATGAGGCTTGAGAATACGCTTATCCTTGAAGGCTGGAAGAAAGGCTGGGAAGCTGTTCCCATCAAGGAAGCGCTTGGCGTTGGCGTCCTTGTTTGTTATGACAAATTCCATGAAATCCCAGCACTTTTCGATTGCCTTGCTTTCCTTGTAGATGAGTAGACCCTGCCCTGCAAAAGTTGAGGTTCTTGGTCCGGGCTTTCCTTTTTGGACCCATGCGGGCAGTGGCATAAAGCCCCATTCACCCTTCATATGTGGCGAAAATTGCTGGATCAGGTCCAGACCGTACCAATCCGCACCCGGGACGCAGAGGATTTCACCGGACTCAACATCGCCGCTAAAGAAAACCGGATCGAATATGGTGCCACGGTCCGGCATCAGGGCGATTTCCTTCTTCGACAATTTTTGAATCCATTCCAAAGTCTCCACAGCGATCTCAAAATCAGGAAGGAACTCTCCCTCTTTATTGAACAAATCCGATCCCCTTTGTCGAAGAACGACCTCAAAGAACGATGGATCCATAGCCATGAACCGCTGTCCTTTTTCGGCCAGTTCAGCCCCTACCCGCTCGAAGTCATCCCAAGTCTTAAGATCTTCCGGCTTGATGTTGTTTTCCTTGAACATGTCCTTCCTGTAATAGAGCATCATCGCACTCAGTGACTGGGGCAGGGCGTACACCTTGTTTTTCCATGTAAATACTCCGAGCCGCTTTGGATGAAGCTGTTTATCCAGTCCTGCTTTTTTGACACGTTTGGTCAGGTCAACAAACGGAACATTCTTGTCACCAAGGAACGCTCCATAAAAAACCTCGTCCAGCTGGACAATATCCGGGCCGCCGGTGCGTGTCTTGATTGAGACCATCAGCTTGTCCGGCATCTCTGCAAAGCCATAGGCGGTCACATTGGCTTCGAAGGACTTGTCCACCTCTTTGCGGTAT